>Ga0114930_10002560_pt1 | contig 16349 bp, 16 predicted proteins | sample AnhtaG_FD_87300 | JGI IMG/M metagenome (GOLD analysis project Ga0114930, IMG submission 87300) | Deep subsurface microbial communities from Anholt, Denmark to uncover new lineages of life (NeLLi) - Anholt_01485 metaG | ecosystem: Environmental > Aquatic > Marine > Oceanic > Sediment | place... | reverse complement strand
TCGGCTGATTCGACCCATGGAGCCCATACAGAAGGCTATGATCTTGATTCCCATCCCATGGGCCTTGGGTATGAGTTCCAGCACCCGAAGATTATCTGCCCATGCCTCGGCCCTCGTGACGATCTTGACAATATCGGCACGCGTGGCAGTGCATTCCCTGAAGATTTTCTCCAAATCCTGCTGTGAAGGAGTGCCATGATTTATGTGGGTGGAGATAACAATACCAGATCTTCCCCGAGCATCAAAAATCCTCTTCTGCCATGTTCGAGGCAGACTCAATTCCACATCCACAAGATCTGCCCCTTCTTGAATGGCAGTCAATATATGATCGGCATGGGTCTCTGGGTCTGCACTGCCTTTCCCACCCTGGTCCTGTGAGCGGTAGGTCACAAGTACCGGTTTACAGGCAACCCGAATGATCTCATGCAAATCAAACGCATCCATCATATCCAGGCGTATCTCCAACACATCGGCCAGAGTATTGGCCCTGGCCATCTTTTCAAGGGCCTCGTCGCTATTTTTGGCTATAATTGGAATGCAGAACATGACTTCAAAGGTAATTACTCAATATCCTATGGATCTTGAGTAATTAAATGCAAAGTGCAAACTGAAAAATGCAAAATGTACAATATGAACATAAAAGGGAGTCTTGGATTTAAACCTTTCATTTTCGCGTTCAGCCGAATTTTGACTTTTACACTTTGCAACTTTCACTTTTCATTGAATATTATTTCTCAACTGATTGAGAAACTTCTGCATCTCTTCATAATCCCTGCCCCTTATGATATGAGTCAGATACGTGAGCCGGGAATTGATCTCCTCAATCTGCTTGACTGTATAGGGGCTAAACATGATCTCAGCCAGCAGGTGATCGTCTTCCGAAAGGAGCCCCCTCGCAATATCCAGGTGCTTTCTAAATGTAGTGCCCGGTGCCTCCTGTTTTTTCATGCAGGCGGCAAACACCATCGATGAGGCAAAGGGAACTGACAGAGAGTAGGCGACAGTCTTGTCATGTTCCTCAAAGGTATACTCGTAGACATTAAGTTTAAGGCCCCTATAGAAGTCTCGAAAGAATCCCTTTCCTGTCTCATCGGACTCTTTGATAATGATCGCATTCTCATTACGAAGGTCCCTGACATTGGCGAAGGTAGGGCCGAACATCGGGTGAGTGGATACAAACCTCTTTCCCACCCTTTTGTAGTACTCATATAAACCGGTTTTTACCGATGCAATGTCCGAAAGAATGCAGTCCTTCGGCAGGTAGGGAATAACGTCATCAAATGCCTTAAGGGTATTGGGAAGGCTTACCGCGTTAATCACAAGCTCAGGTTTAAACGCTTCGGCCTCCGAGAGTTCAAGAAACCTTTCTACGTTAAGAAAGTATTTGAGCTTTCTCCTGTCAGGGTCGTAGACAGCCACTTCATGGTCGAGACAGAACTCCTCTACAAGCCAGGCGCCCATACGCCCGGCACCAGGGATAAATATCCTCATACCACCTTCCTTTCCTTGTAACAGCCCATCAGTTTAAAGTCAGTGGTAATCTCCTCCGCTTCCTCGAGCGCCTTTACAACCTTGTCATCTTTGTTTGACCCCATAAAATCAAGGAAAAAGGCATAGTTCCCCGGCTCATTTGGAATCGACTCTATCCTTGTGAGGTTAATATTTTTCCTTGCAAATACCTCGAGTACACGGAAAAGAGTGCCCGCCTTATGCTCTGTGGAAAATATCACTGAACATTTGTCGCCCTCTTCCCTGTTCTCCTCCTTTGAGAGCACAAGGAACCTTGTCACATTTCTGTCAAGGTCTTCTATATCCTCCTTTATGATCTCAAGGTTATAAAGCTGAGCAGAAAGCCTGCTCCCAATTGCAGCAGACCCTTTCAATTTTTTTTCCGCCAACATTCTTGCCGCACCTGCGGTGTTGTAGTGCTGAACAGGCTTAAGTTTATTCCTTGCAAGAAAGTGACGGCATTGCGCCAGAGCCTGGGGATGAGAGTATACGACACTAACCTCCCTGTAGTCAGTTCCTGGAAGTGCAAGAAGACAGTGATGTATGAGAAGCTCTACTGCCCCCACCACATTGAGGTCAGTATTGATAAGGAGTTCGTTTACTTGACCGACAACACCGCCGAGTGTGTTTTCCACGGGAACAATTCCATAGTCATAAAGCCCGGACGTAACCCCTTCAAACACCACTGCAAATTCACTACACGGCATAGGAATAAGATCACTGTTCCACTCCCTTGATGCCACCTCACTATATGCACCGTGTTCACCCTGGAATGTAATAAGTTTACAATCCTTTTGCTGGAGTTTCTTACCTTCCTTAATGATCTCAATGTAGATTTTTTCCATAAACTCGGCATTAATCAGCCCTGTCGAGTTTCTCCTGATCCTGTCAAGGAGTTCTTTTTCCCGTTCCCTGTCTTCAATCTGGGACTTAAACCTTTTGGCCATCAGAACCTGTTCCATCCTGCCGTTTAAAAGATTCAGGATTTTGGAATCAAGGAGGTCAATGGTTTTTCTGATCTCTTTCAGAGTCATGTTTCACCTCACTACCCTTTTAACTGGAGTCTGCATGGGCCTGCGGTTAATTATGTATCTTGGAATTTCTACAACTTATTGAAGTCAAAGGACTTTTTGTAGCTTTAGCTTTTCGCGTCCCACACGGAATAATGGCCCGCCCTGGCGAGACTTAGCTGGAACAGGCCGTTATTGCTGCAATATTTTGTAAGCGAAGCCTGTACAACTCCGGCCTTGCAAATCAGGTCTGGGCCAGAGAATGTTGGAATGATGGGCAGCTAAAGCGCAAAAAGTCATATTAATGTTCTTCCTCTCCTTCACTTTTTTCACGACAAGTTCACCCATCATTCCAGTACTCCAATATGCCAATTGGGGCGAGGCCCCTAAGTTCTTCATTTACCACAGCCTCTAGTTCTCTAATTGATATCTTTTCCACAACCGCATTGCCTATGCCGTGGAGCAACACAAAATCTATACTGTCCCCTTTCCTTTTTTTATCCTTTCTCAGCGCATCAAGCACCGTGTCCCCATCGAGTTGAAGTCTGGTCGGGAGTTTCAGTTTCTTGAGCAGTTCCTCGATCCTTTCTGCTTCTCCCGCCGGTAGGTGTCCTCTTTTCGCAGAAAGCGCCGAAGCAACCAGCATCCCTGCACTGACAGCCTCTCCATGGGGAACACCTGTGGTCTTTTCAATCGCATGTCCGAATGTATGGCCGAAATTGAGCTTCCTGCGCTCTCCCTCTTCCTTTTCATCCCTGTTTACAATTGATGACTTTATGACCACCGAATCATATACAAGCCTCTCTATCACCTCGGTATCGAGCTCGAGCGCCTTTTCATAATGTTCTTCAAGATACGTAAACAGATTGGCATCCCCTATGGCGGCATGCTTTACAATCTCGGCGAAACCGCATAAAATTTCTCTCTCTGGCAGGGTCCTCAGGAGATTCACGTCACAGATAACAAATTCGGGTTGATTGAAAATCCCCACCATATTTTTATATCCACCGAAATTCACACCGTTCTTCCCACCGACACTGGCATCAACCTGTGAAAGCAGTGTTGAGGGAACAAACCCGAACCTCACTCCGCGCAGGTAGGTTGATGCAACAAAACCGGCAATATCACAGACAATACCTCCGCCGATCCCGACAATAAAGGATGAACGGCCGGCCTCAAGCTCCACAAGCTTTCCATATATGGCCTGGACGGTATCCAGGTTTTTTATCTTTTCACCTGTACCGATCTCTATGACTTCATAGGGCATCAAATCTTTAAGATAGTAGTGCCTGACATTGGTATCTGTGATAATCACCACTTTTTCCGCTGGAATATACCTTCTGAGATCTCGAAGGCTTTCGCCGATCAGTATGGTTGAATCACCTGTACTGCCGTGAATCTCAAGGACTTTCACTATGTCTACTCCGCTCGTTTTCCTTGCCCTGATTTATTTCATGCATACAGGAACGTAGCGCCTGTAACTTCTTCATCAGGCCTGCAAACATATCCGGCGGCATGGCTTGATCCTTATCGCTTAAGGCCTCACACGGATTGCAGTGCACTTCAATTATGATGCCGTCTGCGCCGGCCGCCATAGCAGCAAGGCTCATGGGTTCAATGACGCTTAACCTCCCAGTTCCATGAGAAGGATCAACAATGATGGGAAGGTGAGAGACCTCTTTAACTGAGGGTACAATGCCTAGATCCAGCGTGTTCCTGGTGTAAGTCTCAAATGTCCTTATCCCCCTCTCACAGAGAATCACGTTAGGGTTTCCCCCTGCAAGTACATATTCCGCACAATTGAGCCATTCCCTAAGTGTTGAATAAATACCCCTTTTCAGAAGCACAGGCTTGTCAATCTTTCCAACCTCCTTAAGGAGAGAGAAGTTCTGCATGTTTCTGGTTCCGATCTGGAGAACGTCTGCATATTCGCATACCCAGGATACATCTCGAGGATCGGTGACCTCGGTCACCACCGGAAGCCCGGTCTCTTTCTTTGCTTTTTCAAGTATTTTCAATCCTTTGAGACCAAGGCCCTGGAAGTCATAGGGTGAAGTTCTCGGTTTGAATGCACCGCCCCTGAGCATATTGGCGCCCGCCTCCTTTACCTTCCGGGCAGTTTCTAGCATTTGCTCCTCACTCTCCACGCTGCAAGGACCGGCAATCACCACAAAATCCTCACCGACTTTCACATTACCTACGGCAATGACTGTCCGGTTATTCTCGTCACCCTTTAACGATGTAAGTTCAAGACTTTTCATTGTGAATTTCCTCCGGTTAGGCCTGTTTCCACACAGAACTTCATTGCTCAGCACTTTGCTTCTCTGCGAATCTTTTTGCCTAGGATTCTATCTCCTTTCTTTTTGAACAACCTACTTCATCGTTCTTGATCTCAAATAGTGATCAGCCAGGACGATCCTGGCCATTGCCTCAAGCACCGGGATAAGACGTGGAACTGCTGATATATCGAACCTCCCGGTGAGTTTCAGTTTGGCAGGTCTCCCTTGCCGGTCAACCGTATCCTGTTCCCGTCCAATTGAAGGGACAGGCTTGACTGCGGCCCTCAGGATGATCTCATCTCCATTTGAAATGCCCCCCAGGATCCCTCCAGCCCGATTTGTTTGGAATCCAGCCGGGGTAATGACATCATTATTTTCTGAACCCCTGAGCCTCGCTGCTTCAAACCCGGCGCCAATCTCCACCCCCTTGACAGCACCAACGGACATGACTGCCTTGGCGAGGTCGGCATCCAGTTTGTCAAAGACCGGTTCACCAAGTCCTGGAGGGCATCCGGTGACCCGGACCTCCACAATGCCTCCCAGGGAATCGCCATCTTCCTTGGCCTTGGCGAGAGCTCCTTCCATCCCTTCCGCTGCGATGGGATCCGGGCAGTAGAAGGCGTTTTTCTCAACAAAGTCTAAGTCGATGCTCCCGGCCCTGATACCGCCCAGCTCAATGGTATATGCCGTAACCTTTACCGCTAAGGGTTTCAGGATCTTCCCGGCTACAACCCCGGCAGCAACCCGGGCCGCGGTCTCCCTGGCAGAATATCTCCCTCCTCCCCTGAAATCAAAGTGGCCGTACTTCTTAAAGTAGGTATAATCAGCATGTCCTGGCCGGAAAAGGTGACGCAGGATCTCGTATGGCCTGCTATCCGCATCTCGGTTTCGGATGAAAAGGGTAATGGGAGAGCCTGCGGTCAGGCCCTCAAAGACACCGGATAGGATCTCCACCTGATCCTCCTCCCTCCGGGGGGTCTCAAAGGAATGTCTCCCGGGCCTCCGCCGTGCCATATCGCGCACAAAGTCTTTCGGGGATAGGCTGATCCGGGGAGGGCAGCCATCAATAACCACACCCACTCCATCTCCGTGGGACTCCCCGAAGGTGGTTATTCTGAATATCTCTCCGAATGAATTTCCAGCCATATCGAACTTAGCTCCGCTTCGCTCCGCAATTGGAATGGTGGAGTAATGGAGTGATGGAATATTGGGTGAACCTGCCTTGGACAAAGTGAAGGAATGGCAAAATTCCTCTTGACAGGGAAGTTAATAACTGAGTAACTTCCTTATTCAAATCAACATTCCATTATTCCACCATTCCATTAACCCATTTGGCCTATATGAAACATGTTCCATTAAAAATGCTGTTATTTTAATAAATTGTAGAATTTCCGATATATTATATCATCCCACCCATATGTTTTTTTGGCAGACTTTTCGTGATCAAAGCTGCAACCTCCCGCAGGGAAAGGGTCCTGGTATCCACCACAAGGGTTGCGGCCTGCTCGTAAAGCGGGGACCTGACATCCAAGACCTGTTTGATCTCCTCTAAGGGATCAGCCCCTGTCAGTGATGGTCTTATTTTGCCTGATCTCTGTTCCTTATCCATCCTCTCCTTAAGAACTTCAGCCTTCCCGTTAAGCCAGACTATCCAGCCATTTTTCCTTAAATTCTTCACATTCCCTTCGTCCACCACAACCCCACCCCCTGTGGCAATGACCAGATTGTCTCTCTCTGAAACCTCTTCGACCAGCCTTTTTTCGATCTCCCTGAAATGATCCCATCCTTTTCGGGAGATTATCGCCTCAATGGAACACCCGGCATTCTCCTCGATCAATGCGTCCATATCGAGAAAATCCCTTCCCAGTTCCCTGGCAACGATTTTACCCACCACGGTTTTGCCGCTGCACCGGTAGCCTATGAGCACTATGTTCATTTGATCACACACATGGGTCATGCTGCTGAGTCAATGGCTCATGGGTTAATCATCAATCAAGCCAGAGCCCACAAAATAAAAAAAGCCGTGGGCTTTTTGGCTGCCCACGGCTTTGATTTACAAGATAAAGAGCTATCAACCCATGGGCAGACCTCCACCACTAAAATAAAAATAATAGCCCTGCCAGGATTGATTGTTTATTGTTTTTACCATTGCCATTTGTTTTGTTAACTCAGTTTTCTTACTTTTTAAATGAGCCGTTCGCTTTTGTCAAGAAAAAAATTTCTTTAACTAAAATTTTTTTTCTAAAATTTTTTTTCTTGACATTGCTTTCATTTTGGTTTAATCGTCACAAAATATGAGATCCGAGAGAGAAAAGACTGTTATGAATTCACTACGAAATTGGTGGTGGCTCAGCTCTGATCAGGAGGTGGGCTCACCAAGGCGATAATATAAAAACATAATCAAAACCGTGGGTCCGTTTCCTGAGGGTCCCACGGTTTTTTTATTTAATGACTAAAAAGGCCGTGGGGCAGTAATTCCCACGGCCTTTTTTGTTGCCTTGAGGTTGCTTTGAAAATAAAACCTTCGTTTTCTGAATTCAGACTGATGACGTCGCAGGGGAACCTGATACCTGTTTATAAGGAATTCCTGTGCGATACGGAAACACCGGTCTCGGCCTATCTGAAAATCAGAGACAAATCCTTTTCCTATCTCCTTGAAAGCGCTGATGGCGGAAAGAGATGGGGACGTTACAGCTTTATCGGGTATAAACCCTACCTGACAATCCTATCTCGTGACAGGGAAATGGAGGTAATGGAGGGGGCCGGGAAAAAGATATTGAATAATGTCCGGAATCCTTTGAACGTTTTGAGGAAGCTGAGCCAGCAGTTCAAACCGGTGGTTGTAAACAATCTACCCCCTTTTCAAGGAGGCTTTGTGGGATATTTCAATTATGATCTGGTCAGGAAATGGGAATATCTCGCCGGGATCTCTCCTGAAGGCGTGAAGGCGCCCGAGTCTCTCTTTACAGTTTCCAGGCGCCTGATCATTTTCGACCATCTGACCCACCAGATCAAGGTGGTCGCCTTTGCCCATGTGCGGGAACATGACAATTTGAAAGAAATCTATGATTTGACCTGCCAAGAGATAGATAAGACAATCGGTGAACTACAAACTCCTCTGTCTTCTATTTCAGGGGGGGATCCATTTTCCTCCTCTGATCTTGAGGCCAATTTCAAAAGAAAGGACTTTGAGCAGGTAGTCCGAAAGGCGAAAGATTACATCGTTGCAGGTGATGTCATTCAGGTGGTCCTCTCTCAGAGGTTTACAGGGGAGGTGTCCGGTGATGATTTCACCCTTTACCGGAATCTGAGGAGCATCAATCCATCTCCCTATATGTTTTATCTCAATTTTGGAGAGATAAAGTTAATAGGATCCTCTCCTGAAATCCTTGTCCGTCTGACGGATGTAAAGATAGAGCTTCGGCCAATCGCAGGCACCCGGCCAAGGGGGGAGACCCCTGAAAAAGATCGAGCCCTGGAAAAGGAACTCATGGCAGATCCCAAGGAGCGGGCCGAGCATATCATGTTGGTCGATCTGGGGAGAAACGATGTGGGAAGGGTAGCCATCTCGGGCTCTGTCACTGTGCCTCGGCTTATGGAGGTAGAGAGGTATTCCCATGTGATGCATATTGTTTCAAGGGTAGAAGGGTTATTGAAACCGGAGATGGACGCATTTGACCTATTTATGGCCACCTTTCCTGCCGGCACCCTTAGCGGCGCACCAAAGGTCAGGGCCATGGAGATCATCTGCGAACTAGAACCATCTCCGAGGGGACCCTATGGCGGGGGCGTGGGCTATTTCGCTTTTAACGGTAACATGGACTTCTGCATCACCATTCGCACCATCACTATTGTAAAAAATACACTCTCTCTTCAGGTGGGAGCAGGTATTGTGTACGACTCCTCTCCCGTGCGAGAATACCAGGAAACCTTAAGAAAGGCCGCTGCCATGTTCAAGGCCATTGAAAGGGCAAATAAAGAATGATTCTGATGATCGATAACTATGACTCCTTCACCTACAATCTGGTCCAGATGCTACAGGTAATCGGAGAGAACGTTCACGTCTGGCGAAACGATAAAATAGATATCGCTGGGATCGAGAATCTGAGGCCCCGTGCACTCGTCATTTCACCCGGACCCGGTACCCCGGCCCAGGCCGGTATCTCTGTGGAGGCCATTCGTCATTTTGGGCCTAAAATCCCTGTGCTAGGTGTTTGCCTGGGACATCAATCTATTGCCGCAGCCTTTGGAGGTAAGGTGATTCGGGCTAGCAGGATCATGCATGGGAAGATCTCTCTGATCTGTCACGATGGGCAAACCATTTATGAGGGCATCCCAAATCAATTTGAGGCTACCCGTTATCATTCGCTGATCGTGGACATGGACTCACTGCCGGACTGTTTGGAGATAAGCGCATGGACCGATGAAGGGGAGATTATGGGTCTGAGGCACCGTAAATATAAGATGGAAGGGGTTCAATTTCATCCGGAATCGATTTTGACGGATTCCGGTAGCCATATTATCAAAAATTTCATCCGTCTTCACTCTCAGTGAAGGAGGCTAATTTTATGGATAATCTTCTGAGCATTCTTGATTCATATCAAAAAAGATAAAAATGACCTGAGTGATATTGGCGCCTAGCGTTCATTTGTTACGACTTCTCACAAAATTAAAAAAAGGAGGAACAGAATCATGATCAAAGAAGCTATTGCAATGGTGGTCAGAGGAAGTGACCTTACACAAGAGGAGATGGAAGTGGCCATGGAGGAGATTATGACCGGCAAGGCAACACCTGCCCAGATCGCTTCATTCATCACAGCCTTAAGGATAAAGGGAGAAACAGCGAATGAAATTGTGGGGGCTGCCACGGTAATGAGGGCCAAGGCCATGAAAATAAGACTTAACAATGATCAGGTAAATATTGATCGGGATGAGATCTATGTAGAAGACGAAACCATTCTGGATACCTGCGGGACAGGGGGAGATGGTACCAACACCTTTAATGTCTCCACCGCTACCGCATTTGTTGCTGCCGGTGCCGGGGTTAGGGTTGCCAAACATGGTAACCGTGCCGTCTCCAGCATGTGCGGAAGTGCGGATGTGGTCAAAAATCTGGGTGTTAAACTGGATATCAACCATTCCAGTGTGGAAAGTTGCATCCGGGAGGTGGGGATAGGCTTTCTCTATGCTCCCCTGTTTCATGGGGCCATGAAATACGCCGCCGGGCCCAGGCGGGAGATAGGGCTCAGAACCATTTTTAACCTCCTTGGTCCCCTGACCAACCCGGCTGGGGCCACGGCCCAGGTCCTGGGCGTCTATGCCCCGGATCTTACCGAAAAAATAGCCGATGTACTTGGGAGACTTGGTACCAGGCAAGCTTTTGTGGTATGTGGTGAAGGGACCTTTGATGAGATAAGCATCTGCGGACCGACCAGGGTTTCGCGCCTGAAGGACGGCAATGTAAGTACCTTTAACATGACACCGGAAGAGCATGGTTTCAAAAGGGCAACCCCGGAGGCCATAAAAGGCGGGAACGCGAGAGAGAATGCCCATATTATCCTGGAGATCCTGGATGGAGAGAAAGGACCGAAGAGGGATATGGTCCTGCTCAATGTGGCAGCTGCATTTGTGGCAGCAGGTCTTGATGGCGACTTCAAAGAAGGTATCGAAAGAGGGAAAGTTTCCATTGATTCCGGCCGGGCCAGGGAAAAACTCGATTCTCTGGTCAATTTCACACAGCAATGCAGAGCTTTTGTCCGCAAAGAGCTATAAGGAAGTTTCCTATGAATTCTCGATTAACGGAGATACTGGACGAGAAACGCAAAGAGGTCGACAGACTAAAAAAAAGAGGGGTGTCAACTAATAGAGGCAATAACGTACCCCCTATCCGTGATTTTAAGGGTGCGATTTCGGTACCGAACAAGATTGGACTGATTGCCGAGATAAAGTTTGCTTCCCCCTCGGCCGGTATTATCCGTGAAAAGGCAGATCCCCTCACAATTGGTCAGATGTATGAAAAGGCCGGGGCAGCGGCAATCTCACTTCTGACCGATAAAAGGTTTTTCAGAGGAGACCTAAAGCATCTCCCACGACTGAAAAAGGCAGTATCTTTGCCCATATTGCGCAAGGACTTTATCCTTGATGGAATCCAGGTGATAGAATCGTTCTTATGCGGAGCTGATGCTGTTCTCCTGATCGCCCGTATTTTATCACGCCAACAGTTAAAGGAATTACTAGACACCTGTGAAGAGCTAGGACTGGCCGCACTGACCGAAATTCATGACAAGGATGATCTCGAAAGGGCGATTGAGTGCGGGGCTGAAATCATAGGCATCAATAACCGGAATCTGGATACCTTTGAAGTCAATCTCAATACCAGCCTTGAACTGGCTCCTCTGGTGCCGGATAAGCATATCGTCGTTAGCGAAAGCGGTATCAGGAACGGGAGGGATATCCGGCTATTGATGAGGAGTGGTGTTCGGGCCGTTCTGGTAGGAAGCTTAATCATGAAGAGTGATGATGTGGCGGGGAAGGTAAGGGAGCTTGTTTGGGCAGGAAGGATAGAAGATGGTAAGGGTTAAGATTTGCGGCGTAACAAATTATCAGGATGCCTCCGCTGCCGTCGAAGTCGGAGCTGATGCCATCGGTTTCATTTTTGCCCCAAGCCCCAGACAGATTACCCCTGAAAAGGCATGCGATATTATCTGTGCTATTCCGCCCTTTGTGCAGACGGTGGGCGTCTTTGTTGCCGAGGACCCGGCCACAATAAGGCAGATCATACATTTTTGCGGCCTCGATCTGGTTCAACTCCATGGAGATCAATCCCCGGCTATTTGCCATGAACTGATGCCCCGTACGATCAAGGTATTTCGCCTGGAGGACGAATCGGGCCTTCAATCGATCAAACCATACTGCGGAAAGGTTAGGGCCCTGCTCTTTGACACCTACTCAGAAGCAAGAAGGGGAGGAACAGGAGAGACCTTTGACTGGGGCCTCGCCATAAAGGCTAAAGAATTTGAAATACCTACTATCTTATCAGGAGGGCTCAATCCGGACAATATCTCTGAAGCTATATCCCTTGTAAAACCGTACGCGGTGGATGTGAACAGCGGCATTGAAGACAGGCCGGGAAAGAAAAATGTTTTTTTGATGAAGAAACTGATGGAAACGATAAGGAAGATTAAGGGTGAAACGAATGGCGATGCCTGACAAAAGAGGATATTTCGGCCGGTATGGAGGGAGATTTGTACCAGAAATGCTTATGATCCCGCTTAGGGAGTTAGAGGCAGCCTTCCGAGTAGCCATACGTGATAAGGATTTCAGGTCGGAGTTGGCCTATTATCTTAAGTACTATGTAGGACGGCCTACCCCACTTTATCTGGCAGAGCGCCTGAGCTGGCGTTTAGGTGGGGCCAGGATCTACCTGAAAAGGGAGGATCTAAATCACACCGGGGCCCACAAGATCAACAATACCCTGGCCCAGGTTCTCCTGGCCAAGAGGATGGGGAAAAGCCGGATTATTGCCGAGACTGGGGCAGGACAGCACGGCGTGGCCACTGCCACTGCTGCGGCCCTTTTCAACCTTGAGTGCCATATATATATGGGCGAGGAGGATATTCGCCGGCAGGCTATGAATGTTTCTCGCATGGATCTTCTCGGTGCTGATGTGATCCCTGTCACGCAGGGTAGTCGAACCCTGAAGGACGCCATAAACGAGGCGATCAGGGACTGGGTAACCAATGTCAAAAACACCTATTATGTAATAGGATCAGTTGTCGGTCCCTCTCCCTATCCCATGATGGTGAGAAAATTTCAGTTGGTAATAGGCCAGGAGGCCCGGCAGCAAATCAAAAGGACAGAAGGTCGCCTTCCGGATACCATTGTGGCCTGTGTGGGTGGGGGGAGTAATGCCCTGGGTATCTTTTATCCCTTTCGCGGTGATGACGTAAGATTGATAGGGGTAGAGGCAGCCGGTCTTGGTCTGGATACAGGTAAGCATTCGGCCACCCTTTCGGTTGGGGGCCCGGGCATTCTGCATGGAGCCTTGAGCTATCTTTTGCAGACCCGGGAGGGGCAGATCAGGGAGGCTCATTCAATTGCCCCTGGCCTCGACTATCCGGGTGTCGGACCCGAGCATAGTTTCTTAATGGAAAGTGGCAGGGCCGAATATGTATCGGTAAACGACAAAGAGGCCGTCCAGGGGTTCAGGCTTCTTTCGGAGACAGAGGGAATCCTCCCGGCCTTGGAGAGTGCCCATGCCGTGGCCTATGCGGCCAAGATAGCAACAAAGATGGTCTCTGATCAAATTATTATTATCAATCTCTCCGGCAGGGGTGATAAGGATGTGGCCATCATGGCCGAAACGGAGAAGGGGGGTAAGGATTTTTAACAGGATGAACAGAATAGATTTGCTTTTCAAAAGGTTGAAAAGGGAGAAGAAAAAGGCCCTGATCCCCTTTATTACTGCTGGTGATCCAGATCTGGCCACCACCAGGGATTTGGTTTTTACACTTGAGGAATGCGGGGCCCATATTATTGAATTGGGTGTCCCCTTCTCTGACCCCTTAGCCGACGGGCCTGTTATTCAAGCCGCTTCACTCAGGGCATTGAGGCAGGGCATAGATCTTAGGAAAATCCTTGCATTGGTAGAGGAAATCAGACAAAGCACTGATATCCCCCTTATCCTGATGACCTACTATAATCCAGTTTATCGGTTCGGATTGCGAGAGTTGGTCCGCCAGGCCGCCATGGCCGGGGTGGATGGCTTTATCATCCCAGATCTTCCCCCGGAAGAGGCTGGTGAATGGAGGAAGTTGGCCAGGGCGAATAATCTGGATGTCATCTTTCTTGTGGCGCCCAATACTCCTCTGTCTAGAGCAAAATTTGTCGCCCGCAAAACCAGCGGCTTTCTGTATGCTGTATCCGTTGCCGGTATAACAGGAAGGAGAAAGAGGATTCCGGAGGGGTTGACCGATTATCTCAAGATTTTGAGGACTGTGACCGATAAACCCCTTGCCGTAGGATTCGGGATATCATCACCATCCCAGGTGAAGGAGATAGGACCCCTTTCTGACGGAGTGATTGTTGGTAGTGCATTGGTACATCTGCTGGAACACTATGGGGACAAGAAAGATGTTTTTATCCACATAAGATCATTTGTTAACTCTCTTGCAAAGGCCCTGACAGGAAATCACCCTTAAAATGTCTTAACGCCTTTTGCGTCAGCCTACGAAGACAGATGCCGAGATTCGGAGCATAAGGCTCAATCACTTCAAAGACCTTTGATCGTCATGAGTAGACTTTTTGTAACTATTCAGCCACTAAGACACCAAGGCACCAATTCCAATTGTAAATTTTCAATTATTTGTGTCTTGGTGCCTTGGTGGCTACGTGAGCAGTTACGACTTTTTTAAATTCTTTTTAAAAAAAACTTGACAGATGAATTTTATCTTTTATAATGGGCGCCATATTTCAAGGAATATAATGAATTTCATCTTTCAAAACATTATCGGCATTATCAGGGCAACAGGGATACTCGTACTTTCCCTGTTGCTCCTCCTCCTGGTAGGTAACCTAAAACTACCGGGCCTGATGATGGCATAGTGTTTTTGACAAGACTTAGAAAACCCGTTATCAGGCCCGCCTGGTAGCGGGTTTTTTGATTTTGAAAGGGAGCAGGATTATGGAAGAGCAGATATTGATCTATGATACCACATTAAGAGATGGCACCCAGGGAGAACAAATCAGTTTCTCTGCTGAGGAAAAACTGCGCATTACCCAAAAGCTGGCTGAACTTGGTGTTCATTATATAGAAGGCGGCTGGCCTGGCTCAAATCCGAAAGACATGCGCTTTTTTCAGATGGCAAAGGAGACGAGGCTCAAAGCAGCTCCCTTGACGGCCTTTGGCAGCACCAGAAGAGCAAACACACTGCCAGAAAAGGATCCTAATTTGCAAGCGTTATTGCAGGCTGAAACCCTGACAATTGCCATATTTGGAAAGAGCTGGGACCTTCATGTAACCGAGATATTGGGTGTTCCATTGGAGGAAAACCTGGCCATGATCTCTGATTCGGTCAGGTATCTTAAATCAAAAGGAAAAGAGGTTGTCTTTGATGCTGAGCATTTCTTCGACGGTTATAAAGCCAACCCCCGGTATGCCTTGAAAGCCATTGAGGTAGCAATCTCTGGTGAGGCCGATATCATTGTGCTCTGCGATACCAACGGGGGCACCATGGTAAGTGATTTAAGAGAGATAGTGGAGGTGGTCAGGAAATCCTTTCCAGGCATCCCTCTCGGTATCCATGCACACAATGATTGTGGATTGGCTGTAGCCAACTCCCTGGTTGCCGTTGAAGCAGGTGCCAAGATGGTTCAGGGAACAATAAATGGCTATGGAGAGCGCTGTGGAAATGCCGACTTGATCTCTGTCATTGCAAACCTGGAGCTGAAGATGGGCTATAGATGCCTTGATCCACTCAAGCTTAAGCAGCTTACCGAGATTTCCAGGTATGTTAGCGAGGTTGCAAATGTGCCTCCTTTGAATCAACGCCCCTTTGTTGGAAAAAGCGCGTTTAGCCATAAGGGAGGAATACATGTAAGTGCAATCTTGAAAAAACCCCTTGCCTATGAGCATATCGAACCTGGGACTGTTGGAAATAAGCGTCGAGTGCTTGTTTCAGACCTCTCAGGTAAGAGTAACATAGAATACAAGGCCAATGAGATGGGACTTACCTTAGGGGGGAATGGTTACGACAGCAAGAAGATTGTCAAAGAGATCAAGCAAATGGAAGATCAGGGATATCAATTCGATGCCGCTGAAGGCTCCCTTGAACTTTTGATGAAAAAGTCCACGGGCCAATTTAGAGAGCCTTTTTCTTTGCTCTCTTTGAGGGTGATCAATGAGAAAAACAAGGATGATCAGTCAATATCTCAGGCGACCATTAAGATATCTGTAGGGGATGAGGAAGAGATCACAGCTGCCGAAGGGAACGGACCTGTGAATGCCATAGATAATGCCCTTCGTAAGGCATTGAGCAAATTTTATCCCAGAATAGAAGAGATGAGATTGGTTGACTTTAAGGTGAGGGTACTGGAGGGGAGTGCCGGAACGGCAGCAAGGGTGAGGGTTTTAATTGAATCAAGGGATGGCAAAGACATATGGAATACCGTTGGTGTTTCAGAAAATATTATTGAGGCCAGTTGGCAGGCCCTGGTGGACAGCATCTATTTCAAGCTAAGTAAAGATCAGACTTAGGTGCCTCGCCACAAATCCTTACTACTCCATTGATACAGAGGTGAATAGAGGATGTTTCAAATCGATTTACAAGAGGTGAAAAAAGCCGCAGGGAGTTCTTCAAAGAAGACCCTGCGGCGGGCGCTTGCGTGTTTTTACCGAACTTTAGCTCACTTTAGATCGCTTTAGGCACTTTAGGCCTGCCCGTCCCGCTACTCGGGACGAGGCGGGCGGGCACTTTTTTAAAGAAAGGAGCGTCTCAATGACAGATAAAATCATTATCTTTGATACTACCTTAAGGGATGGGGAGCAGTCTCC
>Ga0114930_10002559_pt1 | contig 16350 bp, 10 predicted proteins | sample AnhtaG_FD_87300 | JGI IMG/M metagenome (GOLD analysis project Ga0114930, IMG submission 87300) | Deep subsurface microbial communities from Anholt, Denmark to uncover new lineages of life (NeLLi) - Anholt_01485 metaG | ecosystem: Environmental > Aquatic > Marine > Oceanic > Sediment | place... | reverse complement strand
GCCGCGCCCGGTCCACGATGTCCGCCCCATAGCGCCGCGACCCATAGTGCGTCGTGAAACCGTAGTGGGTCGTGTAGGTCAGGATCGACGCCTCGGCGTTTACGCGGTCGAGGATGGCCCGAATCCCTTGGAAGAAATCCGTGGATGCCGAGATGCGATACTTCTCCCATTTGACCCAGAGCGGATTGTCCTTGTTGAAGAACACCGAGCCGTCTGCGTCGACATAGGGCAATGTTTCGCCCGTTGCGCGCTTGAAACCCGCCCGGCAATGCTCGCAGCCGCAGTAGTTCTCGCCGAAGAAGGTCACTTCGTCGAGCATGCACCCGTCGATGCCCGTCTCGCGCGCATACTGCTCGAACCAATCGTAGTACCACTGCTTGAACTCAGGGTTGTTGACGCAGAAATACGTCGAGACCCGGCCCGTGGCGATTCCGCGCGACAGCCAGTCGGCGTGGTCGATGATGATCTGGTAGCCCTCGCCGCCGGCCAGCGCAACAGGTACGTCGTGGTGCTCGATGACACGGAGCCCGTGGCGGTGGGCTACGTCGCAGATCATTTTCATGTTCCGCTGGATCATGGGCCGCTTGGAAAGGTGGCACAGGCGGAAATGCAGCCCGTTGCAGATGATGGTGTTGTGGCCGCTGGCCTCGAGTTCGGCGACGCGTCGCTCGATGTCCGCATAGGTGCACAGCTCGTTGCACGAGCCCGAGTTGCTCGGCCCCAGACACGCCATCGCCATGTTCCACCGCCACGACGCATCGTCGCTCATGCGGGGCGCCGGGGCCGCGGGCGGCTCGCCCGGATCGATCGCCTTGTCCGGCGTGGGGACGCAGGCGACCTGCCACAGCCCGCGCTCGAGGAGATACCTGCCCTCATGCGCGCTGGCCAAGCGCTGGAGCAACACAGCGCTCACGCCGAAACCCTCTTCCCCGTTGAACGTCAAATCCAGCGTGCCGTCGCTCAGCCGAATCGGAAACGTTTTCGACCGGCACTCGTTCGGCGCGACCCGCAGGGCCGAGGCCGTCTCCGTGCCGTTCGCCAGGATCGAGAACGGACCCAGCGCCCGCTCACCTCCGTAGCGGACCGTGACCAGGTAGAAGCCGGGCTCCGTTTCACAGTGCAGGGTCCCGACACGACCCGCGGCCATACCCCCCAAGACGGCCGGTTCCAGGCGCAGCCCGGCGGCGTCAGCCCAGCCCGCCCGTTTCTCGGGCGTGAACGCATCAAGGCCCATCGAGACGAAGCCCTCGGGCGCGGGCTCGTAGAACGCGATGCCGAGCAGGATGCTCGGGCCGATGCCGTAGTGCCACTCGTCCGGCTTCGGGTGGAGGGTTTCATAGTCGTGGGCGCCCTCGATGAAAATGACCTTGCTCGTGATCATGTCGCCGTACCAGCGCATGCGGACGTCCACGCTGAAGATGAACGCGCCACCGGATTTCTCGAGACGCCACGCATTCGCCACGGCCGCGTAGTTGCGCTCGTTGAAGTACAGCCCGTGGCCCGTGCGGGCGAAGTCAATCGTCAGGTCCCCCTTCGGCCCGCTCAGGTTCAAGAACGCGAGGCCAGACGCAATCTCGCCGTCATCCATGCCGGCCGACAGTTCGCCCTCGATCACCTTGGCGCGGTACGGCCGGTCGGTGACGGCCCGGAACGTGAAGCCGTCCAGCGCCGCGGCCGGCACGCGAAACGCGTACCGCGGCCATTCGACGTCCTTGCCGTGATAGGCGTACAGGCGAATGCGGACGACCAACTCGGCGACCCCGCCGCATACGGCCAGTTCGCGGCGGTAGTCGAGCCAGTCGCTCGAGGAACGGTAGGTATTGACCGCCTTGCCGCCGGGAATGGCGGCGACGCTCGAGCCATCCGCGCGCGCGAGCTCATCCGGCTCGAACAATGAATCACCCGAGATGAGCGGCCTGCCCTGCCAGGCCAGCCCGAGCGGCCGCGCTTCGTCGAGTTCGAAAACGCCCGCCCAGGAAACGCCACACACCATCGCCAACACGGCCGCTGCGGACAACTTGCGCATGATGGACCTCACTGTAAACATCCTTTCAAGATGGTAACCGTTCAGAGCGCGAAGCACCAGCGAAGTCGTAGTCCCAATCGTGCTCGTAATCGTAGTCGTAATCGTAGTCCCCACTCATCCTCGTCATTGGCGCCCAGAGCGTGGGCATCGGGCGAACGGGAGTTCGCCTTAGGGGAAGCAACGCTTCCCCCGATTACGGGCGAACGGGCGTTCGCCTTAGGGGAAGCACGGCGCGGGACTGGAGCGCTCACCCGCGCCGCTTACGCGGCGTGGGTCCGATGGCCCTTTTGCATTCCCCCGGACCGCCCGCGATAATCCAGGCCGAAACAGAGATTCGGACGCGCACGTCTGTACCTTCTCTGACCGGTGCCCTGTGGTCACGGCGGCGGGGCGTGGCGCGTGCGTATGCACTTAACGGAAAGGCAGCCGACATGCGTAAGGACAGAATCGAAGCCCTCATGAGACTGCATCGCGACGGGCTGCTGGAGGACACGGTGCCGTTCTGGATGAAGCACACCGTTGACCACGAATACGGCGGGTTTCTCAACTACTTGGACCGCGACGGTGCCGTTCTGTGCACGGACAAGCCGGTGTGGATCTTGGGAAGGTTAACGTGGCTGATGGCCATGCTCTGGAATAACGTCGAGAAGCGGGCGGAATGGCTCGATACGGCCAGGCACGGAATCGAGTTCATCGAGGAGCACTGTTTCGATACCGACGGCCGCATGTTCTATGAGGTCACGCGGGACGGGCGGCCCCTGAGAAAGCGCCGCTACGTGTTCACGGAGACCTTCGGCGTCCTGGCCTTCTCGGAGTACGCCCTGGCGGCGCAGGACGAAGCGCGGCTCGACAAGGCCAAGCAGTTGTTCAAGCTGCTCTTCTGCTATCGCAACAATCCCGAGCTGCTGCCCCCGAAGGTCTACCCGCAGACCCGCCGGACCAAGAGCCACGCCATGGCCATGATCCTGCTGTGCGTCGCCCAACAAATGCGCAAGACCGGCCAGGACCCGCTCTACGACGAGCTGATCGACCTATCCATCGGGGAGGTCTTCGACGATTTCATGAAGCCCGACGAGAAAGCGCTCCTCGAAACCGTGGGTCCCAACGGCGAACGGCTGGACAGCCCCGAGGGCCGATGCGTCCTCCCAGGTCACGCCATCGAGACGGCCTGGTTCATCATGGCAGAGTACCGGCGCCGAAAGGACAACGCGCTGCTCGAGAAGGCGTGCCGCATTCTCGACTGGTCACTCGATATCGGCTGGGATGAGGAGTTTGGGGGCCTGCTCTATTACGTTGACGTCGAAGGCAAGCCGCCGGAGCAGTACGAACATGACATGAAGCTCTGGTGGCCGCACAACGAGGCCCTCTATGCCTGCCTGCTCGCCCACCATCTCACCGGCGAACCGAAGTACGAGCAATGGTACGAGAGACTGCACGCGTATGCGTACGCGCACTTCCCGGACGAGGAGTACGGCGAATGGTTCAAGTACCTCCACCGCGACGGCACCGTCTCCTCAACCGTCAAAGGCAACCGCTGGGCCGGCCCCTTCCATCTGCCCCGCATGCAATACAACTGCTGGAAGCTCCTCGATGAAATGGGGACTGACGCATGACGCTGCCATGAGGACCGCCTGAACACAAGCTCCCTCAGTACGCACTGAATGCCACCCGGAACAAGGGTCCGAAGGAGTCCAGTACGGACGTGCCCGTGAGCAGTAGACGCCACGCCACGGAGCGTAGCCCTTCGTGGCGGACCTCTACGGCGGGCCATTCGGACGGGTCGCCGGACAGTGCTTCCGTAAAGGCGCGCAGTCCTTCCGCGCCGTAGGACTTGAGGAAGTACCACAGGGCCCAGATCTCGAGGCCGAAATCCTTGTCCGCGCAGCTCAAGACAAGGCGCGCGTCGTCGATGGCGCATTGCAGGTCGCCCCAGCAGAAGTGGTCCTTTTCCTTCCAGGCGTTCAGGATGATCGTGTCGCCGTCGTTCAGCAGTCTGCAGTGGTCGACAATATAGTCCCGGCCGAAATCGCCGCGCCGGTAGGTCATGTAACTCATCGACGCCTGCGCGTCGCCCATCAAACCGAACAGGCACGTCAGGTCGTCATCGCCGTCCCTGGGGTCTATCGCCTGGACCAGGCTCGAGCAGATTCGGACCTCGAGGCCGTAGTCCTCTCTGACGTACCTGTTGAACTCGACAAACTGCCTCTGAACGGCGCCGTACCGTCGAAGCTGCCGTATCACGGCCCAATCCTTGCCGTAGAGCGGGAACGGTTTTTCTACGAGCGGTTCCATGTCGTAGACGAGCGTGGTCACCGGATCGCCGAGTAGTCCGGCCGCGCCGAGAAACGCCAGCACCTCCTCGATCTCGTCCCTGAGGCGCTCGAACGACCAGATGTTGACGAACTCGATGTCCTCGGCCATGGGCGTGACCGACACGTGGACCTCGATACCGGCGGCCTGGCACCGGCCGAGCCGCTCGACCAGTTCAGGCCCAATGTCTTTCTGTCTGAGCCCGTATACGAAGTAGACGCCGGCATCGCCGAGCAGGCTCAACGTCTTATCGTCCAGGTAGGTGGAAGCGCCCTCGCGGTCTTTGTCGAGGGGCTTGCCGTAGGTCCAGATCCCGAAGCCCGTCCTTGCGGGCGCCGCGTTTGGTGCGCCGGGTGAGGCGACGCCGTTCTGGCCATAGGCACGGCACGCGAAGAGGATCGCCATACTCATTGAAACCAGGCGCAGCAACCGTGCCCGTCGCAGTATCCGTGTCGCAACCATGCTGCTCCTCACAGGCCGCCGCTCCCTTCAGTATACAATACGGAATCGCGCGGTCCCAGGCCCGGTTCTCAGAAACAGGCCTGCCGTATCGCACTACCGGCGAACCCCTTGTCCCCGGCCCAAGCAAGTTCCCGGTGGAACCGGGCAACTGCCGGGGAGCGAGCTTCCAAAAGCCACTCGCCAAGGTTATAATGAAATGGAAGTGGGTTTGACGGTAGGAGCGGTTAGCAGCCGCCTGAAAAGGCGTGTACTCAAGCGGAGCGACCACTATGAAACTCAGAGAAGAGATACGCCGCTCGATAGACGGTCTGGACAACCAGTCCCTCAGACTGCTTTACGAGCAAATACAGATGATCCAACAGACGAAGCATGGGCAAGATGAGTCCTCTGCCGTCCCTTCCATCGAGGAGGTGCTGGAATTGACGAGTTCGTCGCGAGGCCCTTGGAGCGACGATGTGATTGCTGAAAGACGCGAGCGCTCATGACCTGTTACCTCGACACGTATGCTTTCCTTGGTTCATGGGCCCAAATCCGTCAATCGGGAAGAAGCCCGTACGGCCGGAGACTATGCGTGCTTTGAGCGAGACAATGACCATCCTTCTCCCAGCCCTGGCGCTAACCATGAGCGTGTGCGCGTCTTCCGCAGCGGACGGTCCTATCGCCACGATCTCGCTGTTCAACCCGACCTTGTGGCAGGGCCCCGCGTTGGTCGAGGCGCCCACCGGCCGTGTCGCCACGCCCGGCCTCGTCGACTGGACCAACGTGCGCCTGATAGCGGCGGGAGAGGCGATCCCCTTTGCCATTCGTGAGGGACGCGCCCACTGGCGGGCGCGCTTCGCCACGCCCTCCGCCGCCCCGCGCGCCGAAGATCTGCTGGTGTTCTGGCGTTCGGTCCCGCCCGGCCAGTGGGTTCACGTCGACGTCGTGGCGGGTACGCCCGAGGACGGCGCCGCCGTGGAGCGCAACAACGGCCTCTTGCGCGTCAGGTATGAGACCGTGGAAGCGGTCTTGGACGAACGGACCGGTCTGCTCGCCGAACTGAGCGCCCACGGGGAGCAGATCCTCGCCGCCCCGATGAAGGCGACGTGCCGGCTGATCGGGGAAGCGGGGTATGACATCTCCGGCGCAATCGGCCCGGGATACCAGCCGCTCAACGTCACGTTCGGTACGGCCGGCGCCGTTGCCATGAGCGCGCGCATCGCCGCGGTCGCCTCGACCCCCGCCATGACCGAAATCACATGCATCCTGGACGCGGATGCAGGCCCGGCCCTCGCGGTGACCTACCGCATTCACGCCGCCGGCCTCGTCGAGGTCTGCGCGGACGAGCGCCCATGGACCGGGCCCAGCCCGTGGGTCAACCACGCCGTCGAGTTCGCGCTTCCCCTGCTGGGTGAGTCGGAGTCGCTTCCCTATCTGGAAGATCGACTGCCCTTCTACGGGTTCAAGGACTACTCGGCCGTCGTGAAGCACACGGCGCGCCGGCACACCCTTGGCGGAGTCGGGCTGGTGGAGCTCGGTGAGGAGACGGTCAACGGACGCCGGTGGATCCGCCGGCTCTACGCGTATCCACAAGGCGACGGCGCGCGCATCGAGGACGTCGTTGAGATGCTGGATGAAGGTCTCATCGTCGACGTCCGGCCCGTGTGCGCCCCGCGTCCTCGACAGGCGATTCGGATTGCGTGTCCGCCCCAGGCGGCCACCGTCGCCCGCATCCTGCAAAGCACGCTCGAGGCGGCGGGCCTCTCCGCGACGGTCGCCTCCGCGTCTACGCCGGACAGCGCTATCCGGCTCGCATTGCTCGAGCCCCCGGAATCGGAGGTCATTGAAGAAGACGGCTTCGAGATCCGCGCCGATGCCGCAGGCGGCCTCTGCATCCGCGCCGGCACGCTGCTGGGCCTACACCAAGCCGTCAGCGCGATCGCGGCGCATCAGCGCCTCCATGGTCTCGAAGCAGGCTTCCCCCTCATTGCGCGCAACCCGGTGGTTCCTTCTCGGGGCGGCGGCTTCGGCGGCGGCCGTTTCGAGGTCGATTTCCCCTACGGGACCGATGAGGAGTGGGAGCGCACCTTGGGGGCGTTGCTGGACTCCGGCATGAACGTCTTCTGGTGTCTGGGCATGTGGGGCAACTGGAAACTCCCCGTGAGCTACACGCATATGCCGGAGCTTCGCTCCGACTCCCCACACGCCTACGATGAATCCTCCGGCGCCCTGCTGTCCGAGTTGCCCCAGCACCGCGACCATGGCCTCAAGCTGATGAAGTTCGTGCAGGACCGCGGCGGCCGCGTTTGCGTCTGGCTTCCCATTGGATGCGTGCCGACGACCTTTGCCGAGCAGTATCCCGAGGCGATGAGCGCTGTGGGTGAATTCCGCGGCCGCCGGGGCACGCCCTGTTTCACGCATCCGACGTACCGGGCGTACGTCGACGCCTTCCTCAAGGAGCTGATCGAGACCTATCCGCTCGACGGCGTGGTGTTGGTCCGCGACGACAATGGCGGGGTTTGCCTGTGCGACCGCTGCAAAGCCTACGTGGCGCAGTCGCGCACCAAGGATGCCGTCTGGGAGCAGTATCTGCTCATCTACGACTGGCTTCGGGGTCACGGCTTCCACGGCATGATCGGCGTGTATCCCTACTTCGACGGCTACGCGCCCGCCGCGTTGGAGCCCCATCTGCCCGAAGACCTCCTGGTGTGCGGCCACGGCGCCTCGACCGCCATCCTGACGCGGAACCACGCCCGCATCGGCCATATGGCCGACACCTGGCTGGACAATCTCTACGCGAATTTCCGCCTGCCGGCGTCGCCCCGGATGCGTAGGCTGCTGTCCGACCGCTGTTCGTTCTGGATCGGGGGCGCCTACTGCGGCACGGAACTGCCGTGGGAGGCCATCGGCTACTTCGGGTGGGAGCCCACGGCGACGCCGAATTCGTTCCGCTATTACTGGGGCGCGCGCACCTTCGGCAAGCGGAACGCCCTGGCCTTTGTGGCCGTGAGCGACGTCTACGAGCGGCTCTGGGAGATCAACGCCCGCCATATGCTGCCGCTCGCCTGGATGCAACTTACACCGGCCCTGCGAGAGCGCGTCACTGGTGACGCCACGGCCTTGCTGTCAACCTACATCGAGCGTCTGGACGCCCTGAAGCAGGCGGTCGATGCGGACGCGCACGGGCGTTGGTTCGCCCACATGGGGCTGTTCCCGGTCTTTTTCGAGTACAACCTGCGCCGCCTGGCCCGTTTCGCCGAGATCGACGCCCTCGTCCAAGCCCACAAGGACGCCATCACTCGCGGAGACGGCCTGCCGACGCCGGTCCGGGACGCCATCCTCGCAAAATACAATGAGATCTATGCGTGGTCCGCCAGATACGACCGCGCCCTGCACGAAGCCCCCGGCGCTATGCTCGCTCAGTGCCGCAACATGACGCTCCCCTACAAGGAGTGGATGGCCGGGTACGACGCATGGCTCGACCCGTGGCTTGACCGGCCGCAGTTCGCGGGCACGCTGAGCGTCTCGCCGCGCGAAGTCATTGCGGGCGAGCCGTTTACCCTTCGCGTCGAGCTCCATAACACGGGAATCTGCCCGTGGATTGCACAGGCCGGCCAACGCCTCGATCTGTCCGGGGCGGCCGAAGGGCTTGGGTTGCCGGCATCCTGGACCTTCTCGGGCGAACCCATGGCCCCTGGCGATCGCCGCACCCTCGAATTCGTGGGCCTGGCGCCCGAGAAACCGGGCAGCGCCGAGCTGACGCTGGCCTTCTTCAACGCATACCGACAGCCGACCACATGCATCGAGGCGACGGCGACCATCGTGTGGAGCACATAGCCGCGTGGCTCCGGGGAAGGGGCGACTTGCCTGTCGGCGTGCTTCTCTCCTAACCTGCTATACTCGCCCTTGGTCAGGAAGGAGGTGGATGCCGTGTCAATCACGTGGACGGAAGCGGGGCAGTACACCGATATCAAGTATCATAAGGCGGACGGGATCGCCAAGATCACGATCAACCGCCCGGAAGTGCGCAACGCCTTCCTGCCGCGGACCGTGGACGAGATGTCGCACGCGCTGGCGGACGCGCGGTTCGACCCCGAGGTCGGCGTGGTCATCCTCACCGGCGAGGGCAAGGAGGCGTTCTGCTCGGGGGGCGATCAGCAGGTCCGTGGCGCGGCCGGCTACGTGGACGGCCGGGGCGTGCCGCGCCTGAACGTGCTGGATCTCCAGCGCCAGATGCGCACGTGCCCGAAGCCCATCATCGCGATGGTGGCGGGCTACGCCATCGGCGGGGGCCATATTCTCCACCTGATGGCCGACCTGACGATCGCGGCGGACAACGCGATCTTCGGGCAGACCGGGCCGAAGGTGGGCTCGTTCGACGCGGGCTACGGGAGCGCGTACCTGGCGCGCATCGTGGGCCAGAAGAAGGCGCGCGAGATCTGGTTCCTGTGCCGGCAGTACAGCGCGCAGCAGGCCCTCGATATGGGCATGGTCAACGCGGTCGTGCCCTATGAGCGTCTCGAGGAAGAGACGGTCGAGTGGTGCCGCGAGATCCTGGCCCACTCGCCCACGGCCATCCGGTGCCTGAAGGCGGCCATGAACGCCGACTGCGACGGCCAGGCCGGGCTCCAGGAGCTGGCCGGGGACGCGACGATGTTGTTCTACATGAGCGAAGAGGGGCAGGAGGGCCGCAACGCCTTCCTCGAGAAGCGCAAACCCGATTTCGGGAAGTTCCCGCGGTTGCCTTGACCGGCGCGGCGGGCGCGGGGAATCTGCCTGATCGCATTATGATGTCGAGACCGGGGCTCAGAGTCTGGTTGCTGGCCGCACGGCCCAAGACGCTGTGGGCGGCCGTGGCCCCGGTGCTGATGGGCACGGCCATGGCCTACGGCGGGGGCGGGTTCCACGCGGCGTCGGCGTGTTGCGCCCTGGTAGGCGCGGTGTTGATCCAGGTCGGCGCCAACTTCGCCAACGACTACTTCGATCACCTCAAGGGCGCCGACACACCCGACCGGCTCGGCCCGACCCGCGTCACGCAGACGGGGCTCGTTTCCCCGCAGACCATGCGCCGGGCGATGGCCCTGACCTTTCTCCTTGCGTGCTTGCCGGGCCTGTACATCGTCGTACGCGGGGGTTGGGTCTTCGTCGTCATCGGCGCGGCCTCGATTCTGTGCGCCGTCCTCTACACGGCCGGGCCGTATCCGCTCGGGTATCTTGGCCTGGGCGACGTGTTCGTGCTGGTGTTCTTCGGTCCTGTGGCCGTCGGCGGCACCTACTACGTACAGGCGCTCGACGTGAATGCGGACGTGCTCCTGGCCGGTGTGGCGGCGGGGCTGTTCTCGGTCGCCATCCTTACGGTCAACAACCTGCGCGACATCGAGCAGGACCGGCGCGCGGGCAAACGCACCCTGCCCGTTCGGCTTGGGCGGACCTTCGCCAAGGCCGAGTACATCGGCGCGCTACTGGTCGGAGGGCTGGCCATCCCGGCCGCGCTGGCGGTCCGAAGCGGCCACGGCGGCGCGGTGCTGTCGGCCGCGGTGCTGCCGGCCGCGCTGCCCACCGTGCGAACCGTGTTGACGCGGGCCGACGGCCCGGCCCTCAACCGGGCGCTCGGCGCGACCGGCAAGCTGTTGCTTGTGTTCGCGCTCCTGTTTTCCTTAGGCTGGCTGCTATGAGCGCGCGCTCCGTGGAGATCTTCCGCTACGACCTGCCGCTGGTGCGACCGCTCGATGCGCGCGGCAAGACGCTGACCACGCGCTCCGGCTACATCCTCAAGGTGGGCGACGAGGAGGGCACGGTGGGCTACGGCGACATCGCCCCGCTGCCGGGCTTCAGCCACGATACCCTCGACGAGGCCCTCGAGGCGGCCACGGCGTGGTCCAACTACGTGGTAGGGCACGCCCCGGCCGAGCGCGACCGCATGGTGCGCGCGTTGGCCTGCGCGCCCTCGGCCATGTTCGGCGTCGAGTGGGCCACGTTTGCCGTGGCCCACGCCGCGGGCGCGGCCTTCGCCCAGGACGTCTTCGTTGGGCGGCCGCGGGTGGCCGTCAACGCCCTCATCGCCGGTTCCATCGAGGAAGCGCTCGAGCAGGCGGACGCGTTGCGCGACCACGGGTACCGGGCCGTCAAGGTCAAGGTGGGCCGGCAGGACGTCGCGCGGGACGTCGAGATGGTTCGTGAGGTGCGCCGCATCGTCGGCGACGGGGTCGCCGTACGCCTGGACGCGAACCGCGCTTGGGACCTCGAGAGCGCGCTGGCGTTCGCGCGCGGCGTGGCCGACAGCGACGTCGACTACATCGAGGAGCCCGTTGCGGACGTCGAGCACCTCGAGCAATTCGCGCGAGGGGGCGGCCTGGGCGTGGCGCTTGACGAGACCGGCCGCGAGACGGGCTATCCCGCCGGTTTCTTCGCGGAACAACCGTGGATCAAAGCCGTTGTTTTGAAGCCGACGCTGCTGGGCGGGGTGCGCATGAGCCGGCAGTGGGCGCGGGACGCGCTGCAACACGGCATCACGCCCGTCGTGAGCGCCTGTTTCGAGTCGGGCGTCGGGATCGCCGCCTTGGCCCACCTCGCCGCGGGCATCTCCGAAGATGACGTCCCCATGGGTCTGGACACCTACCGGTGGTTGGCCGGCGACGTGCTGCAAGAGCGCTTTAGCGTGCGCGACGGCGCCTACGACCTGGACGAGTTGGACGCCTGCGTCGCCACCATCGACACCGACACGCTCGAGCCGGTGCACCGTGGCTGACCTCGAGTGCCCGGTCGCCGCCGCGGCCCGGACCAGTCCTGACGCGCTCGCCATCGTCACACGCGACGCCCAGTGGACGTATCACGAGTACGACGCCGCCATCGCTGCGGCCGCGGAACGCCTACCCGAACTGGGCGTCGCCCGCGGCAACACCGTGGCCCTGGCAATAGCCGCCGAGGCGCCCTATCTCGTCCTCTTGAACGCCCTGTTCCGCGCCGGCGTGGTCGCGTGCCCGATGAACCCGCGCTTGCCCGACAGGGCCTTCCGCGCGCGCCTCGAGGGCGTCAACTGCACCAAGGCCATCGCCCAGCAGGGGCCCGCCTTCGAGGGTGTTGACTGGCTTCGCCCGGAGACCCTCCTCGGCCACGCGGCACCGCCCGGGGCCGACGGCGAGGCGCGGATCGACGAGCGGCAGCCCGCCACGATCGTGTTTACGTCGGGGAGTTCGGGCGCGCCCAAGGCGGCGCTGCACGCCTATGGCAACCACTATCACAACGCAACGTCGTCGAACCGCAACATCCCGCTGCAGCGGGGCGACCGCTGGCTGCTGTCGCTTCCGCTCTACCACGTGGCCGGCCTCGGGGTCCTCTTTCGTTGTGCGTTGGCCGGCGCGGCCGTGGCGATCCCCGGGCCCGGGCAAGCCCTCGACGAATCCATCCCCGTCCTCGAAGCGACCCACGCATCGCTCGTGTCCACCCAGTTGTACCGTGTGCTCGAGCGTCCCGGCGGCGTCGAGGCCGCGCGCGGGCTGAAGGCCATCCTGCTCGGCGGCGGGCCCGTGGCGCCGGCCTTGATTCGACGCGCCGCAGCGCACGGACTGCCCCTCCATGTGAGCTACGGTCTGACCGAAATGGCCAGCCAGGTCACGACCACGCCCGTCGGCGCCCCCGACGAGGCCCTGCTCACGGCCGGGCGGCCGCTCGAACCGGACACCGTCGCCGTCTCGGCGGACGGCGAGATCCTCGTGCGCGGCAAGGCCCTGTTTCTCGGCTACCGCCGGGGCGACGCGCTCGAGCGGCCGCTGACCCCGGACGGGTGGTTCGCCACGGGCGACCTCGGGCGCTTTGACGGCGCGGGCCGCCTGGTCGTGGCCGGCCGCAAAGACAGCCGATTCGTCTGCGGCGGCGAGAACATCCAGCCCGAGGAGATCGAGCGACACCTGTGCGCCGTCGAGAACGTCCGCGACGCGGTCGTGGCGCCGGTCGACGAGGCCGAATGCGGTCAGGTGCCCGTCGCCTTTGTGCGGATGGCGGAGGGGATCGCGTTAGACGCGGGGCCCCTCGTCGAGCTACTGGCGCACGAGGTGCCGCGCTTCAAGATCCCGAGGCGGTTCTTCGAGTGGCCGCCGGAGGCCCCGTCAGGCGGTATCAAGACGCGCCGGGCCGCCTTCGCCGCCCTCGCACGTGAGCGGATGCGGCAAGGCCGGTAGCGCCGGTTTCTACAACACGTGCTGCCCAAAGGCTTGCACAAGGTCCGCTACTGCGGGCTTTGGCATCCGGCCAAACGGCTGTTCCTGTCGTTCAGCCACCTCAGCGGCGTCGAGATCAAGGAGAAAACGCGGCGCGGGACTTATCACGACCGGATGGTCATCCTGTCGGACGACGGCGAGACGTGGCACCCGGCCACGACCGAGGACTTCGCTTCGGGCGTTGCGCGGCCGGAGTAGCCCCCCCTACAGCGACGGCCCGACCTGGAAGGGCAGCACGTTGGGTTGTGAGCCGTACTCGGCGTGCCAGATATCGATGAGTTTGGCCAGGCCCACCCAGCGAATCGCGCCCCGCGCGTTCCGCTCTTCGATGGCCTCCTCGAACTCGGCGATGAGCGCGGGCGATTGCGCCAACTGCCCCTGCGAGACGAACAGGGAGCACGTGTAGATCCGCCCGGCTTCGAGCTCGCCGTCCTGCTGCATGGCGAGGAGACGGTCGAGATTCTCCCAGCGGCTGCCGTAGTGGCCCACGTTGGGCACGGGGGCGGCATCGTCGTGCTCGAGGAAGTGGTACTTGCCGCGCGGCTTCCACACGTCCGATGCCCACAGCGACTCTTCATTCACGTGATTGGCCGTGCCGCCGCCCCAGAGGATCGCCGCCTCCCAGGTGTACGCCGGGTACTGCTCGCCCGTGATGGGCGCCCAGAACTGATCGAGAATCGAGCTCTCGGGCGAGCCCACGATCATCCCGCCAGCGGTGTGCGACGGCGCCATGCCCAGCGCGTCGATCAGGTAGGCCACGTCGGCGTAGTTGTAGAGCGTTTGGTGGGCGTGCGGGTCCACCTCGAACCCGAGGTCCTCTTTGAGGTACCCGACGATGTTCTTGTTGTTGGTATCGGGCGTGCCGGCGGACTGCCTGCCCGGCGGCCCATGGGACAATCACGCCTTCGAGGCGTGTCTGGCGGCCCGGGAGAGCTTCCCCGTCCAGTACGGACTATTCGAGCGAACGTTCGCGCGGCCCGCCGAGGAACTCTACGATCTGCACACCGACCCCGGCGAGATCTACAACCTCGCTGAAGACCCACGCTTCGCAGGGCCGCTCGGCCGCCTGCGCGGTCGACTCGGCCGCTGGATGACGCAAACCCAAGACCCCGGGGTGAAACTCATCAACAGGCCACGGCGGACGAAGTCGGCCTGATCAGGACTGTTCCCACTTGCACTCCCGGCCCGAATGTGCTCTAATAAGCTTGACTGAATGGCATGTTGGAAGGAACTCTCGGTGGGTTCCGCGACAAGACTACGAAAACAAGGAGATTATGTTATGAGACGGAAAGATCTGATGATCGGAATCGTGGCGCTACTGACTGTCCTGATGCCTCTGGCAACTTGGGGGCAAGGGCTGAAACCGGGCGATTTCAAGAAGATCGCCGACGAGGGGTTCGACAACCGAATCAACAGCTATCCCTGGGCCATGGAAGAGTTCGACGGCGACGGGGACGGCACGCCTGAGATCTATGTCGGCACATGGGCGGACGCGCTATGCAAACAGATCCCCGGCATGCCCTACGTGGAGCCGCCGCCGGAACGGTGGCAGTGCCCCAACGAGCTCTGGAACCCCGCAAACCAGACAGCCTTCAATAATGCCCTGAGCGACGAGACCTATGTCTACCGCGGCACCTACGACGACGGGACCGGCGAGTGGACGTGGGACCAGGTGTGGACTGCACCGGCCGGCGTCAACGGTCTGCGTGGGGCGAAGGTGTTCAACGGCACCCTATATCTGGTGCTGGGCGTGGCCACCGCCACGGAACCCGGCATCTACCGTACCACGGACGGTGAGACGTATGAGCCCTGCGCCCCGGCCGGCCTCAATCCCTTGGGCGGATTCCGCGCCATGGAGGTCTTCAACGGCAGGCTCTATATCGCGTCCTCTGCCATGCTTGGCGGCAGCATGATTTGGTCGTCCGCCAATCCTTCGACGGATGCGGCGGACTGGGAACGTGCGAACAGCACCGGCTTCGTCGATTCCGGTGGCGGCACCCATTCGCAAACGTACCAGACCCGGGCCTTGGCCAGTGCCACGACCGAGTCGTTCACCGTTCCGGCCATCCCCTACCTTCCGAATGGTTACCTATCGGGACTGGGGCTATGGATCCGCATCCTCGATGGCGACGGGGCAGGCCAGGAACGCGAGGTGATCTGGAACGTCAATAACACCGTCTACGTCGTATATGAAGAGGAAGGAACGCCCTTCGAGACGGTCCCGGCCGACGGCGATCTCTTCGAGTTGTATATCCCCGTGGTGCCCGACAATGGCGCCACGTGGCAGCTCGGCGTCTTCGACGGCCACCTGTACGCCACAGCGGGCAACGCCACTACCGGCTCCGAACTCTGGAAGTCGGACGATCCGGCGCCCGGCAATTGGACCCGTGTCATCTACGGCCTGCAGGGGCACCCCGAAGGCGGCTGGCTGATCACGGCAGTTCCCTTCGGCGACTACCTGTACCTGAGCACCGGCATCTACCCGCCCTTCATGGAAGACCCCCTGGTGGATATCTATCACGCGGTCGAAGTCTTGCGCGTTGACGCGGATGACAATGTTGAAGTTCTTGTAGGGGTCGACCGCGACCCCGCTACCCCTGGCACCAATAACGGTGCGCCGCTCTCCGGCTATGGCGAGGCCTTCGGCTACGGGCCCAACGCATACGCGTGGTGGTGCGCCGTGCATGATGGCTGGTACTACGTCGGCACCTACGACACAAGCGGGTTGCTCTATGACCAGTCCGAAACCATCTTTGGCATCACACTGCCTATCCCGGACTTCGAAGCCTTGGCAGGACCACGCGGCTTCGACATGTGGAGAACCCAGAACGGCATCGACTGGTACAACGTCACCCTGAACGGCCTCGGCAACGTGGACAGTTACGGCATCCGCACGATGAAATCGAGCGAGACCTACGGACTGTTCGTCGGCGCCGCCAATCCCATCGACGGCTTCGAAATCTTCCTCGGCAACGAGACCGATTGCATGCTTAACCTTGACGGACTCGACGCGTACTCCGGCGCACCCGAAGGCGGCACACCGGTCACGATTCTCGGCCAGTTCGTCACGGGCGACCCGCTTACCACCATCGAGGACGCGGAAGCCAACTACCAGGTCCTCTTCGGCGACCAGGTAGCGACATTTGACCCGTCCTTCGGGGACATCGTCACCGATTCCGACATGCACGTCATTGCTCCTGCAGCCTTCGAACTTGGTGCGGTCGACGTCGTGGTTGCTGATCTCATAACCGAAGGTTGCACCCTCTGCCTTGTGGAGATTTACGAGTATGTCGGGGGCGAGGGTGAAGGCGAAGGCGAAGGCGAAGGTGAAGGCGAGGGTGAAGGCGAGGGCGAAGG
>Ga0114930_10002558_pt1 | contig 16351 bp, 3 predicted proteins | sample AnhtaG_FD_87300 | JGI IMG/M metagenome (GOLD analysis project Ga0114930, IMG submission 87300) | Deep subsurface microbial communities from Anholt, Denmark to uncover new lineages of life (NeLLi) - Anholt_01485 metaG | ecosystem: Environmental > Aquatic > Marine > Oceanic > Sediment | place... | reverse complement strand
TAGAGGACCGTCCATTTGGGGTACGGAGCGATCTCCGGCCGACCGCCGGTCGAAGGCATGTAGGCGGTGAGCGCTCCCTTGCCCATGATGTCAAACTCCGGGCCCTCCATGCGGATGTACTTCTTCTGTTCCCATGTCTGCTCGACCTCCGGCAGCGACGTATCGTAACGGGGCAGGGCCCCGGTTGAGAACAGGTACGGCAGGTCGTGGACGACGTGAACCGGCGGCCGGCGGTCGCCCCACCAGACGACCTTCCGCCACCGCGACAGGCGGCGGTGGTCCACCGCCTTCGCCGAGAAGACCTGCACCCCGCCGACCGTCACGGCTGCGTCGTAGCGGACGTTCCCGGCCCAGGTGTCCCAGCAGTTCTCGACGACCACGCTGATGCGGACGCGCTTCAATCCGGCATAGGCGCGAACCTGGAACTGGACCGAGAGGTCCTCGTCCGCATTGCCATTGGCGTCGGTCAGCGGGCCGCAAAGGAGCCACTCCGTCGCGACGGGGCCGTGGAGCCACGTCTCGGCCCCTTCGCCCGCCTTCTCGAGCAACTTGCGGGCGCTTGCCTTGCAGACGGTGCCGTCGGGGAAGGTGAGCGCCACGATGGCGTCGAACCCGGTCTTCAGGAGGTCCTCGCGGGTGACGGGAGCGAAGGTGGCCGGCGGCAGCGCCCCGTTCGCAAGTGTGAGCGTCACCTTGCCGCGCGCCGGCACCTGCGGCAGATGCGCTGAGACCACCGCGAACCGGACGGAGCGGTCGTCATGGAGCCGCTTGACGTCGGCCTGAACGGCCAGCGGCTTGCCGCCCAGCCGCGCGACGACGCCGTCGGTCATCTCGCCCCGCTTGAAGACGTGGCCGAAGGTGACGGGCACGTTCGTCAGGGGGTTGTCGGAGAGGTTGCGGACCTCGACGGCCACGGCCAGGGCGGGCTCTCCTGCGGCTGCAAGGAGCCCCGCGAGGATGAGCACGGCAACCCATCGGCGCACCAAGGCAAGCAGTGGCATGGCTTTCCCCCTAACGTGCCGGCGGACCTGGAGCGGTATCATCTTACGGGTGGGCCAGCCGCGCGTCCAGTCTGGGGCTAGAGCGGTTCACGTTCGATCGTAGCAACTTCCCGCGCGGCGGGTACGGAGACCCGCCGCGCAACGGTGAAAATCGACTTTAACGCGCGGCGGGCGCGTAGGGGCGTAGCATGCTACGCCCCTACAGGCGCGGCGGGTCTGGAGACCCGCCGCGCAACGGTGAAAATCGACTTTAACGCGCGGTGGGCGTGTAGGGGCGTAGCATGCTACGCCCCTACCACCGCGCGGGAATCGCCGTTCTTGCAGGTGCGCGGCGGGTGCGGAGACCCGCCGCGCGGAACGTAGCGTAGTAGTACGAACGGGCTCGCCCGTTCTCTCCGCTACCGGTGGTGCCTCTACGGGCCTGTGCCCAACATCGTGAAGTCGCCGGGACCCGGCAGCCCTGGTTTTTGTGCGCTCTAGGGGTTTGGAACTGGGCGTTTCGTGCGTATAATTAAGGTGGTGCTGTGGTGGCATGCGGGCTAAGTGTGCCCCGGCTGCCCCAGATGATGGGGTTTTGAGCGGGGCACAGGCCATTTCAGCCCCCCGGCCGACGGCCGGGATACGCACCAGGGGGTTTGGAGAGAGAGAGGTCACAATGCATCGCAGGCCCTTGCCGGGGGGGATGCGTACGCCGACGATGGAGATGCTGGAGGCGCGCCTGCTCCTCGACGGCGACCCGATCATCACCGAGTTCCTGGCGTCCAACAGCACGCTGTGGTACCCCGCGATTCCCGACTCCGACTGGGATTGGATCGAGATCTTCAATCCCACCACCGGGGCCGTCGATCTCGAGGGCTGGCACCTGACGGACGACCGCGACGACCTCCAGATGTGGGACTTCCCGGCCGTCACACTCGAGTCCGGCCAGTACCGGGTCGTCTTTGCGTCGAACGGTTACGTGGACCCGACGCACCCCGATGACCTGCACGCCAACTTCGCCCTCAGCAAGGACGGCGAGTACCTGGCGCTGGTGCGGCCAACCGCGCTGGACCCGGACGATATCGTCTCGGAATACGACTTCCCGATGCAGGTCCGAGACATCTCGTACGGCCTTTACGAGGACGCCGAGGTCACGTCGATCATCTCGTCGCGGACCGACGTCGATGTGCTCATTCCCGGCGGCGACATCGGAACCACGTGGAAGGACCTCGGCTACACCCCGTCCGGATGGATCAGCGGCGAGACCGGCGTCGGGTACGAGACGACCGTGCCCGGCCTGGCCGTCGATTACTACAAGGCGAACGCGTCGGTCGGCCACTTGAGCACGGCCGAGAGCGTCATCAGCACGCCGTCGATGCAGTCGGCCCATTTCGTCGAGAACATCGATTTCGTCGACTACTACAACACGGGCGGCACGGGCCACTACGGCAACAACCGGCCGTTCCCCGGCACCACCGTCGGCGCGGATGTCGACGATTTCGTTATCGAGGTCACCGGCACGGTCAACATTCCGACGATGGGATACTGGACCTTCGGCGTCAACAGCGACGACGGGTTCAGCCTGGAACTCGACAACGGCGTGCACACCTTCTTCATCTCCCATCCGGGCACGCGCGGCGCCGCCGACACGGTGGGCGTCTTCAACGTCACGACGGCGGGACCCTACCAGGTGCGTCTGGTCATGTACGAGCGCGGCGGGGGATCGGAGGTGGAACTCTACGCCGGCGCCGGCAGTTACGGGGTGTGGGCCTCCTCGATGCGGCTCCTGGGCGACACGGCCAACGGCGGCCTCGAGGTCTGGTCCGACCCCGTGACGGGCGGCGGCAGCGGCGGCGGCTTCGCCTCGCTCATTCGGACCGACCTCCAGAGTGCCATGGAGGGCACGAACGCCTCCGCTTACCTCCGCATCCCCTTCAGCGTGGCCGACCCGGGGGCGTACGAGAATCTCACGCTTCGGATGAAGTACGACGACGGATTCGTCGCGTACCTGAACGGCACCGAAGTTGCCCGGCGCAACGCCCCGACCGGAACGCCCGCCTGGAATGCGGCGGCCACCGGCGAGCATCCCAACAGCCTGGCCGTGCTGTACGAGGACATCAACATCACGAACCACCTCGGCCTGCTCCAGACCGGCGAGAACGTCCTGGCAATCCACGGCCTGAACGACGGCGCCGCCGACGGCGATTTCCTGATCATGCCCGAACTGGCCGAAATCGGGCAGGTTACCCTCGTGCCGCATTACTTCAGCACCCTCAGCCCGGGGGAGGCCAACTCCGAGGGCTTCATCGCCTTCGTCGACGATACGGAGTTCGACTACGACCGCGGGTTCTACGACGCGCCGTTCGCGGTCACGATTACCTGCGACACGCTTGATGCCGATATCTACTACACGACCGACGGCAGCGAACCGTCCGAGTCGAACGGGTGGCTGTTCAATCCCGCCAGCCCCGTCTCCATCACCACGACGACCACGCTGCGGGCGGTGGCCGTCAAGCCGGACTGGGAACCGTCGAACGTGGATTGCCAGACCTACGTCTTCCTCAACGACGTGATCCGGCAGCCGGACTACCCCGCCGGGTTCCCGACCACGTGGGGCAGTCACCCGGCCGAGTACGGCATCGACACCGACGTCATCGGCTATTTCGACGCCGCCGGCAACCCCATGGGCGGCGACCTGTTCGGGGGCCTCTACGCGGCCACCATCAAGGACGACCTGCAGGCGATTCCCACGATGTCGCTCGTGATGGACATGGAGGACATATTCGGCGTAACCGGCATTTACACGAACCCGAATTACGAGGGCGTGGCGTGGGAGCGGCCCGGCTCGGTCGAGTACTTCGACCCGAACGCCGCGGGCGAGTTCCAGGTCAACTGCGGGGTGCGGATCTACGGCGGCGTCGGACGCCGCGAACAGTTCGAGAAGCACACGCTCCGGTTCCTGTTCAAGGGCGAGTACGGCCCGACCAAACTCGACTTCCCGCTCTTCGGCGAGGGCGCCACCGACTCGTTCGACACCATCATCCTGCGGGCCGGGTTCAACAACGCCTGGCACCGCCACAACGCCAGCGAGGAGAACCGCGCCCAGTACCTGCGCGACGCGTGGATGTCCATCTCGCAACTCGACATGGGCCAACTGGGCCTGAACCACACCTTCGTTCATCTTTACATCAACGGCCTCTACTGGGGCCTGTACGACGTCGTGGAACGGTGCAACGCCGACTTCGGCTCCAGTTACATCGGCGGCGACAAGGAGGAGTACGACGCCCTCAACTCCTACCCGCGCACCCTCGTGGACGGCTCCGCCGCCGGTTGGATCACCGCCCAGAACCTCGCCGATGCCAGCCCCGTTAACATGAACGCCATCAGCCAGTACGTCGATATCCCCAACCTCATCGACTACATGATCGTGAACTTCTACGGCGGCAACCAGGACTGGGACGACCACAACTGGTACTCCGTCAACCGGCGGACCGAGCCGGGCTCCGGGTACAAGTTCCTCAGTTGGGATGCCGAGCGGACCCTGGAGTCGATCACCGGCTCGAATCGGACGGGCATCCACCAGTACAACAAGCCCTCGAACCTGTACGCCGGTCTGAGGACCGACCCCGAGTTCCGTATGCTCTTTGCCGACCGTGTGCACCGGCATTTCTTCAACGGCGGCGCCCTGACGTCCGAGCAGACGCGGGCGCGGTACCAGATCCTGGCCGACTGGGTTGACCGGGCCATCGTCGGCGAATCGGCGCGGTGGGGCGACTCCAGCCGCACCCTGCCCTACACGCGCGACGCCGAGTGGGCCACCGAACGCGACCGGCTGCTCAACCAGTACTTCCCCCAACGCAGCAACGTGGTCCTGGGGTTCCTGAAGGGCGCGAGCCTCTATCCCAACACCGTGCCGCCGACGTTCCACATCAACGCCACGTACCAGTACGGCGGGACGATCTCGGCAGGAGACGTGCTGGCCATCACCGCGCCCGCCGGCACGATCTACTACACGCTCGACGGCAGCGACCCGCGGCTGCCGGGCGGCGGCATCAACCCGGATGCCGGGATGATCGAGACCGGCGGCACGACCACCGACCTGGTTGACATCGACCACGTCTGGTCGTACGAGCAGACCGACACCGACCTGCCCGACGAGTGGATCAACGTCGGCTACGCCGACGGCACGTGGCCCACCGGCCCCGGGCTCCTGTACGTCGAAGGCGCTACGCTGCCGTATCCGAAGAACACGCCGCTCGCGCTCGGTCCGGAGACGTTCTACTTCCGGACGCACTTCAACTTCGAGGGCAACCCGGCCGAGGTCACCGAGTTGCGCCTCGGCACCGTTGTCGACGACGGCGCCATCGTCTACCTCAACGGCCAGGAACTGGAGCGGGCCGGCATCAACGACGGCTACCAGCCGGGGCACTACGACCTTTCCGACCGTTCGGTCGGAAACGCCACCTACGAGTCGTTCACGATTCCGGCCGGCGACTTCAATCTCATCCAGGGCGACAACGTCCTGGCCGTTGAAGTCCACCAGATCAGCACCACCTCCACCGACGTCGTCTGGGGCATGGAACTGGAGGCCGTGACCCTTGGTGTGCCGGGCCAGGACCTCATCGTCCTGGACGACAGCGCGCACGTCAAAGCCCGGGTCTTCAGCAGCAGCGAATGGAGCGCCCTGGCCGAGGCCACGTTCCTCCTCGACACCGTCAAACCGTTGCGCATCACCGAGATCATGTACAACCCGGCGGTCCCGACGCCGGCCGAGGTGGCGGCCGGCTTTACGGACAACGAGCTCTTCGAGTACCTCGAACTCCAGAACATCGGCGACGAGCCGCTGGACGTGGGCGGCATCCACTTCACCGACGGCATCACGGTCACCTTCGGCGACCTGACGCTGGGCGCCGGGGAGTACACGCTGGTGGTGAAGAACCAGGCCGCCTTCGCGGCACGTTACGGCACGGGCTTCAACATCGCCGGCGAGTTTGCCCTCGACGAGAACCTCAACAACGGTGGCGAGGACATCCTCCTGGAGGGCCCCGTCGGCGGCGTCATCCATGACTTCGATTTCGACGACAACTGGTTCGACCACACCGACGGCGACGGCTTCTCTCTGGTCGTCCGCGACGCCAACCAGGACCTGGCGCTTTGGGACATCAAACTCGGCTGGCAGGCCAGCGATGTAAGCGGCGGGTCGCCGGCGGCGGGCGACTCGGGTGTCGCGCCCGACTCGGTCATCATCAGCGAACTGCTCACCCACACCGATGAGGCCGACGGCGACTGGATCGAACTCTATAACACCACCGACGCCCCCATCAACATCGGCGGGTGGTTCCTCTCCGACGACGACACCGACGACACCACGCTGGCCTCGTACGAGATCGCCGCCGACACCTGGATCGGCACCGACGGCTATCTCGTCTTCACCCAGGTAGAGCACTTCGGCGTGACCTCGGTAGACCCCGGCTCGCACATCGGGTTCGGCCTCAGCGAACTCGGCGACGAGAAAGTCTACCTCTCGTCGCAGGCACCGGGCGGATCGCCCGGCGGATACCGCGAGACGCAACGCTTCGGCGCCGCCGAGCGCGAAAGGACCTTCGGCCTCTACACCAAGAGCACGGGCGGCACCGACTTCGTCGCCATGACCGCCGCCACCTGGCAGGACGAGAACGCCCCGCCGTACGTCGGGCCCGTCGTCATCAACGAGATCATGTACCATCCGGACGTGGGCGGCGATGAGTTCCTCGAACTGCTGAACCTGACCGGCTCGGCCGTCTCGCTCCAGGGCTGGACGCTCGTCGAGGGACTGGCCGGCTTCGAGTTCCCGGCGGGCGCTTCCATCGCCGCCGACGGGTACCTGTTGCTGGTCCAGACCGATCCGACGACGTTCCGGTTTGACCACGGCGTTCCGTGGAGCGTGCCCATCTACCAGTACAGCGGGTCGCTCGACAACGGCGGCGAGACGCTCGACCTCGCCAAGCCCGGCGACCCGGAGTACGTCGAGGTGGAGCCGGGCGTCTGGGAGTGGATCATCCCTTACATCCGGGCCGAGCGGGTCACCTACAACGACGAAGCCCCGTGGTCGGTGCATCCGGACGGCAGCGGCTCGGCGCTCATCCGGCTGTTCCCGTCACACTACGGCAACGACGTCATCAACTGGGGCGTGAGCACCTACGGCGGATCGCCCGGCAGGGCCAACGCCGGGACCGATGTCACCCCGCCCAGGCTGGCGAGCGTCAGCCTCAACCAGAGGCCCGGTCGGACCGTCCGCAGCATCGAGCCGAGCGCCATCGGCGTCCGCACCATCGTCCTCACCTTCAACGAGGGCGTCGTCCTCGACCCCGCCGCCGTCACCGTCCAGACCGTGATGTTCGTCGGCGAGGACGAGATCGTCACGGCCACGCTCGCCCCGACCGTTCAAACGCTTTCGGCCACCGCGGTCCGGGTCACCTTGGGCGACCCGGTGGGCGCGGTCGATACGTGGGTGAAGGTGACCCTGAACGCCCTGGGCGTTGCCGACGCGGCCGGAAACCGCCTCGATGGCGAGCCGGCCCTCAACTCCAGCGGCATGGGATACATCTACGACGCCGGCCTCGACCTGCCGACCGGAAACGGCGTGGCCGGCGGCGACGCCGTCTTCTACGTCGGCAGCCTGCGGGCCGACATGCGCGGCTACGGCCCGGGCAACGAGGAACCCGACGGGGAGATCACCCCCTGGGACATCACGGGCTTTACGCAGAAGTACCTCTTGGACAACCTCGACGCCGACATGGCCGGGTACGGTCCGGGCCAGACCGAGCCGGACGGCGACGTCAACCCGTGGGACATCAGCGGCTTTACGTCGCGGTACTCGGCGGCGATGGCCGCCGGGACGCATCTGGAACCGCTGCCGACCGACAGCGGCCAGCCCATGGCCGCCGGCTCACCGGCGCCGCTCCCCCTTGTCGCAGAATCCATCGGTACCGAAGACGGCGCCGGCGCGGCGGAACTGACCGACGCTCCGGAAGTGGATCTGCTGGCCCACGGGACCACGCTCGCGGCATCGCCTTCGGACGGCCGGGTGGCATGGCCACGCTTGCGTGGCCATGTGCTGCCTGGGCCCGCCGAGACCATGGCCACCCAACCTCAGGTGGCCATGCCACCCGCGCTGGTCGCGTCGGACGATCCGGCCACTTCGCTGTCGGCGCCCTGGTTGCCGCCCGGGCCCGACACGGTCGCGGCGGACGTCACGCTCGAAGCCGGCGGCGGGTTGGTGGACCTCCTGGCGGCGCCCGCGCTCCAGGTGCCCGACCTGGCGTAGGGCCGGCGGTGGAAGTGACTCGCTCGACCTTCGATCAGGACGGTGACGGTCTGCCTGCTTCCCCCTGCGGCGAACGAGCGCGGCCAGGCCGCCGAGAGTCACCAGCGCGAGCGTGGCGGGCTCCGGCGTCAGCGTCGCGGCTCCGAAATTCACCCCGTCCATCACCAGGCGCTTCACGACGACGGTGTGCGCGCCGGTGAAACGGACGAGGCCCCCGTCGCTGATCGCGAGCGTCTCGAGGTGCTGGTCCGAGCCGACGTAGAGTTCGGCGCCGGTCACCGAGATGGAGAGGTTGGCTGCGCCGGCGCTGCCGGCGTCGGTGTTCAGGTACACGACGCCTGACTCGATCTCCAGCAGGGCGCCGGGGCCGTGGGTCTGGATGCAATCGACGACGGCGGCACCGCCGCCGATCTTGGTCAGTGTGTGGCCGTCGGCGTTGTCGAGCGCGCCGGCCAACCGGACCGTGCCGCCGGGTTCGGCGGTCAGGAGAAGGTCGGCCTCCATCGCTATCCGGCCGGAGAAGACGGCCGTGCCGGCCGTGTGGATGCCGCCGAGCGTGCGCGCAGGCGCCCCGCTGCCGTCGTCCTGGACGGTGATGTCGCGGTCAACGGTCAGCGCGGCGGCCACGAGAAGGCTCGCATCGTTTGAGCCCGTCGTGTCGCCGAGCCGGACGGCGCTTGCGCCCAAGGCGCCCTCGGCCGCGACGACGAGCGTGCCGGCGTTGATCCGCGTCTCGCCGGTGTAGGCGTTGCTCGTCGCGATGGTCAGCACACCGCCTCCGTTCTTGGTCAGTCCACACGGCCCGGCGATCGAGCCGGCCCCGGCGAACTCGAAGTGGACCGCGTCGCTACGGACGAGGACCGAGCCGGGGGTGACCGTGTCGGGGATCTCGACGAGCGGCGCGCCGGCGGCCGTATCGTCGAAGATGACGTGGTCCACGTCCCAGTAGGCGCGCGGCGACCCGCCCTGCGACCAATTGGCCGCCTGGCTGCTGTCCCACGTGTTGCCGGCGGCGCCGGTCCAGAGGAGCGTGGCCGCCTCGGGCAGGAGGTAGTAGAAGGCCGTCGAGCCGAACAGGACGTCCGCGCGCTTGCCGAAGTTCTCGACGGTCACGTTGACGCTTTCGGTAAACGGCACGTAGTCGGGGATCAGCCAGCGGTATTGATCGGAGCGGAAGGACGTGTCGCCGAAATCCTCGTCGTCCATGTGCAGGAGACCGCTGTAGGGTCCGGTCCCCGACTCGGGGTCCGGCACGTCGCCGTCGTCGCTCTGGTCCACCACGTGGTTGAAGTAGTACCCGCCGTTGTAGCCGTCCTCGAGACCGGTCCCGTACAGCACGTGGTCGCCGTCCACGACGATGATATCGTCGCCCTCGAGGATGCTGCGGCTGGTTCCGTCGCGCGCCACGTACAACAGGCTGCCGACGTAGTGCCCGTTGCCCGCTGCGTCGAGGATCTGATAGGAGGCCTGGCCGGCACCGGTGGCCTCTTCTCCGTAGGCCGCATGCAGGTAGCATTGGTCGGCCGGCACCAGGCCCGACTCATACTCCACCGCCGCCGAGTTGATCGTGACGGGTGCGCCGGTCGTGTTCACAAGTTCGATCACCGCACCCCGGCGATACGGCATGGGCCAGTACGAGTAGAAACCGTCCGGGCCGTCCGTGCCGAGCGGCAGCGACTTGTACGGAGCCCGCTCGTGTCCCGCGCCGAAGAAGTGGCTGACCGGCACGTCGATGGCGTGCTCCGGCCGGTTGTCGTACCGGACGCGCAGCCTCAGACCGTCGAGTTCGGCGTCGGTCGCTTGCGCCATCTTCAGGTTCAGCCTTCGGACCTGTCCGCTGCCGGCCAGGTCGGCCAGCGTAAGGGTGGCGCCGGCGGGGATGCTCTGACCGGTCGCGTCGAGGACGGTGGCGGTCGCGCTCGGTCCCGCCGGGTTCGAGCCGGCCTGGTCCATCATGCTGATGACGCCGTTGCGGGCGGCCTGCTGTGCCGCCGTCAGGCTGCCTGTATACGGCGTCACGACCGTGCCGGCCGGGAACTGATGGTAGTTGTACTGGTAGTAGTGGTGCCACTTGGCCCAGGGGCCGCCACGGAAGTTGTTGGACTCGATCACCAACGAGTCCTGGAACGCGATCGGTTCGTAACTGAACTGCCCGCCGACAAGCGTCGTGACAAGCGGGCTCTTGCCGCCCGCATCGCCGTACAGCCCGCCGAGGTACGACCCGTCCAGGAACGCGTCGCTGTTCGTGTCGATCCGTACGGTGCCATCGACGGTCATCTTGACGATGAAGGCGTTGTTGGCGGCGGCGTGCGGCATCTGAAACCGCGTGAGGATGCCTGGGCCGGCGAGGGTCACCACGCGCGTGGGAATGCTGTACTCCACCTGCAGGGCGCTGTCCTGGAACCCTTCGGGCCACTCGTACCAGTTGAAGTCCAGGTTGCCGCCGCCGCGGTCATACGTGCTCACAATGGCCGCGGTTGTCCCGGTCTTGAACCGGGCAAGGTTGTTCCAGTCCGATAGGGCCTCGTAATCGTGCATCTGGGCTCTGGCGGCGCACGGGAACAGGGCGGCGACGACGAAAAGCAGTGCGCGGGCCCAGGAACGTACAGGCACGTCTACCCCTCCTGCCAGGCATTGAACACCATCATCGAGCCTGTTGCACAGGTCACCTTGGCTTCCGCGTGGTGGCCTTCCCAGGCCACCACGTGTGATTCAGGGCGTCTCGCGGCGGCCTGGGAAGGCCGCCGCGCGGTTCGTGCAACAGGCTCCATCCGGTATGAACCGGTCCTAAATAGTACAACAAAAAGGCCCCGCTGTCAAATCGGGACGTCCGGCCCTCGGCCCGGCGCCACGCCTCCCCCTGAGCCTGACCCGACCGCCAGAAATGGGTGCCCCAGGTGATTTGGCACCCCCTTCGGCTTGGCATTGCCCGTTTTGTGGGTATAATTAGGGTGTATGGGGGCGGTGTCATGTCCGTGCTGCCCCCGGTCTGTCGTTTTGTTGGAGTCGTGGGCGGCTTGGCCAAGGGGGCTGTGCAGGCTGGGGTCGGTGCCGAGGGACCCGCGAGCATGTCTCGACCGAAGAGCAGAGTGTGCCTGAGGTGCTCGCCGCGGGGGGACGCTGCGCCCGCCGCCGAGCCCCTCGAACCGCGGCTCCTGCTGTCGGGTTTCGTCGCCTACAACGACACCGTCGAGGGACCGCAGACGCACCCCAACGCGACGCTTTACGCCGACAACGGCGGCGACGCCTCCGGCCAGATGAAGGACATCGTCACCGGCACCGGCACGCCGGTGCTTATCTCGACCTATGCCGTGGGAGCAGGTTGGGGAAGCGCCGGAGTCAACCCGGCCGGCGGCACCGACGCCGGCGACATCTTCAACCCCTACGTCGATTTCACCTCCGTCGTCGCCAGGAACAGCATCGAACTCATCGGCACCGCCGCCTACACCTACCGGTTCTCGGACCTGGGCCCGGGCACGACCTACGATTTCACGGGCACGACCGTCCGCGGCAACGCCGGGTACACGAACCGCTGGACCCTGGTCACGTTGATCGGCGCGGAGTCCTGCACGCCCGCCCACTCGACCGGCGTCGGGATCGTGACCGCCGGCCTGGGTGCCGACCAGGTCGCCATATGGACCGGCGCCAATCACCTGTCCGATCAGGGGTTCGTCGTCCGGTGGAGCGAGATCGACCCCGGCCTCGACGGCGAGTTCGAGATCGTCTCCCATCAGTACACCGGCGCCATCCCGACCGAGGTCGATCCCAGCGGCGTCGCCGGCGGCACCTACACCAAAGGCTACGCACTGAACGCCGTCCGCCTCATCGAGGGCCAGCCGTTCGGTGCGCCCGAGGTCGTCAACGTCGCGGCGACGGAGGTCGGGCCGTTTTCGGCACGAATGGGCGGCGAGATCCTCGTCACGGGCGGCGAGGCGCCCAACGTCACCCTCTACTATGGCGACAATGACGGGGGAACCGACGCCGGTCTCTGGGACCACGGGGTCGATCTGGGACCGTCCATCGGCGACTTCTCCACGGTGGTGGGCGGCCTGAACCCGGGCACGCCCTATTACTTCCGCACCTTCGCCCAGAACAGTTTCGATTCGGCGTGGGCGCCGACGAGCGAGGCGTTTGTGACCGTGACCGTCTGTGCCCCGTCCGTCGTCAACCAGGTCGCCACCAACGTCGGCGCGTTTTCGGCCTGGCTCAACGGCGAGGTGACCGATACCGGAAACGATCCGCCGCTCGTCACGGTCTACTACGGCGCGAGCGACGGCGGCACCGACCCCGGCGCCTGGGAAGCGTCGGCCGAGATGGGTGTCCAGTCCGGAACGTTTGCCGCCATGGTCACCGACCTGGAGCCCGAGACCACGTACTACTTCACCGCGTATGCCCGGAACGCCGTAGGCAGCGTGTGGGCGACGCCGTCGCGCCTGCTCACGACCGGGACCCCGCCCCCGCTCGAGATCAGCGAGTTCATGGCCGACAACGCCACCACGTTGACTACGCGAACCCGCGCGACCACCGGCGATGCGTTCGTGGGCGACACCGACAGCCCGGACTGGATCGAGATCCACAACCCCACCGACGCGACGGCCGTCCTCGGCGGGTTCCATCTCACCGACGATCTCCTCTCGCCCAAGAAGTGGGAGTTCCCGGCCGGGACGGTCATCCCCCCGTACGGGTACCTGGTTGTGTTTGCCTCCGGCGACGACATCACCGACCCCAATCTGGACCAGAACGGTTACCTCCACACCAGTTTCAAGTTGAAGGACGCCGGCGGCGAGGACGTGGCGGTGACCGATGCCGACGGCACCCTCGTCTGGGCCTACGAGGACTACCCGGCCCAGACCGAGGACACCTCCTACGGCGTGGACGACCTGGGCGAGGAACGGTTCTACCCTGCGCCGACGCCCGGCTGGGACAATGATAACGCCGTTCCTCAGGCGCCCGTGTTCAGCGTCGCGAGCACCACCTTCACCGGTTCCGTCGTCGTGGACCTTGCGCCCCGGTACCCGACCGACACGATCCGCTACACCACCAACGAGACGGTCCCGACGGCGTTTTCGCCCGTGTGGCCCGGCCCGATGACGGTGAGCAACACGACCATGATCCGCGCGGTGGCGATCGGTGCAGGCGGCCGGGCGAGCCGCGTCGTCAGCGAAACGTACGTCGAACTGGGCGCCGACATGCTCGACGACAACACGAATCTGCCCATCGTCATCGTCGAGATGTTCGGCGACAGCATGCCCGGCTCGCACCGGCCTTTCGGCGACTGCTTCATCGCCATCATCGAGCCCGGCACCGACGGCCGCACGTACCTGACCGACCCGTTCGACCTGGTGACCCGCGGCGGCATTCACATTCGCGGCTCCAGTTCCGCCGGCTTCTACAAGAAGCAGTACCGCGTCGAGTTCTGGGACGAGAGCAACGAAGACCGGCAACTCGACGTCCTCGACATGCCCGCCGAGGCCGACTGGATCTTCTACGGACCCGGACCGTACGACCGCGCCCTGATCAACAACCCCTTCGTCTACGACCTCAGCAACCAGGTCGGCCAGTACGCCACCCGCACCCGCTGGGTCGAGATGTACCTGAACGCGGGCGGCGGCCAACTCTCCGGCAACGATTACTACGGCGTCTACGCCATCATGGAGGTCATTGAACAGGACGATGATCGCCTCGACATCGACGACCTCTCCACCGGCGCCGGCGGCGTGCCCGTCAGCGGCGGCTTCGCCTGGAAGAACGACAGGGGCGCGCCGTACGTCGAACCGGAGAACCCCAATGCCGCCCAGATTGCCTACATCGACGCCTACATCAACGCGCTCAATAACGCGGCGGTCGGCCAGCACGCCGCTTGGGCCGACCTCGACATCTTTATCGACAACCACCTCCTCAACATGCTTCCGATGAATGTCGATGCCTTCCGCCTGAGCGACTATTACCACAAGACCGATGAGGACGGCAAACTCATGGCCGGGCCCGTCTGGGACTTCGACCGCGCCCTGGAGTCCACCGATGGTCGCGACAACAACCCCTACTCATGGCTCTACTACTTCAATGTCACCAGCACGAACTGGTGGCTCAGGATGTTCCGGGACCCCGACTTCGTTCAGGCGTACATCGACCGCTGGTTCGAGTTGCGCGCTGGCCCCTTCAGCCTCGCCGGCATCTATGCGACCATCGACGCCCACGCCGCGGAGTTGGCCGAGGCGGCGCCCCGAGACTACGCACGGTGGCAGGCACCCCGGTACGGTTCCTTCGCCGGCGAAATCCAGCACATGAAGACCTGGCTCACCAACCGCATCAACTGGATCGACAGCCAGTGGCTGGCACGGCCCACGCCCAGCGTCCCCGGGCCCGTCGTCACGCCCGGCACCACGGTCACCCTGTCGGCGCCCCAGGGCACCGTCTATTACACGACCGACGGCACCGACCCGCGCGGGCCCAATGGGAGCGTCAGCCCCGGTGCCGCTCCCGCCGGACCCATCCCCATCACCGAATACACCAAGATCACGGCCCGCGTTTACCGCCCCGGCCACCGGCCTTCGTACGGAGAGCCCGGTTATATCCCCATCGGCGACGACTGGTCGGCACCCACGGTCACCGAGTACTTCGTCAACCCGCTCGTGGCCTCCGGCGATCTGGTCATCACCGAGATGAACTACCATCCCCACGACGCCACGCCCCAGGAACTGGCCACCCAGCCGCCCGCCGACCCGGACTTCGAAGACAACGACTTCGAGTTCGTCGAGTTCATGAACGTCGGCGGTCACGCGGTCAACATCGCGGGCGTCCATTTCACCGACGCCGTCACCTTTGCCTTCGACAGCCACGTCCTGGCGCCGGGCGACCGCATCGTTGTGGTCGAGGACCTCGACGGCTTCACCGCCCGATACGGCATCAACGGGTCGCTCGAGGGCACGGGCATCACGGTGGCGGGCGTCTGGGCCGGCGCACTCAACAACGGCGGCGAACTGGCGACCGTCGCCGCACGCGACGGCAGCGGCCTGCTGAACTTCGCCTACGACGACACCGCCAGGTGGCCCGGACGGGCCGACGGCAAAGGCGCCGCTCTCCAACTCATCGACCCCGGGGCCGTGCCCGCCACCGAACCCGGGCGCCAGGCCTTCCTCGAGAACCCCGACAACTGGCAATCCAGCAACCGGTACGGCGGCTCGCCCGGCGCCGAAGACGACCCCGACATCACGGTGGTCATCAACGAGGTCCTCACCCACACCGACGACCCCCTGGCCGATGCCATCGAACTGCACAACACCAGCACCACCGATCCCGTGGACATCAGCGGATGGTGGCTCAGCGATTCCTGGGGATGGGACTGGAGCATCCAGAACGGCGACTACAAGAAGTTCCGCATCCCCGACGGCACCGTCCTCGCCCCCGGCGAGTACCGCGTCTTCGACGAGGGACATTACGTCGGCGGCATCCTGCGGTTCGACGCCGACGAGTTCGGCTATGGCGCCAAGGGCTTCGGCCTCAATAGCGACCACGGCGACGACGTCTGGCTCATGAAGGCCGATGCCCAGGGCAACCTCACCCACTTCGTCGATCACGTCGATTTCGGCGCCGCCGTCAACGGCGAATCCTTCGGACGCTGGCCCGACGGCACGGGCGGCCTGTACCCGATGGCCGCCCGCACGCTGCCCGGCCCCAACGCCGGGCCGCGCATCGGACCGCTGCTCATCAGCGAGGTCCACTACCACCCGCCGGCCGGCCAGAACCTGGAGTTCATCGAAATCTACAATCCCACGCCCGACCCGGTGGACCTCTGGGAGACCTGGTTCGTCGAAGGCGAGTGGCAGGACTATCCGTGGAAGGTCGAGGGGTTCCAGTTTGCCGCCGGCACGACGCTCGACCCCGGCCGGGCCATCGTCGTCGTTCCCTTCGATCCGGACGATCCCCAGTTGCTCGGCGCATTCAAGAGCCACTACGGACTCGTCGGACCGGCCGTCGCGATCGTCGGCCCCTTCGATGACCCTCTCGACGACGACGGCGAGACCGTGCGGCTGCGGCGCCCCGACGCGCCGTCCCCCGACGAACC
>Ga0114930_10002553_pt1 | contig 16368 bp, 14 predicted proteins | sample AnhtaG_FD_87300 | JGI IMG/M metagenome (GOLD analysis project Ga0114930, IMG submission 87300) | Deep subsurface microbial communities from Anholt, Denmark to uncover new lineages of life (NeLLi) - Anholt_01485 metaG | ecosystem: Environmental > Aquatic > Marine > Oceanic > Sediment | place... | reverse complement strand
CCACCATCAGCCTCTCCAGTTGCCTGGCTATATCCAGCTTCTCCTGGACATTTAAAGTCCCCCCCGCCGCCTGCTCCCCATCCCGCAATGTGGTATCAAATATAATTACTTTATCCATAGCTAATCCTCTTTTGAAATCAGCCCACGTATAAACTCTTTGAGCCTACTAATGGCATCTTCTATCGCCTTAAACAGCTCGTTTAATTCATCTCCTCTTGTCTTTGCAGCAAGTATTGGGTTATCTTTGAGATACGCTGAGCTCAATTTCCAGATAGCTCTACCGCTTTCCTGCCATGGCTCTATCCAACCTACTATCCGTGACTGAGCTACAGCAGAATGAACTCGATGGTCAAATGTCTTGTTACCTGTGGGGTCTCTTTGCTCCCTCTCAGTCGGTGTGACGTGAAAACGCTTGGCAAGCTCCTCGATAATATCTTGGGCTTCGCCCGCACCACCAGCTTTTTCCAGTTCCTCCCACAGTGCAATCCTCATTTCTGGTAAATGTGGGATTGACATAGCCTCACCTCCTTTACCTCCCCTTCAGCCACGGCATCATATCACGTAGCTCTCTGCCCACCTCCTCAATAAGGTGTTCTTCGTCCGTGCGCTTCAGAGCGTTGTAAACGGGACGACCAGCCTGGTTTTCCAGAATCCACTCTTTAGCAAAGGTGCCATCCTGAATCTCAGCCAGGATTTGCTCCATCTCATCCCTGACCATATCATCGATAACCCTCGGTCCCCGGGTGTAATCCCCGTACTCAGCGGTATCACTGACTGAATAGCGCATATAGCTCAAGCCCCCCTGATAGATGAGATCAACGATAAGCTTAAGCTCATGGAGAATCTCAAAGTAGGCTATCTCCGGCTGATAGCCAGCATCAACCAGTGTCTCAAACCCGGCCTTTATCAGAGCCGAGACGCCACCGCACAAGACGGTTTGCTCACCAAAGAGGTCAGTCTCCGTCTCTTCAGCGAAGGTCGTTTCTATGACGCCAGCCCGGCTGCAACCGATGCCCTTGGCATAGGCAAGGGCTACATCCCTTGCCTTACCCGAAGCATCTTGGTGAACAGCAATCAGTGCTGGTGGTGCAGCATTTTCAGTATAAAGCCGCCTCAGCATATGGCCGGGACATTTAGGAGCTATCATGGTAACGTCAATGCCAGGTGGCGAGATAATCTGCCCATAGTGAATATTAAAGCCATGGGCAAACATCAGCATATTGCCCGGGGTCAGTTCCTTTTCAATTGATTGATAATAAATACTCCGCTGTAAGTTATCTGGAACCAGCATTACAACTATATCAGCCTTCTTTGCCACCTCAGCCGCCGTCAACACATCAAAGCCAGCCTCCTTAGCACCCTTCCAGCCCGGAGTTCCCTCAGCTTCAGCCACTATCACCTGACAGCCACTATCCCTGAGGTTTTGAGCTTGGGCATGCCCCTGACTACCATAGCCGACAACACCAACCACCTTCCCATCAAGCAAAGTCAGAGCAGCATCATTATCATAGTAAATCTTAGCCATAATTTATTGTTCCCCCTTAATATTTATTACACGCCATGACGGTTAGGGTGTTGGCTTCTTGGCACGAGTCTTAGATGACTTTTCCTCCATCGGCAATAAGCCCGAACCCCCTCTGGTCATAGCTATACGACCAGTCCTGGCTATTTCCTTGATGCCAAAAACACGAAGCAAATCAATTAGTGAATTGATTTTTTCCTCTTCTCCAGTAACCTCAATTGACACTGAATCAGAGGCAACATCTACTATATCCGCCCTAAATATATCCACAATCTGAATAATCTCGCTCCGAGTAGAAGATGTAGCCCTTACTTTAATCAATGCCAATTCCCGAATAATTATATCGCCTTCAGTAATGTCAGACACCTTGACTACATCCACAACCTTATCCAACTGCTTCCTCACCTGTTCCACCATGGTAGTTGACCCGTCAACGACAAAGGTCATCCGCGATAAATGAGGCAGTTCACTATGCCCCACAGCAATACTTTCGATATTGAAGCCACGCCTTCTAAAAAGGCTTGCCATCCGGTTAAGCACTCCGGGCTTATCTTCCACCAGTGCCACTAGGGTGTGCTTCGTCGAGGCCATTTTGCCACCTCTTTTCTAGGCTCAGATATTACTCATCGGAAGCTTGGCAGAATCGGAGAGAACCTTTGCCTCTTTCTCCCGTTCTTCAAGAACTTCAGCTAAACTCGCTCCTGGTGGAACCATAGGATAAACATTCTCTTCTGGTTCCACCACAAAATCTATCAGGAAAGGACCTTGATGCTTCATCGCCTGCTCAATAGCTGGAACTACTTCTTCCTTACGTTTCACCCTTAGTCCCAGAATGCCATATGCCTCACCGAGCTTGACAAGGTCAGGACAGGTTAAGGGTGTCGCCACATACCGCTTCCTGTAGAACAGTTCCTGCCATTGCCGCACCATACCCAGATAACCGTTATTGATGACGGCTATCTTAACTGCCACTTTCTCCTGCACTATCGTAGCCAACTCCTGAACAGTCATCTGAAAACCACCATCACCAGCCACGCACCAGACGGTACTATCAGGACGGCCTACTTTAGCTCCCATGGCGGCTGGAAGCTCAAACCCCATTGTTCCCAGTCCACCCGATGAGATTAAGCTATTTGGTTTGTCATACCAATAATGCTGGGCTGCCCACATCTGGTTCTGCCCTACTCCGGTAACAATAATCGCCTCACCTTGCGTTACCTCATATATTTTGCGAATAACATGCTGGGGCAAGAGACCTTCGCTGTCTCTGATAATTGTCGATGGATGCTCCTTGCGCCAGTTATCAAGCTGCTGAATCCAATCGCCACGGCCAGCAGGCGTAATCAGCTTGTTTAGTACGTTCAGAACACCCTTCACATCGCCAACTATAGGCACATCCACACGCACATTTTTGCCGATTTCCGCCGGGTCTACATCAATATGAATAATACGGGCATGAGGAGCAAAACCACTTACCTTAGCCGTGGCTCTATCATCAAATCTCATCCCGATAGCAATAATAACCTCAGCAGCATCAACCGCCATATTAGCATAAGCCATGCCGTGCATCCCCAGCATACCGTAGTTTAGAACGTTAGTCTCAGGGAAGCAGCCAATGCCTAATAAAGTGGTAACCACTGGTATTTGAGCTGTCTCGGCTAGCTGCTTGAGCTCATCACATGCCCCGGAGATAATTACTCCCCTACCAGCAATAATAAGCGGTCGACTAGCCTCATTTATAAGCTTCCCTGCCTTCTTAATCTGTGCCGGGTGCCCCTGAAGCGTTGGCTTATAACCGGGCAGGTCCACCTTGCTGGGATAGTGAAACTCGGCCTGTTCGATAAAAACATCTCGTGGTATATCAATAAGTACCGGTCCGGGTCGGCCGCTCCTGGCTAGATAGAAGGACTCCTTAACTACCTTAGCCAGTGAACCCGCATCAAGAACAATGTAGTTATGCTTGGTGATGGGTAGAGTGATACCGGTAATATCTACCTCCTGAAAGGCATCCTTGCCGATAAAGGGTCGGGCTACCTGACCAGTTATGGCTACCATAGGAACTGAATCAAGGTGAGCATTAGCAATCCCGGTTACCAGATTAGTCGCCCCAGGACCAGAAGTAGCCAAGCATACCCCTACCTTCCCTGTAGCTCTAGCATAGCCATCAGCAGCATGGGCCGCCCCCTGCTCATGGCGCACCAGAATATGGCGAAGTTGAGGATATTGAGGAAGGGTATCATACAGGGGTAAAACAGCTCCCCCAGGGAAACCAAAAATAACCTCTACACCTTCCTTCACCAGACTCTCGCATAAAATCTGGGCACCAGTCATCCTTTTCATAATAGCCCCCTTTACCTGAACACCGCGCCGGTGCTAGCTGAACTTACTTTCTCCGCGTAATACCTAAGATAGCCGGTTTTTACTTTTGGCTCAAACTCAGCTAGTTGCGCCAGACGCTCAGTTATATCTTCATCACTAAGCTCAACCTCGAGCTTATAATTTGAAATGTCAATCTTGATTATATCACCATCTCTTAAGACAGCGATAGGCCCTCGGCTAGCCGCCTCAGGGGAAACATGGCCAATAGCCGCACCACGGGTCGCCCCCGAGAATCGCCCGTCAGTGATAAGGGCTACCTCTTTATCCATACCCATACCGCTAAGGAGAGAGGTAGGAGTAAGCATCTCTCTCATTCCAGGCCCCCCCTTAGGACCCTCGTAACGAATGACCACCACTTCACCAGACTTTATGATGCCACCCATAATAGCCGTGGTAGCTTCCTCCTCAGAGTCGAAAACCCTGGCTGGTCCCCGATGAACCATCATCTCAGGAACAACCGCTGCCCTCTTTACCACTGCACCTTCCGGTGCTAGATTACCAAAAAGGATGGCAATACCCCCTGTAGTTGAGTAAGCGCTGTCGGCGGAGCGTATAACCTTTTTATCTACAACACGTCTGTCAGCAATAATTTCAGCTACAGATTTGCCCAATACCGTTTTCGATTCCAAGTTTAATAACCCCGCCAACTCCTTCATTACGGCGGCTATACCACCAGCACGGTCTAGGTCCTCGATGTGATAATCACCGGCCGGACTCAGCTTACACAGGTATGGCGTACGTTCACTTATCCCATTTACCAAAGACAGGGGAAAATCAATTCCCGCCTCATGAGCCACTGCCATAAGGTGTAAAATTGAATTAGTGCTGCCGCCCAAAGCCATATCAACAACAAGGGCATTCTGGATAGAATCCCGGTTTATAATATCTCGGGGACGAATGTCGTCAGCCAGCAGCTTCATGACCTGCTGCCCGGCTTCTTTAGCTAACTGCCGCCGCCTGGCATCAACCGCTGGAATAGTGCCATTACCCGTCAATCCCATTCCCAAGGCTTCAGTTAAGCAATTCATGGTATTGGCGGTGAACATGCCGGCACAGCTACCACAACCGGGACAAGCTACCTCCGCCAGCTGTTCCAGTTCATCTTCGCTTATCACCCCCTTAGCTGCCTTCCCCACCGCCTCAAAGACGGAACTCAGGTCAACCTGTTTAACCCCATTGTCGCTCCCTAAGCGCCCAGCCAGCATAGGACCACCACTGATAAAGATAGCCGGTAGATTCAACCTTACTGCTGCCATAAGCATCCCCGGGATTATTTTGTCGCAATTAGGAATAAAAACTAAAGCGTCAAAAGCGTGTGCCTCCGCCAATATCTCCGCCGAGTCAGCTATTAATTCTCGGCTGGGAAGACTGTATTTCATACCCGCATGGTTCATAGCAATGCCGTCACACACGGCAACAGTATTAACCTCAAAAGGAACACCCCCGCCACCACGCACCCCTGCCTTAACTGCCTCAGCAATATCCCGTAAATGTATATGTCCAGGAACAATCTCGCTAAAGCTATTAATAATACCGATAAACGGCTTATCGAATTCGGCTCGCGTGCAACCCAAGGCATATAACAATGCCCGGTGTGGGGCGTGCTCTATACCCTTTTTAACCACATCACTTTTCATGTCTTATCTTCCATATTATAAAATACTACCTAAAAAATAACCGCCCCTCTAAGGACGGATTAAAACTCCGCAGTCCCAGCTTCAGCCCGGTAAACAAAACATAACATAATACCCATTTATTGTCAATTAGCCTTCCATATTGACATTAGCTATCTTCCCCTATGAGAGGATAGGATTAAATAATCTCACACACTTGCTTGAGCTTTTCTCTGGATATAGCGCCTTCCCGCAAAACCACCGGCGTCTCTCCAGTCACATCAACTATAGTAGATTCCTTACCACCCGGGCATCGGCCACCATCAATAATTAAATCTATCTTATCCCCAAATTGAAAGCGAACCTCGTCAGCAGTCAGTGAACTCGGCTTACCACTCAGATTAGCACTTGTGCCTACAATAGGTGTCCCCAGACCTTCAGCGAGGGCAATCGGAACAGGATAAGCAGGAACGCGAACGGCTACCGTCACACCCCCAGCAGTGACAATATCAGGTACAGAGCTAGACTTAAGTAAAACCAGTGTCAAAGCACCAGGTAGGAAATTACGGGCTAAAAGCCAGGCAACCGGTGGCACATAACCAGCAACTTCACTTATCTGCGATGTATCGGCTAGAAGTAAAGGCAGTGCCATATTATATGGTCGTTCCTTTACCTTATAAACTCGCTCCACAGCCGGACAGAGGTCGACACAAGCCCCTAGTCCATAGATAGTATCAGTGGGGAAGGCAACTATCCCACCCTGCCTGAGAATGGAGATACCCCGCTCAACCTGTTGCTTAATATCTTCTGACAGTTTAATTACCATTGTCTCATATCCATTAAGAGTGTCAGAGATTGTTTACCAACCCCTCACCCTTTGTCCCTCTCCACTTATGAAGGGGAGAGGGAAGGAATTTGTTAAAGGGGGCTTCGCCCCTTTTAATTCCCTTACTAAACAAACAAGTATCACCCCCTTGACGACAGTATATCACAGTGTTATCACACGTATAAAATCCCTACCGATTACACAAGAGAACTCAGCCAGCTCTCAGCTCAGCCTCCCAAGCGCTAGTAAGGGAAGAAAGTATCCATTAAGAAAAGATAAATACGGCAGATCGGCAAGGCAACGAGCCTTTGACGCTTTTGACCAGGGCATGAGGCCAGCTGAAGCGAGCCGACGATGGACGGGTAACCCGGCCAGCTCAAAGATTTCTACGAAGTCGCCCACTTGTCCATCCCAGAGTAGTCATTAATGGGGTCACTATTCAGCTTGTTCGAGATGGCAATAACAATAAAAGCCCCCTTAACCACAATAACTCCTGTAGCTCCTTAGCCAGGATATAGGCAGCATCTTTCAAGAGGTATGGAGAATGCCAACTCTTTTCACAACTATAACTTACTTTTCAACAAATAGGCGTGGATTCTAGGAGCGAAGGAGGTGTAACATTGCCACCTTGAAGTGTAAAGGCTGGGGAATTTTGGCTTACTTACGTAGCTTAACCCTAGGGCTAGTTTCTGGTATTAAGAAAGCAATAACAGTCCAAACTATCGCCACTCCAATAAGAATAACGAGAGCTAGGTTGAGAGTTCCTGTAGTGTCCAAAATATGTCCCGCTATCCAAGGGCCGACAAGTCCTCCTATATATCCGATGGAGAGCACCATTCCACTTGCCATTCCAACCGATTCCTGTGGCACCATTTCTACAGGAAGGGCAAGTATCATTGAGAATGTGCCGCCCAATGTAATCCCAATGACAACCATTAGGAGCCAGAAAAATGGCACAGAAGCGTATATTGCACCCCATGATACAAAAACCAGTATGATGGTCGAAGCCCAGAAAAATGGTTTTCTCAAACCAAGCTTATAGGAGGCCCATGGTATAAGGAAAGCAATGGGAAGAGTTGTCCAGCTCATGACCGAGGTTATAAGCGCTGCCAAATCTGGTGGTGCCCCCTTCAGCATCATTAATGCCGGTGTCCACCCCGCCCATATATAGAAGTGGAAATTGAGAAGAAAGAGGCTGATAGCTACCAGCCAGAGGTTCCTGTTTTTCCATACTAGAGAGGATGACTTATTTCCTTCACCTACCTGTTGACCTTGAATACTGCTCGAAGGAGGCTCTCTAACAATAATCCACCACAAGATAGTAGCCACTATAACTAGGATACCCCATATATAAAAGGTGCCCCGAAAGGTATTAGTTATAGGAAAAACTACCGGTAGAGTGATAGCCAAGCTGAGGGAGACAGCAGTCATTATTGCGGTTGCATATATGCCTGTGACTAAACCAGCTTGTTCACGGGGAAACCAAGCGCCTACGAGCTTGGGTAGATTGGGATACACCAAAGCGAATCCAACTCCAAAGAGAGCTGTAAAAGCAAAAAGGGTCTCGAAGCTCGTGGTAGTGCCTCTCATAAGGCTTCCCACTACCATGATAACGGCGCCAATCCCGGCTGCTTTTCGGATGCCAATTCTATCAGCCAGCAAACCGCTAGGTATTGCAATCGCAGCAAGCATGATAATTGGAAGAGAAAAGAGCAAACCCATTTGCGCATGACTCAGGAGGAGCTTTTCCTTGATGATGTGTTCCATTGGCGGGATACAAAATATCGAGGCGAACATAGCAAAGCACAACAACCAGGCGCATCCCAGTATAGACCAAGGGCTTTGAGGATTTTTCTTTTGCCACATATCTTCTTTCTTCGTTTTAATTTCCAAGAAAAACTGTAGCACTTGATATAGCAATAAGTAAAGCCAAAGGGATACCAATTCCCAGCGAGCTATACAGGGTGCGAAAGCACCCTTGGTTGATTTATCATCCTTTCACCTCCTCCCCTTGTGCTTATCTTGGGGCGCAGAGGGAGCAGCAAGTCAGCGCTTGGCTTTACGCAATTTTCTGCGCTGTCATGCCTGGGCAGACAGAGTATATTTCTTCAATTTTAATCTTTACCGCATATTTCGGGCGTGGCCTTTTTCTTTCCTCCTGCCTCCTGGCCACTTGTTCAAAGAAATCTCCACTGTTTAATAATTCAGCTGTGCCCTTAACTTGGTAGCCATCTCCCTTCTCTCGGTCCACAACCATTACTGCTACTTTAAGGTTTTCCTTGAGGTTTCTCAATGTTTTTTCACCCGTGCCTTCCGCGTAGGCAAGCGTTTCATCATCAACCACATGCATCGAGCCTTTAGGCCCAACATTCGGGGTTGCATCTTTGCTTGCCGTAGCAATAACGGCTAACTGCTTTTCAAACATGATTTTCATTTCAGCGGTTAGCTTAGCCATTAGGTCCTCCTTTCATTTTGCTCTACTGTACGAGATTACTTCAACGTTATTTCACGTGTCGGAATTTGTTCTTAATGTAGTCCTTACATATGTGATTGTCAATACCCCACTGTAAGTCCAGAGTTAGGGATTCGTGTGCACATAGCATCTGGAATATTGAAAACTTGTAGAAGTAACATTCCGCCCTATTGTGACGTGGGAGTAATTGCTATCCCTGACTACCGCTCGCATTACTGCCTGTCAAGGACAAGACAATAGGGCCGACGTGGTTCAGTTATCTATACTCTTCGTGAGTAGATAGTCACACCATCTGATAGATTAAGCATCCTAACGACGGCATGCAAGCTCCGTAGTAATGGCGCTGCTTGCCTGATCAGGCCACAACGGTGGAGGAGCCCTATCGGGGCATACAAGCCAGTACCATCGCTGGTCACCGAGGCGAGTGTTGCAGTCTCAGTTACCCGGAAGGTACGGAACCCGGTATCCCTCAGCATGCGGTTCAGAGTGTTTTTGGAAAAGAAATAGAGGTGTTCCGGGATATTAAGGTGCCGCCACCTGCCTCTTACAACCCGGGGCCATAACCCGCTGATATCGTGAGTGGCAACGATGATAATGCCCCCTGGCTTCATCAGCCGGTGGAGTGCTTCCAATGTACCCTTGGGATTTGGAATATGCTCTATTACATGTACCATAGTTATAAGGTCAAAATAGTTTTCAGGGAGGTCAATTTTATCCACTGCTCCTGTAAATACATTCAAGCCCAATTCATTGCGGGCGTATTCTGTGGCATATGTTGAGACATCTATCCCGTAGGTGTCCCATCCCAACTCACGGAAATGATTGAGCATGATGCCCATGCCGCAGCCTACATCCAATAGTCTACCCGTTTTGATACCTTTTATCGGACGAAGAAGTTCATCGGCAACAAAGATGAGGTGTTCCTCAAGCATCAGGTAGTCAGGATAACCTAAAGGAGTGTCTTTTTTGACCCCCTTATTGCAGTAGTATTCGTGTGTATCATATATCCTTGTGATATCCTCGGGGTGGGGCATAGGGTTCAGATATGCCAGTCCACAATTCAGGCACTTCACTACTCTAAACGAGCTGACGGTGAACAGATGTTTGAACTTACTCCCCCGGCAGAGGTTACAAGCAACTTCCTGACACCTGAGGTCTTCCATCATGAGCTCCTTGTTCAAACTTGGTATACCCAGACCTGATGGTACACGCCAGCGCCCTCTTTAGTGAGTAGCTGGCTCTGACTTGTCTCCACAAACTTCCACTTACCCTCCGATTCCAGGGCAATCAGCTTTTCCTTGAACCCGGAGTTCTCGTATGCTTCGGTTGACAGAGTGAAAATAATGTGTCCGCCGGGCCTGATGATACGAACCAGTTCATCAAAAGAGCTGGCTGGGGCGTGTGCCTTGGTAAACACACCAACGCTCACTACGGCATCAAAGGAGTCGGTGGCAAAGTCCAAAGGTTCCCCCATCACCATCTGGTGGACTTCCCGGTACACGTTCTTCTTGCGTGCTTCCTCCAGCATGCCTCGAGACAGATCCATAGCCGCTAGGTCACTATAGCCCATTTTAGCCAAAACCACACCCATCAGGCCGGTCCCGGCTCCAGCGTCAAGAATCCTTGCCTCCTTGGGTGCATACCTGGCAACGTACTCAGCGGCAAGCTGTGGCCCTCGATATTCATGCCCCTGTTCGAGATCCGTATCATAGTCCTTGGCCCACTGGTCGTACCGTTCGAGTAATTCCTTGTTGTCGCGAGAGGAGTAAATCCACTGGACTCTATTTTGCTTCTCCACAACGACCTCCTTTAATAAATTATACAGACACTTTCGCATAGAAAGAAGCTCTACTTGCTAACACTATCTTCGAAATAAATTTGCATGACCTGGCCAAATATAAAGCTATCACAATTCTTGCTTTTATCCAGACCAATTTTGCGATTATACCACATGGCTTGAAGTTCATAACTTCATATCATCAGTATTTTCAATGTAGCTAAAAAGTGCAATTAGGGGAAGGTATTGACATTATAGAAGGAATAGTTTATCGTTCATACCAAAATGGAGGTAGATAAATGCAAGCATATTGTGTCAAGTGCCGCGCCAAGAGGGAAATGAAGGATGCTAAGAGCATAACCATGAAAAACGGTAAGCCCGCAACTCAGGGTGTATGCCCAGTATGCGGGACCAAGATGTTCAGGATAGGAAAGAGCTAAAGTCGATAACTAATTAGAATTCTATACTCTATACAAGGTTAGATATTTGCTTGTGAGGAATATCCAGCCTTTTTGTTGTTCATCACACATTTTGGACAAATGTTTAACCTAGATTATGCATAGCGTAAAGCCCTGACCTAGTCTACCGAGTTCGCTTGCTGATTCAGGAGGGGATGGAACGGCTACAGTTCACATTTCAAGAAAGGTCTGCCCTGAGTCAGGTCCCTGGACAGGCTTACTGGCGGCGGAGGACAAATGAAACGAATAGAAGGGGGGAAACCAAAATGCCATTCAGAGATTTAAGGGAGTTCATTGCCAAGTTGGAGAAAGAGGGCGAAATGCAACGAATAGAGGAGGAAGTGGATTGGAATCTGGAAGCTGGTGCCATAGCCCGCAGGACTCTAGAGGAAAATTTACCAGCGCCATATTTCCAAAAGATTAAGGACTCTCCCGATGGCTTCCAACTAGCTAGTGGCTTCTTGGCTAATCATAGGCGGATTGCGATGGCCTTTGATATGAACCCGGATGCCCATCCAAGGGAATTAATAGAGGAGTATCTCCGGAGAAAGGAAAAGCCAATAAAGGCGGTCTTGGTAAATGATGGACCATGCAAGGAGAACATCCATATCGGAGATGAAGTAGACCTGCTTAAGTTTCCCGTGCCCATGATTCATGGTGGTGACGGCGGGCGCTACATCGGTACATGGCACCTGACCGTCACTAAGGATTTAGATAGCGATTGGACCAATTGGGGAATGTATCGACACATGCTACATGATAAGAATACCTTTGGTGTACTGTCGCTGCCTCCCAAACACTTCGCGCTGATGTATGAACAAAGGCGTGAGCGCTGCAGGCTTGGAGATAAACCAATGGACGTCGCTCTGGTCATAGGCACAGAGCCCATATCAACTTTGTGCTCAGCGACTCCAATGCCATATGGGGTTGCAGAGGTTGATGTAGCCGGTGCCTTGCGCGGCGAGCCTGTGGAAGTGGTAAAATGCGAAACTGTGGACCTTACTGTTCCCGCCACTGCTGAAATAGTTATCGAGGGCGAAGTTAGGCCCGACGAGAGAATGGACGAGGGGCCGTTTGGAGAATATACCGGCTATCGTTCTGGCCAGAAAGCACCAATGCCCGTAATTCATGTAAAGGCAGTCACACACAGGAACAATCCTATATTCACCATGTCGTGCATGGGTATCCCTGTAGATGATAATCACGCGCTATTCTCCATATGCAAAAGTGCTGCATTTCTGGAAGAGCTGAGGAACCGAGGTCTGCCAGTCACTGGCGCCTACGTAACTCCTGAGGGTACGAGTCATGCCATAGTTGTGGCAGTTAAACCTCCTTATTATGGCGTGGCAGGGGAGATAGCGCATGTCATCTGGGGGTCAAGGCACGGATGTATTACGCCCTGGGTCATTGTTGTCGAAGATGATGTGGACCCGTATAATTTGGGACAGGTGTTTCATGCCCTGATGACTAAATGTCACCCCGCTAGAGGAATAGCTAAACTGGAACATGCTATGGCGTGGCCTCTCTTTCCTTGGTTAAGTGATTATGAGCGAAAACATCGAATGGGGGCAAGGGTTTACTTTGACTGTACCTGGCCCGTGTACTGGGACCCATCAGAGGTACCAGCCAGGATGTCATTTGCCGAGGCATATCCTCAGGAGATTCAACAAAAGGCAGTAGCCAAGTTGCGCAAGAATGGTTATTAATTTGGATGATAAGTGGCCAAGCCCGAGCGCAAATTAGACAGCGGTACTTAGAGCCTGCTATGAGACCCGAGTCCATTGCTGATAGACAAGCATGTATAGCGTAGATACTACCCCAAGCTGAGCGCCATTACATGGGTCTCAGTGGTTTAGAACATCCATTATTAGCTATCTACGAGACAGCTCATTAATAAGATTGGAAATCGAAAGAGAAGAAATATATGAATCGATTATATTCATTGAAGATTGATATTTTTGTCCTATTCTTCCAATAAACTGCAAATAGGCTCTTTATAAATTAGCCCCAGATGTTCCTTTGAAAAGGAAGCTTAGATTCCTTACCAACACTATTTGTGTATGTCACCTCAAACTTTAAACAGGTTTTTAATATTCTCTCCCAGCATCGACCTTTTATCAGCCTCAGGGATATCAAGTTGCTTAATATTATCTATAAACGACCTTATATCTGCGGCAGTGTGGATGTCAGGGTAATAATCGGTGCCAAAGCACATTCGGTCAGTTCTTATCATCAGGAGTGCTGCTTTTATCGCCGGTATCCATCCGGCTCCTGAGCCAGCCATGTCGAAATATAGCTTGTCAAATAGCTCATCGAACGCCTTTGAAAGTCCCAGTTCATCAAGTTCTCTCGGTGTTTTGGGGCAATTTTTAATCTCAGCAGGAACATCCCAACCCTCAGGCTCAAACCAGGCTCTCAGTCTGGCTTTTAGACCAGGCATGCCTCCCCCATAATGGGGCATGAGCCATTTCAGGTCTGGAAAATCCTTGAGGACACCGTACATGACCTCGACAACACCCTTAGCAATATCATATTCTCTGGATATCGTCCGGCGTAACTCGTATTTCTTCCCTCCTCCCCACAGAGGAAACCGAACGGTGGGATGAACAACGATGGGCACATCCAGTTGGTTAATTTTTTCATATATAGGCCACAGCTCAGGTGAGTCCAGAGTAACCTCTGGCATAGAGGATGCCAGTGACATGCCTTTTAACCCAAGCTCAGTGATACAGCGCTCTATTTCATTTATAACATCCTGCCCTGGTTGTAGTGGAATGTGACCGCATAATATGAATTTCCCGGGGTATTCACGCCCAATCCTGGCATAGCCGTCGTTTAGTCCTTTACATACTTCCAGCCCTTGTGCGCTCCAGGCTGACTGGTTGAGTACTGCCATATCAACCCCGGCATCTTGCATTATGCGGAGCGTCGCTTCAATATCTTGAAACTTTTTATAAGCGATGCTCATCTCACCACGCATAAGGGCAGAGTAGTCAACGCCTCCGGTGATGCCTGTTTTGGCAACCGCTTCTGCGGGGAGAAAATGGGTATGCGCATCAATAACCAGCCACTTTTCCGTCATTGTCTAAGTCCTCCTTTTAGTTATTTGTCAACAAGCGGTGTTTTGGTTTCCTTCCACTGGTTGAGATTTTATTCCCTAGTTACCCCCTTTGTCCAGTTGAGGTAGGGCGATTGAGTCCTGATGTTGTGAAGACCCAGCTTATTTCATCAGGTTAGGCAAGAAAAGGGAGATTTGGGGAATAGCTACCAGCAAGATTACGTGACATATATCAGCGATAAGGAAGGGGACTATGCCACGGAATATGGTATACATGGGGACATCTTTAGCCACTCCCTTCATGACGAACACGTTTATGCCCACTGGCGGGGTAATTTGCCCCATTTCCACCACTCTCACTATTATTATGCCGAACCATATGGGGTCGAAGCCAAGGGCTACAATCACCGGAAAGAAAATGGGTACGGTGAGGATAATCATGGCCATAGCGCTCATGATAGCGCCAAGAAATAGATAGATGATGATAATAACCCCGAGGATAATATAGCGGTTCACTTCCAGGCCGGCCACCATATCAGCTAACTCAAAAGGAAGCCTGGTTATGGCCAAGAAGTAACCAAAGATAGCGGCGCCGATTAAGATAAGAAAGGTCAAGGCTGTGGTCTTCCCCGTCTCAACCAGGCTGTCAGTAAAGCGTTTCCAGGTAAGTTGCCTTTTGCCCAGAGCAAAAAGGAAAGCCCCAAAGGCACCGACCCCAGCGGCTTCAGTAGGAGTAAAAATTCCCATATAAATACCGCCGATGACCAGCACAAATAGAGCCAGCACTCCCCAGGTGCCTTTAAGCGAAACCAGCCTCTCTATGAAGTTTGACCTTTCACCCCGGGGACCCATAAGAGGATTACGCCGGCAAAGAATATAGATAGTAATCATGTAAAAGACAGCCTCGAGCACTCCGGGGATAAAGCCGGCCAGGAAAAGCTTGCCTATTGACTGCTCGGTGAGGATACCATAAATGACCAGGATTACACTGGGGGGTATCAGGATGCCAATGCTACCGCCGGCGGCGATACAGCCAGTAGCCAGCGCTGAATCGTATTTATACCTTTGCATCTCCGGTAAAGCCACTGTGCCCATGGTAGCCACTGTGGCCACACTTGAGCCACTGACAGCAGCAAATCCAGCACAGGCTCCGACAGTAGCCATAGACAAGCCACCGGGTAGGTGTCCCAACCATCTATATACCGTGAAGTAAAGGTCGCGGCTCAAGCCTGAATAGAAGCAGAAAGCACCCATAAGCACAAAGAGCGGGATGACGCTGAGGCTATATGAAGCTGCTGTGCTATGGGGAGGGGCTCCGATGCTGGTAAGCCCAGCACCCAAGCCAGCTACATAGGCCATGCCCACAAAGCCCAACAAGGCCATAACCATTCCAATGGGCATTCCAGAAAACAAAAGTACAATAAGGAGGCCTATGCCCAAAAGTCCGGCGGTAAGCGGCTTGACTTCCCATATCAAACCCTGACCCCAAACTGGTGCCGCAAACAGTACCAGAACCACAGCGATTATTAACAGTAGCCCTGACCAGACCCACCAGCGAATCCCTGCTACTACCTGAGTTAAATGTTCAAACAGGTTGTAGATAAGTACCAGGCAGAGTATGGCACTGCCAAAGGCTATCACATATACAAAGGGGTAAATTGGTATATATAATGCTGATGAGGTAAACCCGCCAAGCCGCAGACTCTCAGCATATATAATGCTCCGCCAGGTAATTAAGGAGAAGATGCCCAGACCCAAAAAATAGGTAATAGTGTTAATAACTGCCTGAACCCTGGGAGAAAACCGGGAGATTACCAAGTCTACACTGACATGCCCCTTATGTACCTGGGTGTAAGCCAGAGCAAAGGCGACCACAATAGCCATCATAAACTCAGTGAGTTCAAAGGCACCAGGTATGGGTCGGTTAAAGACATAGCGTAGGGTGACATCCGCGGCGGTGAGTAACATCATCACTGCCAGGATGCCCAGCCCTACGCTATTAATTACCCGGCTTACCGGATAAAATGCTCGCCTCAGGAACTGAGTCGCTTTACCTAGCCACACGCTTATTTAGGTTCCTATCAATCTCTATACTTTTCCATCAGGCGGAAGGCCTCATCAATAACCTTTTGCCCGGGTAAGCCCTTGGCCTCCATCTCAGCTACCCACTTATCCCATAGAGGCGGACCGGCAATCTCCTTCCATCTCTCAGCCTCTCCGGGGTCAAGCTCTACCCTTTCCATTGTCTGGCCCTCTTTTTGT
>Ga0114930_10002552_pt1 | contig 16372 bp, 13 predicted proteins | sample AnhtaG_FD_87300 | JGI IMG/M metagenome (GOLD analysis project Ga0114930, IMG submission 87300) | Deep subsurface microbial communities from Anholt, Denmark to uncover new lineages of life (NeLLi) - Anholt_01485 metaG | ecosystem: Environmental > Aquatic > Marine > Oceanic > Sediment | place... | reverse complement strand
CTGCGATACCCTTGTGCCCGACCTTACAATCGAGCAATTCGCCGATATGTATGCCCAGACTATTGCTTACGGGCTATTCGCTGCTCGATGCAATAGCCCTAATGGTACAAAGTTCACTCGTCAATCCGCCAGGGATCTTGTGCCGAGAACTAATCCATTTCTCCGTAACATCTTTGACCACATTGTCGGCGCTGGACTACCGGAAATAATCGCTCCCGAGGTTGATGACTTGGTGCAGTTGCTGGCGCAGGCTAACATGACTTCAGTCCTGAAAGACTTCGGTAAGCACACGGCGAAGGAAGACCCGGTGGTACACTTCTACGAGACTTTTCTTGCTGAGTATGATCCCAAAGCTCGCGAGATGCGCGGTGTCTACTACACTCCTGAGCCAGTGGTCTCCTACATTGTCCGCTCTATTGACCACCTGCTGAAGACTCGTTTCAACAAGCCCCGGGGACTGGCTGATGACAAGACGCTCGTTCTTGACCCGGCGGTGGGTACTGCCACCTTCCTCTACATGGTAATAAACGGGATTCACGAAGCCATGCTCAGCCAGAAGCAGAAGGGCATGTGGAACGGCTACGTCGCTGAGAAGCTTCTGCCGCGTATCTTTGGCTTTGAATTGCTTATGGCACCCTATGCCGTAGCTCACCTCAAGCTGGGGCTTTTGCTACAGCAGACAGGCTACCAGTTTAAGACTGACCAGCGCCTGGGCATCTACCTTACCAACACGCTGGAAGAGGCGATTAAGCACTCAGAGGTTCTCTTTGCCCAGTGGATAAGTGAGGAAGCTAACGCTGCTGCCCAAATCAAGAAAGAAAAGCCAATAATGGTAGTGCTCGGAAATCCACCGTATTCTGGACATTCAGCAAATAAAGGCCCCTGGGCGAAGCAGTTGGTTGAGAAGTATAAAACCGTCGATGGTAAGCCTTTGGGAGAAAAGAACCCCAAGTGGCTTCAGGATGATTACGTCAAGTTTCTGGCGTTCGGGCAGTGGCGTATAGAACTCAGTGGGCGAGGCATCTTGGGCTTCATTACCAATCATGCCTACTTAGATAACCCCACATTCAGAGGTATGCGCCAATCACTTTTGAATAGCTTCACCGACGTTTATATCCTGAATCTTCATGGCAACGTCAAGAAAAAGGAAGTTGCCCCGGATGGTGGCAAAGACGAAAATGTTTTTGACATACAGCAGGGGGTGGCTATCGGTCTTTTCATCAAAGAGATAGGAAAAGACAGCCCAGCCAAAGTTCGCTATGCTGAACTCTGGGGTTTGCGCGAAGGGAAGTACCATACCTTACTGGAAACAGACATCGATAAGACAGAGTGGGCAGAGCTTACGCCGAGCAGCCCGTTCTACCTCTTTGTACCTGTTAAGGAAGAACTGTTGAGTGAATATCAGAAAGGCTGGAAGGTGACCGATATTTTCCCCACCAACAGTGTGGGTATTGTCACTTCAAGAGACCATTTTGTCATGGATTTTGACGACTCGACGCTCAAGGAACGGATAACCAGTTTCAGAGGGACTGCCTTAAGCGATGAGGAGATTAAAGAACGCTTCGAGCTGGATGACAAACAGGGCTGGAGTGTTTCGGATACCCGCAAAGCAGTCCGTCAGGACAAAGATTGGGAGACCGGATTCACCAGATGTCTTTATCGTCCCTTCGATATCCGTCACGTCTTTTACCATAAAGCTGTTATAGAGCGCATTCGCCAAGAAGTCATGCATAATATGCTGGCAGGTGATAATTTAGCACTCATCACCTCCCGTATGACTAAGGGTGAAACTTACAAGCATACTCTTGCTTCAAGAATAATTTCCGAAGTCATTTTGCTATCTCCGAATACGTCAAATAATGCATTTGTTTTTCCCCTCTACATATATCCACTAGAAAAGAAGGTAAAGCCAGATAAGAGCGGCGGTAACGAGGGTGGAGTTCAAGACGTTATGACACTACAAGAAAAACGTGAGCCGAACCTCAACCCTGAGTTCATTACCGCTTTCTCAGACAAGCTGGGACTAAAATTTATTGAGGATGGTAAAGGAGACCTTCAAGAGACCTTCGGGCCAGAAGATGTCTTCAACTACGCCTACGCTGTCTTTCACTCACCAACTTACCGCAGCCGGTATGCAGAGTTTCTCAGGATAGACTTCCCTCGACTGCCGCTGACTTCTAATAAGGAGTTTTTCAAGGCGCTGGCAGAAAAGGGTGCCGGGCTGATCTCGCTGCACCTTATGGAAGCGCCGGTTCTTGAACAGCAGCGCACCCAGATAAAGTTCGATGTCTCTGGTTCCAACATTGTAGAGAAGGTCACCTACGATGAAACTGCCAAGCGCGTCTATATCAACAAAGAGCAGTACTTTGAAGGAGTGCTGCCAGAGGTATGGAACTTCCACATCGGTGGTTACCAAGTCTGCCAGAAGTGGCTTAAGGATCGCAAGGGCAGAACCCTTACCTATGGCGAACGAGTCCATTACCAGGAAATTGTGATAGCTTTGAGAGAGACCATCCGACTGATGCAAGAGATAGACCAATCGATTCCAGCTTGGCCATTAACATAGGGCGGTAGTATCATGGCAAAGAAATCAACCAGGAAGGATTATGAATTCTTTGTCAATGGTAAACCGGCCTCCTTGCTTGAGATTGCAGAGAGCACCGGTGACGATAGAGTATGGAAATCATTCTTGGAAAGACATGGGCTGCACTACAGTGTATCGGCAGACAGGTATCTTAGGGGCAAGCTGGGAGAGTATTTGAATGCGCGGGAGATTACCATTGTTACCGGTATTAAGGGGCGTATACTACGCAAATGGAGAAACCAAGGAATCCTACGAGCTGAACAAATGAAGGGCAGGTGGTATTACTCTGTAAGAGACTTGGTTAACACTATCAAATCGGCGGACATAAAGGATATCAGGTCCTGACTCTTTACCTCCTGCCTCATTTCGGCTTCTCCCTACTAGCCACCGTTCCCAAGTCACAATTCGTCATATTGTTCAATTTGTAGAAAGAGCTACAAGCATGACGGGCTGATAACCCGGAGGTCGTTGGTTCGAATCCAACCCCCGTTGCCATAAATTGAATAACACCTTGAACCTAATTCAAGGTGTCAAGCTTTCGAGCTTATAATAGGGATGTGCGAAACTATATGAGACTAAACAGCTATTAGTGACCCCCAATCTCCGAAGAATAATATTATGTAGAATGTGGAAGAAACACCCACACACATTGCAGCTTTTGTGGTAGTTCTACCTCTCGGTCTGCTCATATCCTAATTGCATAGCTTTTTCCCCCCAGCCCTTGGCCATCTTGAAAGGAACCCCTTTCTTGCCAACTCCATATGACCATTCACACCAAAATTCTCTACATACTTTCGGCCTGGTATCGTAAATTTCGCATACATATTTCCCGGCGCTAATCTCTTTGAGGAATGGACAATAGAGCAGTTCTTCTCCAGTCTTAGAATCTATCCATAGGTCACCATGACCTTGCGGTAGACCTACCCAAGCGTAGCGAAGAATATCCCATCGTCCTTGACGCTTCCATCGTCTATAATCACTCGGTGTCATGATCAATTCTGAGCCACCCTCTCTGCAACACTTGCCGCACATGGAACACTTTGGCCTCTTTCTAGCTTTATTAGTCATCTCCGCTAAATTATAGCAGTTCTCAACATTAAAATTCATAGGACTTGATAACCCCACTTTATAGTGCTACCATTCAGGTAGTGAAATGGTCGATAAATCTGTCTTTGGCTTTCAATGGCATATTACAGATAGATGCAATCTCCGATGTGTTCATTGCTATCAAGAGGACTATTCAGGTTCCAATGAACTAGACCTTGATGGACTTAAGCACGTTGCTGATGAAATTATTAGAACGCTATCCAAATGGAACAAAAGAGGTGATATTGCAATAACCGGGGGTGAGCCCCTATTAAAAGAGGAAATGTTTCCTCTTTTACACTATCTTGAATCAGCAGACGAGATCTCTTCCTTAGACATTCTCTCTAACGGAACTCTGATAAATAATAAAATCTTGGTCCAGATTCAACAATTAACAAAGTTGAGATGTGTTCAAGTATCATTGGAAGGAGCCAGTCCTGAAACAAATGACGCTGTCCGTGGCAGAGGCACATTCGATAAAATCCTGACTTGTATACGGTTATTAAGGAGCAAGAATATCAAAGTAAATATTATGTTCACATTGCAGCGAAGGAATATGAATGACATTCCTTCACTTATTGACCTAGCAGTGGCGGAAGGTATAAGCTCTTTAACGATAGAGCGATTTGTGCCTATTGGCTCGGGGGCTAAAATTCGGGAAGAATTACTTCTACTAGAGGAAATAAAAAGAGTGTTTGATTACATTTCCAAGCGTGCCGAGCAGGAAATCAATATAGGCGGGCTGACTTCTATCTCACGCTCCCGACCATTATGGGTAATGTGTAATAGAAATACAAGCTCTCTTGGCGTTGACACGTCTAACAAAGATACTGCCGGTGGCATTTGCTCAGTTGGGCTTGACGGACTATGCATATTGCCAGATGCTACAGTCCTACCGTGCAGAAGGCTACCTATTCCGATTGGTAACCTTAAAAATGACTCCCTTCTTAAAATTTGGCATACATCTGACCTGCTGTGGGAAATTGCAGATAAACGTAATCTAAAGGGCAAGTGCAATTCATGTGAGTATATAACAAGGTGTAGCGGGTGCAGGGCAATGGCATATGCTTGCACCGGGGATTACCTAGCAGAAGACCCCCAATGCTGGAAACAAGAAACTGACAGGAGAGGGAGGCAATACGATGGAGAAAGTCAAGGACTTAAGAAGACCAAAATTTCGCAAAGTCAGTGAACTTACTAATGAAGAGCTGACAGATCCCGACTTCCGAATAAAGCATTTAGAAAAGCTAAACAAAGGCAAGCCTGCAATTACTTGTAGTAAGTGCCATCATTGCCGATGAAGTGATAATCCTATATTTGGGGGATTACAGTTCTCTTATCTGAAATTAAGGTAGTGACACAAATATACTTGTCACAGGAAGGCTATCTCCGCATAAGAATTAAATTCAGGCTAATATAGGTTAAGAAAATGACGGAAAAAATCTATCATAATGAAATAGTTGAGCAGCTGAAAAAATGGATCGAGCAGGACAAGAAGAATTTCCCCAATGGGGAGACATATACAACATTTGAAGATATCCCGGAACTCCGTAAGAAACTCGCTGAAGGAAAACTGACTGTAGACCTTCGATATTCTGTTGACCTTATTCATGCTGAAAAAAGGGAGGAGGAAGTAGACCCAAAGGATAAGAAAGCGGGAGGAGAAGGGGTAAAAGTTGTATCCTACTATACTCTTTTCCTAGTTTCCACAGGTAGTATATCAGGCGAAGGACAAAGTGAAACACGCGGAATATCGGATCCCCTAAAAGAAAGATTGCTATTTTATCAGTATTATTTTGCTCGTATCTCAGAGCCCAAGTGTATCAGAATAATTCTTGTTGTTCCATCTGATACGGATATATCTCCTGAAGCTAAAAGCGATGTTTTTGAAGAATATCGGATTGGTTTATGGAAGGTTGATGTAAAGAAAGACATAAAGCAAGAAGAAGTCGCTGCTGAGTTCGTCCGCGACCGAATGATTAAAGCGTTCAATATATCAGTTAAAGATCCTGACGATATGGGAGATGCAATAAAAGGTATATCAGAAGAAATAGATGTAGCCGAAACTACGCTCAGGCAAGCTATTGAAAATAGGGCTGAGGATTTCGCCACATTTTTTGAACAATACGTTCTTGAGGCTGTTGATGCTATTGCAGAAATTCAACCGGAGCAAATTGGTAAAAGGTACATTGATAGACAACTTATAGACAGGGTATTAAAACTGCGCAATGTCCCTTGCTTAATGGAATGTCGTGACTTGGTTAACGAACATCTTAATAAGAAAATCGATGATTACGTATTCGTCGGAGAGTGTTTTGGTGATCTTTGGAAGAATACTTTCGATATGGATTTCCCACCAACGCTAGAAAATTATGAACAGTTCTTACGACGATTCTTTCCCCAATATCGTGAGCACTTTGTCCACCAGTTTCAAGTCTTTCTATTCGGGATGATTATTCTTGACCATTTGCTTGAGGACCCTAGCATATTGTTTGAAAGTGGTGGAAGTAACGAGGAAAAGGAAAATCTCATCAAAGGATGGCTGCTAACCTCCAGCATTCATGACTTCACGTATCCGCTTCAAAAATATGACAAATGGAGCGAAGAGTTTTTTCGACAACAGCTCGACATTGAGAATCCACCAAGATTCCTTGACCTAAGTAGCATCTATGTTGAAAAGACTTTCTTGTCACGTGTTGAACTTCTACTTTCTAAGCTAGAAAAAGATTTTACTGATGCTGACCCTTGGGGAAAAGCTGGATTTCTTAATGAAATACGGCGCTTTTTCTACTATGAAATAGCTGAGAAAAAGAACCATGGTTTGATGGGCAGTTGCTACCTTCTGAAAAAGTTCGAAAAGAAGAGTAGTGACGAGCTTTCCAGAATAGTTTTACCTGCGGCTGTAGCAAGTGCGATTCACGATAATGAGATTTGGCAAATACTAAGTGGGCAAGTAGATGTCGATTCAAGAAAGGAATGGGATTACATTAGAGAAATTCTTGATATTCCTTCCTCTAGCGAAATCGAAAAGATTCTAGATAATAAAGGATCTAAAAAGGAAAAGAGCAGACAAATTGCTGATGAGATTATCAGAATTATAAGAATAAAGGGGGAATGGGTTAGAAATACTTATGTTGATGTTCATAATATTATTGAGAGAAAGCCTTTGCCTGAGTTGTATCTCAAAAGCCAACCATTAGCATTCCTTCTAATCTTGTGTGATACTCTACAAGATTGCGAAAGGCCTTGTGAGGAAGTAAAGCTGAAGGAAACAATGGAAGCATTGGATATTCGCTTAGGAGACATTATTCCTGAAATTGAATCCAAGAAAGTTACAATTCGACTATATTGTAACGATGTTCCAGAGGGTTATGGCTGGATGAACGAAAAAAGAGAAATCTTAAAGAAAATAGAGAAATTACTGAGGTCTCCAGATATTAAGTTTATAGTTGAATATCGGGACAGGGGAACCAACAGCCTAAGGATGAATTTTACAATTCACTAGAAACGCAATATTGCGGAATATATCAATGGTTCTCAGCGTATTGCTCTGAAATATGTGGCTAACAAAATGGAACAATTAGTTGCCCCTATCGTTTTCGCCAAGAACAACTCACCAGCTAACAATAAGCCAGAACGTGCAACAACAAACTGTCTAGCTGGGCTCAATGTCGTTCATTCCCTCTGAAATTTGGGCGGATCCATCCCCGCTCAAGCCATTTGGCGCGATACCGTGGTTCAGGCCAGCTCTTCCAAGGGTTAAAATCGCTACATTCGGCTGGCCAAATTCGACCTGCGCGTCCAGGATGTGACCACCCAAATTCGATTTCTCGATCACAACCCGCACAACGCACATAGAACTCCTGGCTGTCCTCATCAATATCCGAAGATTCGACTTCCGTGACCCAGTCACCCTCTTGGGCATCCAGAAGGCACTTGCGGCATTGAACCTCGTAGTCACCCTCCTCCTCTGTTGTATCTAGTTCCTCGCTCTCCTCCACATCGACTAGATGGTGGTCATCATCCAGCGCCATCCTGTCAACATAAGTCTTTGTAACACAGTGTGTTCTCTGAGCAGCAAAGTCATTTTCCTCCTCACAACTGCATTCCAGTAACTCCACTATTTCTTCGGTGATGCTATACTCATGCTCAACATACAGCTCGGCTGAACCGCAGTCCTTGCATTGAAATGACCAGCCCTCTTTGTTCATGGTACATACCTTTGTTAGCGCTCCGTGTCATCCTTGGTGTATTATGCCACATTCGATAACTCCAGAGAAACCATTCGGCATGATCATCGGCGGCCAGAGGGTTGGCAGAGGCTGAACAAAGCATCTTTTCGTAAAGACGGACCCTTGCGCTGCCTATAAACTAATATTAAAAACTATGCAACTTTTAGAAGTATTGCTTTTGCTAAAGCGTTAAAGGTTTCTCTTTAAAGTCACCTTGAATATATCGCAAAGTGGGGTGTAATATTGGCGTAGTGATTACAGGGGGATGCTATGAATGGTGGAGAGACACCTGAACTTCCCGACCTGTGGCGGGAGGCTGAAGACCATTTTACTCATGGCAACTTTGATAAAGCCATAGAGATATACAGGTATATCCTCCTTAGATATGATGACAACAGCCTTGCCAACGAGTATGCCAACGCTCACCTTGGCGAAATACTACTGATGCTTGGTCAGACCGACTTAGCGGAGAGCCACATCAGGAAAGCGTTAAGCTATGATCCGGAGAATCCTGATTATCACAGCTCGCTGGGCTTCGTATATTACACACGGCGAGAATGGGAGAATGCCGTTAAAGAGTATAAAATGGCGTTCGACAGGGAGCCATGGAATCGGCATTACCTGCGTTCCTTGGGGGAAGCCACCTTCAATTCTGGAGACAAGAAAACGGGACTGGAATATCTACGCGAAGTGGAGCCACTCTATCCAGACAACTCGGGAATGTTATCAGAGCTGGCGACAGCGTATATGTTGCTTGGTGATATTGAAAATGCGAGAATGTTTGCGGAAAGAGCCGTCGCAGTTAGACCGGACGATATCATGGCCTGGGCTGTACTGAAGAAAATCCGCGTGTTCAGGAATGGGCCAACCGATGGTTCGACAAACTGAGGCGCAACCAAGGATGCTGGTGGGTATTCATGCATTCTATGCTCAGTAATTAGGTAATGATTAGTTCAGCTTTCCCAAAATGCACACTTTTGGTAAGTCGGTTGACGGGCACTGGAGAATAATTGTTAATATTGAAGACTCTATAGAGCTGAGTACTAGATTGTGAGCCTGAAAGCCAGTTCAAAAGTTCTGCCTATTGTCACCCTATCTCCAGTAAAACCCTCGGTAAAACCTTTCGTCCGTCATTTCAGTAGTTTAAGGTCAACCCTTCTTAACAGACTTCTTTGGTTTTGTCTCGAAGATCTTTAGTACCTGTTCCCTCAGATAGCGCTGAACAAAGGAATTCACCGTACCATCGGGATAAATAACGCGGTTCCCGATAAGAGGTTCTAACTTATTTTCTAAGGCTACTTCGGAAAAGGGTATACCAATTTTCTCTTTAAGTTCACCCAGACGATATTTCGTATTTTGCCAGAGCCATTCCCACATTTCGCTCTCAGCTTCGCTGGAAAGCTTGGTCAGCTTCTCGGCACGTGTTATCTGCAGGCTAGTCCAAGCAACAATTATTTTGATAAGCTCCGGATTTTCTGCCACTACTAGTACTACTTCCGGTCTTTCATTTTGCTTGAACCAGGCTAGCTTTTCGGAATAAAGGTCTTCAGTCATATGTGTGATTTCGCTGACATTAATCAATTTCTCGGATTTTCGCCTGTGTTTTCTTAGCGATGGGCTTGCAGTGCCCAAGAATATAGAAGCGGGCAAGACAAGCGAGCGCCTAACTGCGGGAAAGCTTTTCCCTCTCTGCGTTGATGATTAAGTCCAGGGCAAGGTTGACTTCTTTGGCTTCTGACTCATCCAACATGAAGCTGAGGATGACAGGGACTTGGAATTCTTCTCCAACGATAGTTCGTCCAGCAAGTTCGCCCGTTTCGAGATGGGCCAATCGTTCCAGTTCCTCTAGCTGTTTCCTGTCATCAGGAAGTAGGGTAGTCAGCTCGTTGATGTCAAAGGTGGTCAGCAGGTTTTCTAAAAGCGCTGCCCGGCGCTCAGGGACATCACTACCGGAGAGACGGTTAAGCGTTGCCAGATACAGCCTAGTCTGGTCATCATCCAGATTCCAGACGACGCAGTTTGCCGTCTGGTAATTAAGAGCGCGGAGGACTCGCAACCGGTTGTGACCATTGATGACTTGAAACTTACCCTCTTCGCTGGGATGTGGTCGTACTGTTAGGGGCTCATACCTACCCGTTTGCTCGATGTGCCGGCGTAGTTTCTTAGTCGTCTCTGCATTCATGAAATTACTGTTCTCTGGATGCGGCAGGAGAAGAACTAGGGGAATGTCTCGAAACGTTATCTGTTCCTTTAATAAAGGTTCAACTTCCTTCATTAAACAAACTCCGCTGGTTATGATGTTTTGGCCAGGTGCCACCGATATTACAGGTCCCACTAGCAAGGTCAGGATTCTTACAGGCACAGATAAGAAGTTTTATACTATGCTCTTCAGCCGCATGTCTCACACGCACATAGATATCATTCCTCATAGCCTGGGGCAACGCGATGACAGAGGAGCGCTCGGCGTGAATCGTCAAGCGCTTTGCATCGTGGTAGAAGCCCAGAAGCGCCTGAAGAAGCTCCGTATTGCGAACGTTCCGCTTGAGGGATTCTATAACACTGGGCCTCAGGAAAAGGACACTGGCTGCGGCGCGTTTAACCCCGACATTCACTAGAGCCGAAAAGAGCTGTCTTAAAGCGGCGGGGGCATCGGTGAGCCCATGCAATATGGGGTCAAGCCTGGCTTCCACGGCTATGCCACCAGCAGCCAGCCTTGCTATTTGCTCCAGCCGAACAGTCGGACTTGCGGCATTCGGTTCAAACATGCGTTGAACACCTTCATCAAGGGTAGTAATTCCTATCTGTGCTCTGACCTTATCTGCATGGCTGAGGAGAAGGTTCATGGTCTTATCTGGAATAAGTCCCTTACTCAGAAAGGCTACGCCAATACCATTAGAAAACAGAAACTCCAGGGCACTATAGCCGAGTGCTAACACTTCCGGTACAGGTTGAAATAGGTCGCTGGAAGGACTGAAATATACGGCCTGTGGCTTCGTCTGTTTGTGGGCAAGTTCGCTTTTTAGCTTCTCCAACGTATTCCCGTAAAGAATAACCTTATTCTCACCGGGATGAGAGGTATAACCGCGCGTATAGCAATAGAAGCAACCGTGCGCGCAGCCGGAGGTTAGGTTGACAGTCGGCATGTGTGACAGGCAAGCAAGGCTCGATGGGGTAAGAACAGCCGATCTGCGGTTGGTTCGAATAACTGTTACCATATCCGTTCACCTGCAAGGTGAGGCTGTGTTGCCCTTGTTCTGGACCAGATGACATAAGCGTAGTTCCCAGCCAACCCTAGAGCTTTGGTCATGTCATAGGCAACGATGGAATGGAGTGAAAAATCCCTCAAGTGGTCAGTAAGGTCCTGCGGCTTTAAATCCGCGTCTTCGATAACAACGTAGTCACTATTCTCAACCAGACAGTATATCACACTTCTGCCTCCCGATGTAACCAAACATTCGCGATTAAATGACCTGACAGGTAGGAAGAGTCCCTCTTCAGGAGTATCGACAGAGCCTTTCAGTTTTGATACTATATACATTCCCCGATAGAAATCAGAAAGGGAGACTTGGGCAAATGTCCTTCCGTTGGGCAAGGCTAATCGAGTATTTGAAATCACCAGTGCCTCTACTCCTTTACCGCTGGGGGCTAAACAGTGATGGGGCAGATGAGCAACTGAGTCTGGGGATATTGCCATCCTCTCAAAAAGCGGGCTTGTACCACTTCCGTTGAGACGGTGAATGGAAAAGCTACTTAGGTTGTTAAAGAGCCTCGATACCAAAGCAATACGAAGACCATTGGCGGCAGGTAACGGTTGTTCTCTGCTCAGCCATCTTCTATAATCGTCACTAAGGAATAACAGACTATCAACAGTGCCTCTCAATTTCTTATCACGAAAGAACCGGGCAGGGTCGGCAGGCTCCAGGTCCACAAACCACAGCCGGAACTTTAGCTTGAATCCCATATCATGAATCTGGCGGCAGATAGCGGAAGTAAGACCTCCGCTGCCAGCGCCAACGTCAATCAACTCCAGAAAAATAGTTTCGGATTCACTTGATTCAGTTGCTTGGATTATGGGGCGGAAGATACCCTGGCATAAGCGTTGTGCCCGCTCACGTGTGCGAGGGTCAATTCCGTAGCTGACACCACCAGCCAAAGAGTTGATCAGCCTGAAGCTTGCAGCTCTTTTCTCTACAGAGGCTGCTGGATAAAACAGGAGAGACATCGGTGAATCTAGAGACAAAGTATATTGTCTGTAATGATAAAAAAGCTCCGGTTTCTCGGTACCTGCAACAGTGATGACAGGAAGGAACTGAGGGTCGTCCAGCACATCGGGCATCTTGAGCTTCGCTAGGAGATAACATGGATTACGTAGAGTACAGGTGCCAGCACCAAGCACTTCGGAGTCAGAAACAGGCACTATCCCGAAGCACTCAAATCCGAGAGCTGTCTGGAGTGCTTGAACACAGGAAAGGGGAACAATTGCTTCTCGGCAATTAGATAGGAGGACAGCTAGCAGAGAAAAGTAACGGAAACAGAACTCTTGCCTCAGGACAGAACTAAATCCAGAACGGAGGTAATCGTGCCAAGCAGAATGGAGCGCATCGAGGTCTTCTTCTACTTCTTCACAGCCAAGTCTGTGCAATGGCTGCCAGTAGTAATCCCAGTCCTCTGTTTCCGCAACGAAGCATCCGTCATCAAAAACCTTGATTCTCGTCGGGATAGCCTCTTTCTCCAGGGTTGAAAGGAGCAGGCCTCGCCCGTGAACCCTTGCCAGACTTTCTGCTGGTGCCATTACCGTCGTCATCGCCAATTATCTCAGAGCGTCATGATACATGATAAGAACATATGTACTATATAGTTGCCATTATAGCATCTAAAGCTTGGAGGCACAAGAAGCTTTTGTCACAACAGCAGGTGGGAGATTCTTTACAGTTTAAGAATTATGTAACAGGATAGGTTTTACCGTTTCCTAGATTTGGTAAAACTAGTAATCCGAACTGATTGAGCCAATCTAGTTGTGTATCTCAATCACCAGCTTGTACTCAAAGGCAATAATTGTTAAAATTACCCACATTAGAGCTGAGTACTAGATTGTGAGCCTGAAAGCCAGTTCAAAAGTTCTGCCTATTGTCCCCCCTTCCCCATATAACTAAAGCTCGAAATGTCGTTTGGCAACTGGGAAAACCCACATAGGGAGTCTACCCGGCTTAAGGCACATAACTTCTCAAAGATGACTAGGGCAGGCTGGTACGTAGGTTTATTATGAGGTTAATTATCCAAGAGGTGTCCACCTGGACCAGGCTCTAAGCTAGGCTTGAAGGTTACCCACTGGAACTTTTTCCTGAACCTCTCCAGGATGATTATGGTTTTCTTGCCAAACAGTCCCAGAAAGATAGCATTCCCGGCAGCATGGAAGGTGTCAAACCATACAGTATTAAGCTGGGCGATGACAAAGGTTTTTAATGTTAGCGGATAGACAAAGGATGTCCAGAACCAGATATTCATTATTGCCCCAAAGACATAACCCCAGAGAATACCGAAGACGATGAGCCATTTTGTGTTGAGACCGAACCGCCTGAGATAGGCAGCAGTGACTCCGACCAGTCCCCAGGCAAATATCTGATAAACTGTCCACGGTCCCTGACCAAGAAAGAAGTTGGAGACAAGCGGGGTTATAGCACCAACCATGAATCCAGCCACCGGTCCGAAGACATATCCAGAGCAGATTATCAGGTAGGTAGACGGCTGCACACTGGGTACCGCGGCAAAAGGGATTCTCAAGACGGCAGCTATGGTACCCAGCATCGCTACCAGAGCTATTTCCTTGGAGCCTATCGCTGCCCCTTCAAACTCGAAGAAGAAAGCAACAATAGCCAAGACAACCAGCACGGCTGAAACCAACCCCCAGTTCAAGAGGATATTTAGGGGAGATGAGGGAAATATGGGCATGATAAAGGCAAGTATGCCTATGGCAAAGATAAGGGCAAGACAGACGTGGCTCTTTCTCATGAGAGCATCTCCAGCGCTTCATCAGCCGTCAATATATTGTCCGGAGCGCCATACTTCTCAAAGGCCTGGAGCAAACGATTTATCTGTGGTGAAAACAGTAGTGCCTTAGATAGGACATCATGTTTGTTCCCGTCAACCACAATCTTCCCCTCACTTAGTAGTACCACCCGGTCAGCATATTCCGCCACCGTCTCTACATCATGGCTTACCAGAATCACGGTATTGCCCCGGCACCGATATTCATCCAGAAAGCCCATCAATTCACTCTTCAATCGGTATTCCATTCCCCTGGTTGGCTCATCTAGGATGAGAATCTTCGGCTGGACAGCAAGAACTGAGGCGAGGGCAACCCGCTGCTTTTCCCCACCACTTAACGAGCGGGGATACTGCTTTCTGTATTCTTTAATGCCGAACTTCTCCAGAATCTCATCAACCCGGGGCTTTATTTCTGAACTCTCAAAGCCGAGGTTTTTCAGGGTAAAGGTAATCTCCTCCTCAACAGTATCAGCCAAAAGATGGTCGTTGGGATTCTGAAAGACAAAACCAACCTTCCGCGCCAGTTCAGCAATAGTAGCCTTCCGGGTATCAAGCCCGTCTATCTTGACAACCCCCTTAGTGGGGGATAGCAGGCGGTTAAAATGTTTCACCAGGGTTGTCTTCCCTGAGGCGTTTCTCCCCATAATGGCGACAAACTCCCCCTCATCTATCTCCAGGCTCACATTCTTTACGGCAGTAACTCCATTGGCATAAGCATGCCAAAGGTTCCTAACTTCAATTACCAGTCTGCCATCACCTTTGTTATCTGGCTGAATCAACTGCCCGAAAGCCTTCTGAAAAGCCTGATTAAAGACAGCCCTACCCTCTTTAACAGTTAGCGGAGTCTCCTCTATGCTAATACCTTTCCTCCTCAACCCATGAGCCAGCCTGATTATGGGAGGCATACCGATACCAATCTCAGACAGCTCATGATAGCTATTACTCATGATGTCTCTAGTCTCCCCATCAGCCACAATTACTCCCCGGTCGAGCACCACCAGCCTATCGGCATACTGAATTACTCTATCCAGCCGATGTTCAATCAGTATTATCGTGATACCTAGCTCATCATTTAATCGGGTTACTACCGAAAGCAACTCTTCAGCACCTTTGGGGTCTAGCTCCGAGGTGGGCTCGTCCAGTATCAGAATTTCCGGATGCAAGGCCAAAACTGAGGCGATGGCAACCTTCTGTTTCTCACCGCCAGAGAGTTCATGCAACTGTCGATGACGAAGGCCAGAGATACCAAGGGTATCCAGTGATTCCTCCAGCCGCTTAGCGATGAGGTCTCTGGGTAAGGCCAGATTCTCCAGGCCGAAGGCAATCTCCCGTTCCACATCCAGGGTAACCAGCTGATTTTCCGGGTCCTGGAATATCATGCCCACCTTAGTCGCCATCTCCCTGGTTGAGTGTTTCATCGGGTCAAGCCCCTGCACCGCTATCCTGCCGGTTACTTTTCCTCCATAAAAGTGAGGTATCAGACCATTGAAACACCTTCCGAGGCTTGACTTGCCACTGCCGGAGGGACCGGTTACTAGAATAAACTCCCCATCCTGAATTTCAAGATTCACATCCAGCAGGGCGGGCTGTGTTGTCTCACTATAGTAAAAGGTTAAACCCTCTATCTTAATCAAGGTCAACCCTCTCCTTTACATAGGCTAGGAGTAGTATAGCCAATAAGAGAAACACCAGGAGAACTAACAGAGACCACTCCAGGCTGCTCAGCGCTATCCCACCAAGTGTGGGGTAATATTGATAATTCCCATACCCGGAAAGACGCATGACAATGCCAAGGGCACTGGGGAAAAGGGCAAAGGCCAATGTGAGGACATCAATGAGGCTCATTCTTATCCCCTTATAAAAGGTCCTGCCCCTGCCGGCCCCAAAAGCTCTGGATTCCATCGCCTCGGCAACTTGAACGGCTCTATCCAGAGAATTAGATAGCAGAGGGATTATGACCGATGCCCGACCCCTGATTCTGTTAGCTAGATTTCCTTTGTCAAGCTCTAACCCTCTTGACCTCTGCACATCGGTAATACGCTCCACATCATCAATCAGGGTGGGAATAAACCTGGTGGAGAGTGAGGTCACCAGCACCGATTTGTAGGGCAGCTTCATCTTTATCATTGTCAGCATCACATCATCAGGGTGAACAGTGAAGGTGAATATGGTGAAAGCCGAGATTATCGCCAGCAACCGTAGCGACATTCCCACCCCATAGAATATCGCCTCCAAGGTTATGGTGGGGGCACCCATTACCAGAAGGCGGAAGGGGAATTGGACCAGAACATGGGTGCCGTGAGAGCTTACCAAAGCATTTATTATAATAATCGCGATACACAGATATATGGCGAACTTCATAAAGGAGAGCCATTCTCTCCATACCCTGGCGGCTATTGCTAGTGGCAGTGTTGATAGAAACAGG
>Ga0114930_10002548_pt1 | contig 16382 bp, 10 predicted proteins | sample AnhtaG_FD_87300 | JGI IMG/M metagenome (GOLD analysis project Ga0114930, IMG submission 87300) | Deep subsurface microbial communities from Anholt, Denmark to uncover new lineages of life (NeLLi) - Anholt_01485 metaG | ecosystem: Environmental > Aquatic > Marine > Oceanic > Sediment | place... | reverse complement strand
TGCTGCAAAATATACCCTACTTACGGCGCAACGCCATGAAGCTTCTTCATGGCTAAATCTATTTTCTTCGCTAAGTAAAAATTTTGATAGATTAATATATTCTTTCCAGTCAAAAACCATATAATCTTATTCATTTTTTAGGTTTATAATATGGCATTATTATAAACCATCCTTGAACATCTGTCAACGCTTCAATAAATTCGCGCGATATTTCTTCAAGAACGTCAATTTTAGCGTTATCCCAGCAATCCGATTTAACAAAAATAATAATGTATTCATCTTTTATTTCCGGGTCCTTATAAAAATCCACCACTATTTGAGCTTCATTTTGGAACTGCTGAATAAGCCGATGGCAGGCTCTAAATATTAATTCTGAAATTTGAGGAAATAATAGAAGGTATTTTCTTACGTCAGTTAATTTATGAACGTATATTCCATCGTCTCCTATTTTTTTCAGCATATTCTCAACATTACTAATTGTTGAGCTATTCTTTTCTTTTAACAAAGTATCTAAAATTTTCACAACAGTGTGTCTAATATTATGTTTTTGTGAATATATCGTTTTAATAAGAAATTTACTTTTAAAAACTATACAGTATAAATTTTCGTGGAAAGTTAAATTAATATTTTATGTAAAAACAATATATTATATCTATTGTCAAAAATCAATAAAAATTGATAACCTGATTAATTCATAAATTTTCTTTCTAACATTATGCCCTGCTTATAAGGTCATAATCTAACTTAAAAAAACCAGATCCTGAAACAAGTTCAGGACGACAGCATAGGTGGCACCCCCAAACTTGTTTGGGGGTGCTTATTGCAGCAAGCATAATAATAACAATAAGTAACAGAATAAATAAATTATTTTTTGAATTATGCAGGCTAATAATATAAAAATAGAACGTTGAGAAGTAATCTATACAGGATAGAAAGTAAAGTGAGGCTATTTAATGAAATAAAAAATAAATTTGAAAGTCAAAAAGGTTTTTGTTCTGTTTTTCGTTTTTTCTTTTCTGCGGCAGGGAAGAGGACGTTGTTTAAGATTAACCGGTAGCCGGGGGAATTTTTGTGGAGTGAAAGCTGGGTAGGAGGGTCGCCGATGTAATGTGTATAATCCTCCGGGTCATGACCGGCATAAAACGTAAACGTGCCTTTCCCATGGCTGCTGTGTATATATTTCACGAGCGGTGTATTTTCTATCTCACCCATAATTATGACAGATTTTTTGATCAAATCGCGGCGGAATCCGGTCGTCTGCCCCATGAAACCTTTGATAACGCTGACGTGGTTTTGTGTAAGCATTGTCGGTACGGGGTCGTATTTAGCCGAAAATTCGAATAACTTGAAATAGTCTGTAGCCTGATTTTGTATCCAGGTTGTATTCGTGCTTGGCGGATAATCTATATCAGAATATTCGTACTCCATCGGATTCATGTTAAGTGTAAAATTGGTAAAAGCAAACGTCTTAGAAAAGTCCAGTTTTCCCTGGCAGTCGGGATCGGCGGGGTCGCCGTCATATACGGTACTCACGATATCGATACCCTCGGCTGCGAGCGCTATATCGTAGCTGTCACATGCAGAACACATGGCGAACATGAATCCGCCTTTTGCAACATAGTCCCGTATACGGCGGGCTACTTCCTTTTTCTCTTCCGAAACTTTTGAATATCCCAATTTTTTTGCTACTGTTTCCGACAATATCTGGTCTTCAATATACCACGGAGCGTTGGCGTAAATTGAATAAAACTTCCCGTACTGTCCGGTGAAATCCTCATGATGTAAATGGAGCCAATCAAACTCATCGAGACTGCCCAACATCACCTCTTCATCCCACAGAACCGTGTAAGGAACTTCAGCATAGGTCAGCGCAAGCGTTACTGCGTCGTCCCAGGGCTGTTTGTTTGGCGGTGAATAGATGGCTATTTTTGGGGCTTTTTCAAGTTTTATCGATTCCATGTTGTTATCCGCTATGGTTTTTTGAACCGATACAACGTCCGCATCCCGGATAACCTGAAATGAAACGCCCCGCATCCGGAGTTCCTTTTCAAGCGGCTCAAAATATTTCGTCATGAATGAACCGCCGCGGTAGTTCAAAAGCCATTCCACGTCGACGCCATTCTGCAGTATCCAGAATGCTATACCGTAAGCTTTCAAATGGTCGGTCTGCGTCATATCCATCGGAATAAGTACGTGCTGCGCCAGGGCGTCAGGGAGAGGACTTATCAATAATAATAGTACTAAACTGGATAATATTATAATGAATTTCATGTTAATTTCTCATAAATTTTTACGCAGATTAACGCTGATTAATTATGATAAACCTTATTGAAAAAAATTATCATACTGAGCATTTCATCATCGTCCATCGGCAGTAATATTTCCGCTGGCGAAGGTGTTTTTCACCTTCGCCCTATTAAAGAGACGCATCGCCATGCGTCTCTACAGTGTTGTTTTTACTGAGACACACCGTCTTTGTGTCTTCTTATGATATATATACGGTGTTCTGACATGTACGTTTATAAGACGCATCGCCATGCGTCTCTACAGTTATTTGGATGTTTGTGTTATATTATGAATGTTGAAATTTATCCCGAGTACTCGGGATCATAAAAATCATCCCGCTGAGCTGGATCTACGTCCATCAGCGGTCATGTTCTTTCTTCTGCAGTTTGCGGAGGCGTTCCCGTACTTCATCCAGGTATATACTGTTACCGAAGCGGCGCAGGAATTTTTCGTACTCTGCTATGGCAAGCTCAGTGTTATGCAGCTTTTCTTCGTAGAGTTCGGCAATTGCAATATAGGCGCGTTCCAGGAGCGGACTTTTCGGAAATTGGTCGATCAATTGCCGCATCGTGGCAATCGATTCCTCATAACGCCCCATCTCATTTTGCAGATGCGCTGCTTTAAACACCATGTCATCAGCAATCGGATGAGAACCGATTGTACCGATATTCTCTTTCAGCAGTGCTTCGGCTTCGGAAAGTTTTCCCTGGCGGATCAACAGTTCCGTCTTGACATAGTGCCGGATCGGCTCAACGTCTCCCGTAAGATTTTCATCCAAAAATAAAATGAGCGCTAATATGTCGTTACTCAAATCATTGTTTTTAGGAGTCTTAGCAAGAAATTCCTCGAGAGATTTCCGTACGTCGGAAAAATTTCCGGCGTAATACTCATTCAGCAGCAGTTTATACTGTGCGCGTAGCTTGATTGATGGAAATTTTCCGCCCGCATTTTCAAGCATGGCATAATATTCTGCCGCCTTTTCAATATCCCCTTTGGAAATGTAACAATCTCCGATATTTAACGTTGCATCCAATCCCCAGTTTGACTGCGGTGAAAGTTCTATTACAGTTTCATACGCTTGTATAGCGCCGTCGAGGTCAAACAGCCTGCGGTATTTTATCTCACCAATACGATAATAGGCTTCAATTTCCCAAGTGGTATTTTTATAGATATTGATTACAGTTTCATATTCATCAAGAGCTCTTTTTTGGTTCTGGTTTCGATAATACATTTGAAGCGAATCACCAATGGCATTGATGTATTTTTCATCAAAAACGCTTTTTTCCAGAGACTGTGCTAACCCAAACCGCGCACGTCCGGCATTTTTACTATCAGGATATTTTTGTAAATAATGGGTATATGCTTGTACTGCATAATCATATTCGCCGATCTGGAATATTTGATCAGCATAGCCGAGAATTTGAGCGCCACTTGCCTGTAACATTGAATCAAGGACACCGTAACTGGCGAATGCTTTCCGGTATTCTCTATTTTTGATATAAAATCCTGAAAGCAGCCTGCGGAAATTAGCATTATTCAGAGAATCGGCTGCAACTTTTTCCAATTCCTCGGTTACAACAGCAACAACATCGCTGTCCGGCGGAAAACTGTTTATCAACTGTTCAACCATCTTAAAATATCCGGCATTTACCATTACCATATTCAGGAACTCTTTAGTAGCCAGCCTGAAATCCTGCCGAATTTGATATAAAGTTGCAAGCTCATTAGCGAAAACCTTTGGGTTTTTTACTTTTTCCCGCCCAATAAGCAGTGTATTGATTGCATAATCATAGAGCCTGAGCCCCTGCTGAAATTGTGAAACCATACGGTAATTGTATTCACTGTTTGGGCTTAATTGAATGATTATATCCCATGTTTTCCTCGCTTCGTCTTTATTACCCCAGTGGTAATACGCCCGTGCACGCTCACCTAAAAGATTAATATCCTTGCTGCGTTTTTGCAATGCTTCATCTATGTAGCCGATCCATTCTTCATACTTCTTTAGGTTTTCCAGTATCCGCCTGATTTTTGATTGATAAACATTATTTGCAGGTTGAAGGGCATAAAGCTCCTTGTAAATAATTAATGCCTTTTCCAGGTCGCCCTGTCTTTCTAACTGCTGCGCTAATATATGTTTCTGACTTATCTCTTTGTCGATTTGAGCCTGAGCAGGGGAGACTGCAAAGCTCAAGAGCAGCGGGATACCAAAGCATTTCAAAATGCGATATATAAAACTAACTTTCTGCATGATTTCAGTCGATAAATATAATAGTTTTGGCAGTGCAGGGCAATCAAGAAAACGATTTACTCAACAGGCGTATATCCATAAAAATTTTTAAAATTTTATGGAACCCTGACACATTTTGCATTGTATAAGTAATGAACAGGAGTTGTGAATATGGATTGGCACACTATACAATTTATTCTACTTGCATTTGGTATCGGCACGATGTTCGGCACTCTGCTTTCGTATTTCTTCATGCGCCGGATAATTAATAAAAACATGAAATCTCTGTCCCGCCACATTACACAACTCAACGCTCATAATAGTCACACGGCTCGGAAAATAAACGCCAGAAGAGAAAATCTCCTGCTTCTGGCAGATAAATTAAGACAAATTGAGAACAATCTCGAAAAACTCCGCCAGAAAGATTTTGACATGTACTTAAACAGTCTCAACCTTTTATTAGACCAAAAGGGTATCACCCGGATTGACGATAAGAATTAATTCTTTTTTATAGGTATAATAATATTTTTCTTGTTCAGGCTGTCGAAATAATTTCTTATCAATACCTCAAAATCCCTTGTATAACCTTCCTTAAGCGCTTTGATTAAATCTTCTGCTAAATAACGTCTATGTTCTCCGAGATTTTCCGGTAGTTCGCCAGGGTCTATTCCCTCGTATAGCTTTGCTGTTTCTGCAATTCTCTTTCTACTGAAGTCCCTGCGGTGTATTGAGCGTTGGGCATCCAGCATTCTTGATAGAATCCGTTCCTGGAGTTGCAGCGTTCTATCGGTAATATTCATCTCTTTCAAATCCTTCATAACATCCAGCATATCACTGCCCATCTGCTCCAGACGCTCTTTTATGTTACCCCGGTTCTGCATTTCTTTTTGAAGCTGTTCAAGGCTTTTGCGAATTAATTCCTGTTCCTGGGCAAGCCGCTGCATGGCTGCTTGCTGTTCTAAAGATAGTACACCGCCTTCTGAGAGGTCTTTTGTATTCTGGTTTAATTGCTGCTGTTGACCCGCCAACTGCTCCATTCTTTCCATAAATTCATCAAATCCTATTCCGCTGGCTGATTCCCGGGCATTCTTCATAATTTCACGAAGTTGAATGATAGATTCGTTGAGACCTTGCATGGATTTATCCTGATTGGAGATGCTTCCCGCTTTGTTTCGTTCTTCAAGCATTCTGATAGAACCCTGCATCGCATTTAAAATCCCGCCAAGGATTTTCCCCAGTTCCGGCGTAATAAAAAATGTTTTTTCCGAAAGGTTTACCAAATTCCCAATAACCCGTGAAAGCCCCGCCTTCATATTGTTCTGTTTGTCCGCAATCTCCCGGAATTTATCGCTATTTGTCGTCAGCGAATTACTTTCGGATTTCAACTCCTCCTGCTTTTTCGAGAGCTCCAGAAGATCAGAGGCTGATTTGCGCATAGTTCGCAATATCTCATCTTTCTGATTTTCTGCCATTTCCTGCTGAGCGTCTTTCAGGTTTTCTTCAATTTTTTTCAGCTCTTTTTCAAGTTGTCTTCCGGTGTCCAGTGATTTCTTAATTGCCTCCTTAAACATCTCCTGGCTCAACTTCAGCATTTTTTCCGAAATCTCTTTTTGTTCAATATTCTCCAGTGTCTCGCCCAGTTTTTCGCGGGAGAAATCCGGCTGCTCGAGCATCTTTTCCAGCAGCTTTTCAATAGAGCTCTGCAGATTGTCCGTGTTTTTAGCCAAGTCTTTTTCCTGCCGGGCAAGCTTTTCTTTATCAAATTCTGATTGCTGCTGAACTCCGCCCTTTTGTGCAATTGTATCGAGCTTTGTGTTGATGGCTTGCTGTGTTTCGGTAATATATTCGGCTTTTGTAACTACCTCGTCCATCATTTGTTCAACCTGCAGCCGTTTCAGGAGTTTGAGCGTACGGTCAACACGCTCCGTAAAGTCTTCCTGGACATCCCGGAAATTGTCAAGATTTTGCCGGTTCTGATTCATTTGAGCGGCGTTTTCCAACGATTGCTGTAGCTTTTGGGTTGCGGCTTGTAACTCGGGAGTAGAAAGCTCTTTCAAAAGTTCCTGGAGTTCTTTGTATTTATCGAGCGTTTCGGCAGATAGCATGTCATTTTTTTCAAATTTCTCAACAAGTTCTTCTATCTCTTTTTTAATATCTTCAAGTCTTTTTTGAAGTTCTTCCTGCTTTTTCAACGCTTCATCAGCTTTTTGTTTCTGCTCCCACTCGAGCTCCTTTGTCTGAAGAAACTCGTGGGATAGTTCCTTAAGCTTCTCCTGTAGTTCTTTGCCTTCCTCTAAAAGTTCCGAAAGTTTTTCTTCCTGTTTTTCATGAATTTCCGCAGCTTGCTCGAAAAGCTCATCGATTGATGGAAGCCGCAGGGTGAACGTCTTTGTCCGGGAGCGTTTCGGACCGGAAATACTGTCATTATCATAGACTTCGGCAAAATAAATAACCTTATCTTCGGGGAATAACTGAATATTTTTAAGATTCCAGAATCGATAGACGTCCTGTACAATCCCGCGTTTATCTTCGAGAGGCACATCAGAATATGTAAAAGCCAACGAATCGTTGAGCAGCTTTTGTATACTCTCAGGTGTAAGTAATGTGGTGACTTCCTCGCGATCAACAAGACGGTATCCCAGCCTGAGCTGTGTCAAGCCAAAATCATCGCTTATTTTCAGCCCGATTAAAATTTGCTTATCTTCTGTCAGGTCGGTGTTCTCACCCGGTATCATGAATTGTATGTACGGGTAAGCGTCCTGAACCGCAGATACCCTGTATTCAATCGGGTCACTATTTGTAATACCGTCTTCATCCGTCAGGTGAATGGTGTAGCGCGTGCCCTTCCATACGGTAAAAACTCCCTCCGCCTTCATTTCGCTGACCGTTAGGGGCATGGTCGTTCCGTCTGCAAAATGGAGAGAGGCTTCCCTGACATGTTTGTTAAGCGTGAGTTCCGCACGAACTACAGTACCCTTTACCGCCGCCACATCACCGATATTATCTTCTAAATATCTGCTTCCTAAACGGGAGTATGCCGGATACTCTAAGTGAAGTTTCAATTTACGAACCATCGGTCTGTAAATGACATGAACTAAATAATGCTCTGAATCAATGCTGCGTCCTATAAATAACCCAGCGCTTTCCCTCCCTCGAATGTAATAATTGAAAGACTCCTTAACTTTTTCAATCTCAAATTCATATCGACCTGACTCCACCTCGTTTAAATCATGCCTTTCATATTCGGAGCTTGACTCCCGCTTAATAAAAATACTCATGGAACGCGGGGTTTTACCGGAAACGGTAACAACTGCTCTAAACGGCTCATTGTGTATCATTTCAACGCTTCCGGGTGAAACATCGAGCGAAAAAGAATATGGTACTTGGAAATTTTTTGTCGGCTGAAAAATCCGCAGTGCCGCCTGGTTGACTGCACCGGAAGTAAGCAGGGCAAAAATAAGAAAAATCCCGGCAAATGAACCAAAAAGATACAGCTGCCGCCGCAGTCGGCTGTAGTCGATACTCCGGGAAAAATCGTACGTTCCAAACGACGAACCAAACCGGTTCATTGTATCGGCGATGAGTGCGGGGGAATAGCGCTCTTTACCGCCGGTTAGCTGCGTGAATACCTGCATTGCATTCAGCAGCTTGTCGCGGATCTCGGGAAAAGTATTACCGACCTTTCGGGAAAGCGCCTCGAACGAAAAACGTTTATCTTTGCCAAGCATCGCACGTACGGAGAAAAAACAGTAATAAATAATGAGACCTAAACCGGCAGCGGCAACGAGACCGCTGAACAGGGGGCGGTATCGCACAGACAGCCAGAAAATGCTTTCAATTAACGATACTGCAAGCAGTACAATGCCAAAGATAACGATAAATTTCAAAAAGTAGACTATTGACCAGACGGTCAGTTCCTGCTTCCGAAGCTTCTTCAGCTTTGCAAGAAATGAGTTGTAGTAAATTTCGGATTTCATGGAAAAATTGTATTTACAGGAAAATGTTCAATCAATTGTGATATTTGTCAAACTGCTATGTTTAACGTTCAATTATTATCTTTGTACTTTTTTAATGCAATTATATTCAATTGAGTTCCAAAATGCAAGAATATAATTGTGATTTCTATACAGTTGAAATTAATTTCTAATTTGTATGGGCACGGTTTCCGTGCCCTTATGCCGCACAATTATGGTTAATGTAAGGGCGCAATGCCTTGCGCCCCTACAATATCTGGATAATTTTATGGATCTATTTTTTCAATAACACCGATTACCCATTTTGGTCAAATTTGAATGTCTATAGCGGCGACCCGGTGGGTCGCCAATAATATATATGTAAAATCTCATATCAGACACGTCATTTAATCAGCGTGTGGTTCTGACAATTTATGTATATTTTTTATTATGTGAGCCATCCAGAAGCTTCGGGATTGATTGCAGGTATGCATTATTCGGATAAACCATTTCGGTGGAACATTTATATTTTTCTCTCGTTCCCAGTCTCTGACTGGGAATGATAAACCTGGAGCCATGTATTTTTTAATTTCACAAAAATAATAATTTTTTACTGCATCTATCCTATATTTGAAATTTTCATCACTTAATTTTTTTGACTTCTTGATAATTATTTGCTTGGAAAAGCGGGATATTGTTTTTGGAATGCTATTTGCAACAATCTTTTTTAGTACAAGTCTATATTGTATATGTCATGTTCTGCTCTCGTTCGCCAGAGGCTGATCCGCCTCTGGCGGAATAGAATACGGCAGACCGCATTTCTCCGGCTGGTAGCATTTCTTTTTAATTTATTGCATTAGAATTAAATAATTCCAGTTGTTTTTTATACATTATTCAGAAATGGAAGGAGTATGCTTATGGCTACGTTGCAAGACAAATTAGCTTCGCAGCTTAATGCAGTACGCGAAGAAAGAAAAGCAATTTTGGCTGAACATGGGGATAAGGTTATTTCTGATGTTACAGTCAAACAAGCTTATGGCGGTATGAGAGGGGTAAAAGGTTTAATTTGTGATACCTCTGTGGTTGAACCGGATAGAGGTCTTATCATCCGGGGTATTCCAATAGCGGATTTGACTGATAAATATCCGATGGAAATTTTTTATCTTTTATGCACTGGAGAGCTGCCCGATAAAGATACTCTCAATGCGCTTTGGAAAGATTTAGCTGACCGCAGTGAACTGCCTGATTATATTAGCGCTGTGTTAAAGGCGATGCCGAAAGATTCACATCCGATGGTAATGCTCGACACAGGTATTCTGGTCATGGAGCGCGAATCTGAATTCCGCAAACAATATGATAAAGGAATGACCAGACAAGAATACTGGAAACCAATGTTAGAAGATGCATTAAAGCTTCTGGCAGTCCTACCCGGAATAGCCGCGGCTGTTTACCGCATTCGTTATGACAAAGGCGACCTCATTCCATACGATAAAAGCCTTGACTGGGGCGGTAATTATGCACGCATGCTCGGAATCGATGATCCCACCGGCGAATTTGCTAATCTTATGCGTCTTTATCTCGTACTCCACAGCGATCACGAAGGCGGTAATGTTAGCGCTAACACATGCCATACGGTTGGTTCTGCATTGTCCGATGCGTTTTATTCAGTATCAGCCGGACTTAACGGACTTGCAGGTCCACTCCACGGGCTTGCCAATCAGGAATGCCTGAAATTCGTCCTGAGCATTAATGAGCGCTATAATGGCACCCCGACTAAAGAACAAATGATAGAATTTGCCTGGGAAATACTCAATTCCGGTCAGGTTATACCGGGTTATGGTCATGCTGTTTTGCGTGTAACGGATCCACGTTATGCAGCTTTTCTTGATTTTGGCAAACGTGTCTGCTCGGATGATCCGGTGTTTAAGACTGTCGAGCTTATGTTTAACACAATTCCTGATGTTCTGAAAGAGCACGGCAAAGCAGCTAATCCATGGCCAAACGTGGATGCAGGATCGGGTGCACTGTTATATCATTTTGGTATGAAAGAATTCTCCTATTACACGGTTCTCTTCAGCGTTTCACGTGCAATGGGCATGCTTTCTCAGTTAATAGTTAACCGCATCTTGGGAACCGCGATCACCCGTCCGAAATCAGTCGGTATAGAGTGGGTAAAGGCAACATTTGTGAAATAGTATATAACGTTCTGAAACTTAATCTCAGCGAATACCGGCTGTAAAAGTATTTTAGACCCGGGTTGTTTATAAACAATCCGGGTTTTTTTTACCATATTTTTTTACTTTTTTAAAATAGTATTATTATTTATCTCAGAAAATTATTACTTTTTATATATAGGCATCTATTGGGAGCAAATATGATTTTAAAGCGCGAAAATTTATTGTTTACAATTTGTTCACTTACAAGTCTTACCTTTTTGTTTTTTTTAAATTTTCATTGTGTAGATTCCACTAATACCCTCCAGGTAACCTATCCCGAACTGAATTATGCAGCAAAGACAATTGTTAGTGTTGATGACCTGTTTTTGGGTGAAGGATTAAATAAACCGACAGCTGTTCGTTGCCTGCCGAATACCAATGAATTTGTTGTTCTTGACGTTGGCAATGTATGCTTTTATGTATTTTCCTATGACGGTACGTTTGTTAGAAAAATTGGAAGGAGAGGGCAGGGACCGGGTGAACTACTAAATCCTCTCTATTTTGATCTTGATTCAGACGGTAATTTATACGTTTATGAAATGGGCAATTCCCGGATATCTATTTTTTCGAAAGAAGGGAAATTTATCAGCTCGTTTCGGTTATCAAATATATTAGGATATAACCCTGAATTAAGTGGAACCGGTTTTTTTGTTACCGGCAACGGAGAAATACTGCTAAATCAACCGAGAAGGGGATATTATATCACAGTTTATTCTAAAGAAGGAAAGATATTGAGAGAAGTAGGTGAAATAATAAAATATAGGGATAGTGATCATTCATTCAATGAGGCATTTGCCGAAGGATTTCCATTCAAAGATGAAAACGGAAACTTTTACATCTTTCTAAGCAATCTGGGAAGAGTTAAAATTTTTAATAGACTTGGAGTGCTGTTGAAAGATGACATAATAGCAATCCCGGAAATACGCAACAGCGTGAAAAATTTTCCGAGTCCAGAAAAAATGGAAAGAATGATGCTGCCAGTATATTTCTCTGAAATTATATTTAAAAACGACCATTTTTACTTGGTCATACGGGCAGTAGATAAAACAAATGATAAGTCCACCAAATTACTTGTATACGTTTTGGATAAAGAGTTAAAAATCAAGAAAAAAATTAACGCGTTACGTGTTGACACCAATAACAATATTCAGGATTTATTTGCGAGGCGAGAACTCTCTCGATTCTTGGGCGGTACAAAGTTTGATATATTAAGCGAAAATGAGGAAATTGTATTACCAGTGCGATATAAATCCGAAATCCTGAAACTTTACCCGGAAAAATAATTTCTGAAATCGGTGTATTTGTATATTTATATCTCCTGTTTACTATTTTTTATATGAGGTTGAGAACATACTCCTTCATGAATGGATTAAAAAGATTTCAGACATTTTGTTTAAATTGTCTCTTTAATAACGACGAAGCTTATATGCGCTGGTCAATCTATATTATTATTTGCATGCTATTCATACAGGCATGTGCTGAAGAGCCGAGGGATTTTGTACCCGTAACGCCGGATCAAAAAATCCGGACGTTTAGCCATTCGTACGATGCGGTTTGGAGCCGCCTCATTGCATATTTAGAAAAACAGGATATCGACATCAAATCAGTCGATAAGGAATTGGGTTCTATTATTACCGATTTTATACCGATTGACCTCAAATCACCTCTCGGTAAAGCGGTTATATTTCCTGAAAAGGGGGAGCGGATTATAGAAAGTGCAAAGTACGATATGGTTATTGGAGTAAAAAAGGTGGATGAAAAAAAGACATCGGTGCAGGTAGACGTAAATTTGAGCAAATATTCCCGCCCGCTAATGACCTATTACAGCTGGAAAGACCAGCTCTCCAACGGTTATATCGAAAAAAAATTATTTGAGGAACTGGAAAAAGCTCTCAAAGCAAAATAAAAAAGTACGCCGGCAAATGGCACGTTATTATTGAAGCAATCCTTTGTGAATTTAATAAATCCTATTTGTTTTTCAATATATTTTATAGCTTGGATAATTCATCCCCCGAGTACTCGGGGGATGAATTATTGCTTTTTCCCCGAGTGCTCGGGGCATGAGTCCCGCTTAGCGGGAGTGATTTAATCACAAAGACAAAATATCAAATCCCCCTTAGTCCCCCTTTGAAAAAGGGGGAGATTTTAGTTCCCCGAGTACTCGGGGATAGGGTGAGGGTGACAAATTAATCCCGAGTACTCGGGACTTTGAAATGGAATTTTATGAATTAACCAGGATAGAGCATGATTGCAGCCTGTTCCAGTATGGGTTTGATCCCCACATTCTCTGTTGTGCGTCCTGCAAGGGTACATAACGTGAAAAAGCGCCCACTTTACGCAGACGCTTTTTCTCAAATAGTAACTACAGATGAGCATTATCTCTTATACCAGACGTCCTCGAGAATGACCGCTTTCTTCTTGCCGATCTCCTGACCTGCAACAGTCAGCGTAACCATATACTCGCCGGGTAGAGCTGTTGTGCCTCTGGCGCCTCCTGCTCTGCCGCCAGCACGAGCGCCGCGCATTTGCTGCTGCGGCTGTACTTGCTCCTGGCGTGGCTGACGCATCTGCTCTATTTGTTCAGGAGTAAGTATTGTCATATTCCATACGGCCTGGTTTATGCCGGCAGTATTTGGTCCGGTCATTTCATTAATAACCCGTGCGCCTTTGTAAACCGTTACTTTCACCTCGCTTACTTCTGACGCTAAAAAGTAATTGACCATCACACCGGCGGGTTCACTCGGTCCGGAGAAGTTCGAAGAACTGGACTCGTTATCACCTGCGGATACCCACTGCACTTTGGGTTCAATGTCAAATAAATATGCATTTGAAGAAAGAACTTCCGGCGTCAGCTCCTGCAGGGGTGAAATGTCGGTAATGAAAATGCCGCGTCCGTGAGTACCGACTACGAGGTCGTTTTCACGGGGATGAATGACCAGGTCGTGCACCGGCTGAGTCGGCATGTTGTTCTTCATCCTTGCCCAGGTGTTCCCCCCATCGATAGACACGCAAACACCGAACGTGTTTCCCACAAAAAGCAGGTTCGGATTCTTATGGTCTTCCCTGATTACATGTACTGATCCCTTAGGCAAATTACCGCCGATATAACTCCAGGTTTCACCGTAATCTGTGGTTTTATAAACCTCCGGATTAAAATCATCGTATTTGTAGCCCCAGTAAGAGACATACGCAGTTCCTGGAAAATGGTGGGACGCTTCGACTCTGCTCACCCAATATCCCGGGTTGCCGGTTATTTTATCTCTGAGATTTGTCCATGTCTGACCGTTATCCCTTGTAAGCTGTACGTTGCCGTCGTCTGTTCCGACCCAGATTAAACCGGATGTGACCGGAGATTCGTCAATCGATGTAATCGTGCAGTAGGTGATGCTACCCGTTCCGCGTATCTTCACAGGGTCGTTTGTTGTCAAATCCGGGCTAATTTCTTCCCATGTATCACCTCGGTTTGTCGAGCGCAGCAGGACCTGTGCGCCGTGGTAAATCGTTTTCGGATTGTGAGGAGATATGTGTATCGGCGCATCCCACGGGAACCGAAGTCTTTTCATTTGAGGCTGACCGGTTCGAGGATCTATTACAGGTTCGCCAGTAACCGGGTCTGTTTCAGGGATTCGCGCTCTTATACCTACAGATTCTCCGGTCTCCTGATTTTTCCTTGAAATAGAACCACCCTGCGATTCATTATAGAGCCAGCGGCTGTCGGTGTAATCTACCTCGTTGAACATGCCGTCGCCTCCACCAACGCCTTTCCAGTCTTCCAGGCGTATAGAACTTCCGCTGCGTTTTGTACTGGGTCCTTTTTTCGAGCCGTTGTCCTGGAGCCCGCCGTACACGTTGTAAGGATAATCCATGTCCACACCGATGGAATAAAACTGTGCCAGGGGAAGTTCATCGGGATGATAAGATGTTCTTCCACCGTCCCAGGTTATTTTCATTCCGTGGTCGTAGCCTAAAAGGATATGGTCGGAGTCGTTCGGATCGATCCACATTGCATGGTTATCGCCGCCGGAAAGCGGAGTCCGTCCCCATGTTTTTCCGCCGTCTTCGGAAAAGTGCATTCCGGTAGCAAGCACGTACACTCTTTCAGAATTATTCGGATCAATTCTAATCGAATTGTAATAATAACCGGGAACACCGCCAACTGTTATTAATCGCGACCTCTGGCGTCCGCCGGCTGCTGCCTGCTGCCCGGCTGCTTCATCCACATCCGGATGCGTCTGGAACCATGTTTCACCGGCGTCATTCGTACGGTAGACTACGGAACCTCTTTCGCTCCCTTCCGGCGGAATGCCTTCAAGAAGCTGCTGATAGCGTTCCTCGTCGGAAACGCCTTCTACGTTATTGATTTCAATATTCGCATAGATGATTCTCGTATCTTTCGGATAGATCGCAAGCTCGATGCGTCCGAGCATACCGGTCGGCAAGCCGCCGCTGAGTTTTTCCCAGTCTCTTCCGGCATTGGTTGTCTTGTAGATTCCCGTACCCGGACCGCCTGCATTAAATGTCCACGGTTTGCGGACTTTGTCGTAGGTGGTGGCGTAAAGAACATTGGAATTTGTTGGGTCCATCACTACGTCAACACAGCCGATGTATTTTCCGTGATCGATTACTTCCAGCACCTTATCCCAGGTATTACCTCCATCGGTTGTTTTATACAACCCTCGTTCTGGATTCTCAGAATAGAGATGGCCGAGAGCCGCAACATAGACGATATCCGGATCTGTCGGATGAATGACAACCCTGCCGATATGGTGCGATTCCGGCAGTCCCATGTGTGTCCATGTCTCGCCTGCATCGGTGGACTTGTACATACCGTCGCCCCAGTAGGTGCTTCGGGATGTGTTGGATTCACCTGTTCCGACCCAAACGATGTTGGGGTTGGATTGCGAAACGGCAATATCACCGATGGAAACTACATTCTCGTTATCGAATATCGGTGTAAAAGTCTGACCGTGGTTTTCTGTTTTCCAGAGACCGCCCGAACCGGTCGCTGCGTAAAATACCTTTGGATTGCTTTCAACTACCGCAAAATCGGAAAATCTTCCGCTCTGGCGCGTCGGGCCGATCCCGCGGTACTCGAAATTACTAAGTAAATCCTCGGGTATCCGCTGTGGAGAAACAGGGGGAACAACTCTTGCAACCCTCTCCCGTTGGATTACTCCACGCTCACCGACAACAACAACTTCTCTGCCGATGTAGACAGCCTGTTCCGACAATAAAAAGTTAACAGTGCTGGTCATATCTGCCTTAACTTCGATACCTTCCTGCTTTTGTGTCCTATAACCGATATACGAAGCGGATAAATTATATTTACCCTGTGAGACGTTCAGGATATAGTAATATCCTTCTTCATTGGTTGCTGCACCAATTAAAGGATCGGTGCCTTCAATGATAACATTACAGTTCTCCAATGGTTTGTTGGTATTCTTGTCCCTGACGTAACCGTCAATCTTACCAACGGTGGTCTGTGCAACCGCTGAAAAGGCAAAACATCCTATCAATAGGACTACCATGAAAGCGGTTGTGTATAGTCTTTTTTTATCCACGAATGTACCTCCTTCACTTAAACACTGATTTTCATTACGTTTTAGAAATATGCATTTTTAGAATGTTTATCTAAAAATAGAGCTTATAGCTATTTTTAATCAAGTATAAAATGGTGTTTTGGAACTATTTTTAACCATC
>Ga0114930_10002547_pt1 | contig 16385 bp, 16 predicted proteins | sample AnhtaG_FD_87300 | JGI IMG/M metagenome (GOLD analysis project Ga0114930, IMG submission 87300) | Deep subsurface microbial communities from Anholt, Denmark to uncover new lineages of life (NeLLi) - Anholt_01485 metaG | ecosystem: Environmental > Aquatic > Marine > Oceanic > Sediment | place... | reverse complement strand
GCTCTGTGCCAATATCATCAAGCCAAGTTCGATGCGGAGATCATCAAGGGTGCTATCATGACCCACCCACTAGTAGCACGAGGTGATCACATCTACCGCAACACCCACTACATCTCACCTGACGGCTTCCTGGGGGAAAGACGTACCGAGCACGAGGTGGACCGGCTGTTGCAGAGCTTCGAGGAGGAGCGTGAGAACCGGCAGTGTGCGACGGGCATGCAAGAGGCCATCCAGGAAATCGCACATGTCATTGAAGCCAGGGACCCCTACAGCGCCGGTCATCAAGACCGAGTGACGAGGCTGGCCTGTGGGATTGCCGAGGAGATGGGACTCTCAACAGAACAGCTTGACGCGATCCGCGAGGCGGGGCTGCTTCATGACATCGGCAAGATACATGTGCCTGCTCGTGTTCTCACCAAGCCCGGTCAGTTGGATGAAGAGGAGTTTGCTGAGATCAAGACGCACCCCAAAGCCGGTTCGGACCTACTGAAGAGGATGAGATTCCCGTATCCGATTCCCGACATCGTGCTCCAGCATCACGAGAGAATGGATGGCTCGGGTTATCCGCATGGACTCTCCGGTGAAGACATCCTGCTGGAGGCGAGAATCATGGCCGTAGCCGATGTCGTGGAGGCTATGTCTCTCGGCCGGTCTTATCGAGATGGTCTTGGAATAGCCAAAGCACTGCAAGACATCTCATGGAACAAAGGGGCGCTCTACGACGCTGATGTGGTGGATGCCTGCTTGAGGCTCTTCACGGAGAAGAGCTTCAGGTTCACATAAGCCTCAAGAGAGCAGCGGAAGGGGTCTTATCTCCTTGCAAGCGAGGATCCTGGCGGTAGCGGAGGTATCGACGCCGTGGCTTCTCACCGCCCCTAACGCCCGGCTCTGGCCCTAGACAAGGCCCTCGACGGAATCTCTCGGAACAGGCGACCTCATCACGAGCCCCAGGTGGTTGATGCTTGCCTCAGGGTCTTCAAGCAGTAAGGATTCCGATCTGTCTGAGCATCGGCTCCACAGACGTCGAGGCGGCACGGATTAGTCTCCGCCCCCCTACTCCTCCAACACGGTTCGAATCGCAGATCATTTCACCAAGTACCCGGAACGAACCGCCAGCTCACAAGGAGCGCGGTAGAGTTGATTGCGGCTCGGACCCCCTTACCGTAACGACGCCCCAGCCAGACCATAGTCACCACATCATACTGTTCCCCGGCTAGAAGCTCCATCGTCCAATTCCTCCTAGGTGGCAAGAACCGTGATACCGTGCCCCATTCTCTCTTGTCACATTCATCCGCCGCGCACTCGGCAAGAACCAGCAAACGGACTACCAGTATTCCATGCTTAGGTCGACCGCCCCAGGGCACGAAATGGCGAACAGCCGATCTTCCTGAAAGCGCGACGCCGGACAGCCCTGCGTATGGACGCAGGGTGAGTTCTTCGGGCCGAAAGTGGGGTGGCTGGACAACTCTCGTAGCCCTGTCTTTGCATCCTCGACCCTTTTAATGCGCTTTCAAGGCAGGTTTTATGAGGATTTAATCACCAGGTGATACAATGGGTGTGAGTGAGGAGAAGAATTATGAGAAAAGGACTCGTTTCATTGATGGTTCTGCTGGGAATGCTGTTGGCGTCACCGATCTCGGCAGCGCCCCCTGAGTTCCTTGAGCATATCGTTGGCAGCAGCTTTGCAGAGGCACAGTGCGTTTACGGTATCGATATGGACGGGGATGGAGACGTGGATATCGTGGGCGCCGCGGCGGGTGACAACGAGATCGCCTGGTGGGAGAACGATGGCGCCCAGAACTTCACCAAGCACACAGTTGATGCTGGCTTCAAGAAGGCTCAGTCCGTCTACGCCATCGACCTGGACGGGGACACGGACATCGACATTGTCGGTGCTGCGGAGGGTGACAACGAGATAGCCTGGTGGGAGAACGATGGCAGTCAGAACTTCACCAAGCACACCATTGACAGTAGCTTCGGCAAGGCGAAGTCTGTGCACGCCATCGACATGGACTCCGATGGGGACGTGGATATCGTAGGCGCTGCAGAGGGTGACAACGAGGTAGCCTGGTGGGAAAACGACGGCAGCGAGAGCTTCACCAAGCACACCGTTGATGCTGGCTTCAAGAAGGCTCAGTCCGTCTACGCCATCGACCTGGACGGGGATACGGACATCGACATCGTGGGCGCCGCAGAGGGTGACAACGAGATAGCCTGGTGGGAGAACGATGGCACGCAGAACTTCACCAAGCACACGATTGACAGCACCTTCCGCAAGGCAGTCTGCGTGTACGCCATCGATTTGGACGGGGATTTGGACATTGATGTCCTCGGCGCTGCGGCGAATGACAACGAAATAGCCTGGTGGGAGAACGATGGCACCCAGAACTTCACCAAGCACATAGTTGACGGCGACTTCAAGAAGGCACAATCCGTCTATGCCATCGATGTGGAACCCGACGGCGACATAGATATTCTCGGCGCTGCCAAAGATGACAACGAAATAGCCTGGTGGGAGAACGATGGCACGCAGAACTTCACCAAGCACACCGTTGGCGCCGATTTCGCCCAGGCACAGTCCGTCCACTCTGTCGATGCCGACGGAGATGGCGACGTGGACGTCCTGGGCGCTTCCAGTGGTCAGAGCGAGATCGCCTGGTGGGAGAACAGCGGCCCCACCACCGCCATCGAACTGGCGTCATTCTCCGCCCGCTCTGGACCTGAGCATCCCGCTGACCCCGGGTTGACCTTGCTTTGGCAGCCAGCCCTACTCGCGGGGTTGCTGGCACTATCTGTTGGTGCGATAGTCGTGTGGCGACAGAAAGGTCCGGCTTTCTAGACCGTGGTTGAGCAACTGAAGCACTGATCGAAGGGAGACCGATGAAGAGCAGACTGGTGACGGTTGTAGGCCTGGTGCTCGCCGGACGGAGCGAGACTACTTCGCAGGTTCTGCGGAAGAATCTTGAAGCCGCGCCTCACACTATCCTCGCTGCCGCCTGTTGTCACAGGTGCTCCTCCACGCGGTCTTTGACTGAGTCGAGCCTTGCCCACTCGAAGGAGTTGTTGAGCGGCACGCTGCTGTGGGGCGAAGAGCCGCTACTCTGGCTCCAACGCGGCGAGGAGCCGTCCTTTCAGAGCGGCAAACTCACTGGAGGTGATCATCTCCCGTTGGCGCGGGCGCGGCAGAGGAACATCCAGTTCCAGCTTGATTCTGCCGGGTCGCGCGGTCATGACGTACACCCTGTCAGCCAAGTACACCGCTTCATCCACGTCGTGGGTGATGAATAGGATGGTCTGACGGAAGCGCCCCCAGATCTCGAGCAGCCACTCCTGCAGGCCGCGTCTCGTCAGGGCATCCAGGGCGCCGAAAGGCTCATCAAGGAGCATCGCATTTCGCCGGCAGAGAAACGTGCGCAGTAGGGCAGCTCGCTGCCTCATCCCACCGGATAAGGTCGCTGGATAGCTGTCTTCGAACCCCTGTAGACCAAAGAGCGGTAGGAGTTGGATCGCTTCCTCCCTCGCCACATTCCGGTCCAGGCCGCTGATTTCCGGACCTAGAATGACATTGTCCAGAACCTTGCGCCAGGGTAGCAGTAGATCCTTCTGCAACATATAGCCCATCAGGCCGGTGCGCTGCTGCACCGCCTCACCGTCCAGCAGCACCTCCCCGGAGTCAGGCTGCACCAAGCCGCAGATGATGTTCAGCACAGTGCTCTTGCCACAGCCGCTGGGACCGATGAGCACTACGAACTCGCCCTTCCGCGCCACCAGATCCACGCCGGACAAGGCGGTGACTACCTTGCCATCCACACGGAAGGCCTTGTTCACCTGGCGGAGTTCTATCTCACTGACAGCCCTAGGGTAGGAACTCATTGGTGAAGGCTTTCTCGGCGTCAATGTGCCGTGGCAACAGGTCGCGATCGACCATCCAGTCAGCGTAGCCCTGCCATATCTCCAGCTTCTGCTCACCCCATCTCGCCGCGTCTGCTTGATAGCGAGGGCTGAGCCACTCCTGGCTGGCACGCACCAAGTCCGGGTTGCTCTCAGGAGCGCACGTCAGCAGGATGTCGGCTGCCTGGCCAGGGTTCTCGATGGCGAATTCATATCCGCGGACAGTCGCCGCCATGAAGCTGCGCACCAACTCCGGATTGCTGGCGACGTTCTCCTCGCTCGTAATGATCACGGGCGTGTAGTAGTCCGGCACGCAATCACTCCAATCGTTCAGCATCACCACATCCAGAGCCATATCCCGCAGTTCCGCCTCGATGCCAGTCCAGCCATAGTATATCCAGCCGAAGTCCACATCGCGCTCCACAATCGTGAAGTAGTCAGCCCAGCCTATGTCGATGAACTCCACCTCATTCACGTCGCCACCATCACAACTCATCAAAACGTCCAGTACTGCCCTCTCGATGGGTGAACCCCAGCTGCCATACTTCTTGCCCTCGAAATCCTTCGGACGGGTGATGCCTCTGTCCTCGGGACTCGCAAACCCGGAGGTGTTGTGCTGGATGATGGCCGAAATGGATACGACAGGCACGCCTTCAGCACGCGCCTGGGAGACCTCCTCCTGATAGCTGATGCCGAAATCGGCCTGGCCCGCGGCCACTACCTGCACCAGCGTACCGCCTTGGGCCGGCTCGACGATCTCCACTGCCAACCCCTGCTCAGCATACCATCCCTTGTCCAGGGCCACATAGAGGCCAGTATGGTTGGTGTTGGGAAACCAATCTAGCATCACCACGACCGAAGTAAGAGCCACTGTGCCTATCGGCTGACCCGCCTGGCAACCCACAGCCATCAGCAGCAGTGCAACGACAAGTGTTATCTTACTCAAGCTCCGTCTTGACATTCGCTTCCTCCTTCAACTTGCAGAATCATGAGAATCCGTTTCCACAGTGTCAAGGTCTCACACCTCCTCCCACACCTCTTCCCTGCGAGCGTAGTACCAGGGAAGCAAAAAACGCTCCACAACCACGACCACGGCGAACATCACGATGCTCAGGAGGGAGGTGACGGCAATGGCGGCGAACACGCGGTCTGTCAGAAAGCTCTTCGAAGAACGGATCATGAAGATACCCAACCCCCGGCTGGCACCCACCCATTCCCCGATGACCGCCCCCACGACGCTATAGGTGATGGCGATTTTCAGACCAGAGAAGAAAGAGGGCAGTGCCCCGGGGAGGCGGACTTTCAAGAAGATCTGACGCCGGTTGGCCCCCATAGCCCTTAGCAAAGCTATCAGGTCGGGATCGGCGACGCGCAAGCCATCGGTGGTGCTCACGACGATGGGGAAAAAGCACACCAAGGCCACCACAATGACCTTGGGCAACATACCGTAGCCAAACCATATGATCAGCAGAGGAGCAAGTGCCAAGATGGGCACTGTCTGGGAAGTCACCAGCAGAGGATAGAGCGCGCGCCGCAGTACTGCGGAGAAATCTATCGCCAGAGCGAGGCTCAGACCAACCACCAAGGACAGCCCCAGGCCCAACCAGGTCTCCTTCAGCGTCTGCCAAGTGTGTAGACCCAGCAAATCCGCTGTTTGAGCGCCGGCCACAATGATCTGCCAGGGGGAGGGTAGCAACCATTTCGGAACCTGTGTCAACCAGGTTCCCACCTGCCACATGACGAACACCGAGAGGATGAGCAGCAGCGGAGGTGCGTATTGCTGCAGGAAATCCAGGGTGCGATCCCTCAAAGGCGCTCTCATGAGAGGAGTAGGCGGAGCGTCACCACTCTGGGCCAGTGCTTCTGGATTCCCTTCAGCGGTCATGGCTCTCGGTACTTGGCAACTTTTTCAGCAATGGTCGTGCCCCCCACTGCATCCACAATCTTGACGAAAGTGATCACTCGCTCGACCCCAGCTTGGAAGCAGGCACGGTGGCCCGTCTTGACGATCTCCAACAGCTCATCCAACTCGCCTTCCATCGTGGTTTCGTGAGGTCCCACCTCATATTTGACTCCCGACCGTTCCACCACCTCTAGCCCTGTCCACTGCGGGATAGGGATCATCACAGAGAGGGATCACCTCGAAGCTCACCGTTATGTCTGCCACTCCAACCTCCATCGCTGTCTTCCACTGGACATTGTTGGTGGAAATGGACTGCCAGCAGAAGTCCGCTCCCCACACACACCCGCGCTTGCCGCGCGGTGAGCACATTGCTCACACCTCGCGCTGCACCGAACTTCAGAGTCCCGTGGCGAAGAGGGTACTCCAGCCCCTTGGTGCAAACGCCCGTAACATCGCCTGAAAGAGGAAGCAAAGAAATCGTGTCGCCTGGCTGGCCCTCGATTTGGATCTCATCCCTGATCAGGAGAACTTCCTGGTTCCCGTCAAGCAGTCTCGCCTTCACTCCCTTCAGCTCCGGTATGGCCAAGAGCATGACATTGGCCAGGGTGTGGTCTATTCGACCACCAAGCGCGGCGAGAAGAATGAGCTCACTTGCCCCCTGCGACAGGACGTATCTCACAGCCAGCTCCGAGTCCGTCTCGTCCTTGCGAGAAGGGTGCTCAAAGAACTCGCAGCCCTCTTCTTGCAGATGTTCTCGCAGCACAGCCTCCATGGAATCCATGTCGCCCATCACGAGTCGAGGCTTTAGCCCCAGGGCGAGGGCGTTCTTCGCACCACCATCAACACAAACCACCAAGTCGTTTTCCCCAACGACAAGCCGAGGGAAGGGAGGCTTTGGCATCGGCCCGTTGGCCACGATCACAGCACGCACAGTTCCTCCAACAACAAACCGCTGCCCAGCAGGGCAGCGGCCCACATACACGACTAGTGTGCCATCCCTACGCTGGCATTACCCGGATCAGGTTCATGGGGTCGAGGACATTACGGGCCCTCCTCTCAGCCTGGCTCACCAAGCTCCCCTGGACGCTTCTATTCAGCTCTCAACTATATTATACGGCAAATCACCTCACTTACAAAGCGGAGAACCCACCGACAATGGCTTTCCATCGACACTCCGCTGATTCAGCCGTACCAAGGACTTCGCGCAGCCGAAGCCCCTCCGTCTGGTCTGTTGACGACAGTAATCCAGAGAGTCTGCAATCTTGTGCACATCGCCTCTCCCTGTCTGCCATCACCCACGAGCAGGATCATCCGCCGGCTGGACGGCGTCGAGATCCTCCGCGGCATGTTCTGCAAGCTCTCTACTGATCACGAAGGTACAGGCGTAGTCACCCCTCGCCATGCACTCTGTCTCGATCACGCTGAACTCTTCCCCCGCGCTCAGCCAGTGCACCGCTTCTTGCAACATCCCAGTGTTCCCAAAGCAGATGGGGCCATCCGAGCTTCTCGCCCAGCATTCAGGACACTCTTCAACCACAAAGGCAAGTTTCTCCCCATACTCTTCAACATGGGACACTTGGTCACTCAACCTGGCGAGGGTTTCCGCCAGAGTGGCCAACCCAACCTTGACTCTCGCCCACACGGGCAGCAGCCTGAACGCCGGCCCCGGCAGATCTGCCATCAGTCCGCCATCCGTGATGGCGCGTCTCAGCGTGGTCCTGCCTGCGCGCAAGCACAACCCCCTGGCCCCATGGGGCCCATACATCTCCTGGATGGCCTGATTGACCGCCGAGAAATCTTCAAAGCTGAACTCGCAATCGAAGTTGTCTGGTGGATAGTTGCCAACCAGATCTCCCAGCTTGGCCAGCCGAAGGATGGCAGCAACCCCATTGCTACCCATCACATCCTCGATAGCCGCCAGATACACCCGGGCCAGCTTGTTGGGATACAGTCTCCGTTCCACTTCCGATCCCGTTGCCAGACAAAACCTCCTACATGCACATCTTCGGCCAGATCTGTCTTTCCTAGAACTTCGCCCACCCTGTGGCTCAATGCTAGATGTCGAACAACCCCCCCTGGACCATCCGGCCTCGACGACCTACGGAGCCATCAGACTATCTTGGCCAAGTCCTGCGCCGCACGCTTCATGTCAAGCAGCAACAGACCCAACCTCGCTGTGCTACGAGCCAGTACCGTAAGGACCGCCTCTTCACCTACAGCCCGAAGTAGGACGTATCCATTCTCTCCCCTGATGTAGACCTGTTCCAGGACTCCCCGTCCCAACTCCCCCGCAATCCGCTCCCCAAGGGAGAGCATGGCCGCTGACATGGCCGAAACCCGGTCCTCCTCCACCCCTGGCGGTAGGGAGGAAGCCATGATCAAGCCATCCAGGCTAACCACCGCCGAGGCTTCAATGTCTGGTGTGCTTACTTGCAGATCCCTCAAGCGCTCCACCATCTGTTCCGTCCTCGGTATCGCCATCAGCGCTCCTCCCTAGGCAACCAGGAACCCTCCACTTGAGGCTTCACGGACCGATCCACATATCAGCCATGATCTGACCAGGTGCGGACTGTGCTCCGAGGGATCCCAAGACTGCCTGCTGGGTTCTACTCCTCTTCCATGGAATCCAATATGGCGTATAACAGCTCCAACAGTACCGTCTTGACGCTTTCCTTGTCCGTCGCCACGCAGGCCAGAACCTTTGCATCCGAGGCAACCCTCAGGGCGATCTTCAAGTCATCGGTGGGCCACGCATCTTCATGATCCTGCTTGTTGGCCGCGATCACGTAGGGGGTGGGAGAGAATCTGCGGAAGCGGTCCAGGATCATCTTGGCCTCACGGAAGGTCTCTGGACGTGCACTGTCAACGAGTACCACAAATCCTAGCATACCTTCAGCGAGTATGTCCCACATGAAATCGAACCGCTTCTGGCCCGGCGTACCGAACAAATAGAGGATCAGATCCTTGTCCACGGTGATGCGGCCATAGTCCATGGCCACCGTCGTCTGTGCTTTCACCACCCGTGAACCATCGGTGATCTTCTGCTCAGTTGATACTACATCTATCTCACTAATGCTGCTGATGAACTCGGTCTTCCCTGCATTGAAGGGACCTGTAACGACGACTTTGACAGTCTGCATGCCACTAGCTTGCCTCTAGCATGATGCGGTACGGCCTCAACACAGACCGCTGGTCGATCTACATCCTTCTCACCCTGTCTATCAGACGAAGGATCAGGCTTCTCTTCACAGGTGGTGGCGCGCTCACCGCCCTCGACCCGGCCGGAACTCTCTCGGGTCCCTCAGGCATCACCAACTCGACCAAGCCAGCCGAGAGGAGGCCATACACAATCTTGCGTATCTGAAAGTCGCTCATCGAGTTGGCCTGAGCTATCTGTTTTATGGTGTTGCGAGGATTAATGAAGGAGATCACCCTCCACTCTTCGACGCTGAGGTTGATGTCGTGAAGCTTGGCAGACGGCCGCTCTGTGAACTTCAAGGCCATGTCCAGGTCGGGCAGCTCGTTCTGCAACTTCTCAGATTCCTGGACCCTCCGGCTGCCCTCCATGATGATGTTCTCAAGCTTGGTGGGAACGGTGATCGTACCCTCAGCAGGCAGCTTATTGGGCTCGAAGACGAAAGATCCGTCAGTCAGGTTGAACATGCGGTACACCACATCCAAGGTGTGGGACCGAACGCTCTGGACGATATCATCCTGCGTCACATAGCCAGCGTTGATCAACAGCAGGCCCAACTCCTTGTCAGCGTTCGTCTTCGATCGGGATCGAATGACACGCGCCTGCTCCTCACTGATCTTGCCGGACTTCTGTAACATTCCGACCAACCCTGCGCCTCGCCCATCCATGGAGGCGTGTACCAGCTTCCCTTCCTTGAAGCATATCTCGGCCCTGCTGCCCTTCCCCTCAACGGTCAGAGCTCCGGTCTTGCGAGCGAGATTGATCAGATTGAACAACTGCGTGACATTGAAATCTCTCAAGTTCCCTTTCAGAGCCATTCTGCGCCCCCCGGCAGGCCGTCAGGGTCCATCTCTTCCAACACGCGCGAGTTGAAAGGACCCTCCCACACAGTTCGCTGTCTACCTCTTGACATCGGCAGTCAAATGAAATATCCTATGCGAGCGAGTTTCCATTATATGTCCCCTTGCACCCGAAGTCAACTCCGCACTGTGAATTGAGGTGAGGCAAGCCTTCCCATGCCCACAGCACGATTGAACAGTGCAGCATGTGTCGTCGGGTTTGGAGAATACTGCAGCGAGTCCTCAGAAACACTAAGCCCTATTATGCACACCTAAATTCTAATACATGTTGAGCGCTCATGTCAATAGCCTAAGAGTACCATCATTGACTTCGCCAGGATAACAGGCTAGAATGGCCAATGGAGGTAGGACATCGTGAAGCTGCAGCGAGAACTCTGTGTGGATATGCTACGCGAGATGTACGTGATCCGCTTCTTCGAGGAGATGGTGGATGACCTCTTTGCGCGCGGTTTGGTACATGGGACGATGCATCTGTCCGTAGGCCAAGAGGCTTCAGCGGTGGGTAGCATCTCTGCTCTAAATCATCACGACTACATCCTCAGTACGCACCGAGGACACGGACATTGCATAGCCAAAGGGGCAGATCTCAACCTAATGATGGCCGAGTTCCTGGGCAAAGAGACAGGGTACTGCCGCGGCAGAGGTGGTTCCATGCACATCGCTGACATGGAGGGAAGAAACCTTGGGGCCAATGGCGTCGTGGGCGGAGGAATCCCCCTCGCGGTGGGAGTGGGACTCACCCTTCAGATGAGACGAACGGACGAAATCGTGATGGGCTTCTTCGGTGATGGAGCAGCAAACCAGGGCTCATTCCATGAAGCCCTGAACATGGCGGCCATCTGGTCGCTCCCTGTGGTCTACGTCTGCGAGAACAACCAATATGGGATGTCCATGTCCACAACAAGGGCGTTCAAGATAGAACACATCGCCCAGCGAGCGGCTAGCTACGGTATGCCAGGCGTCACGGTAGACGGAAACGATGTGCTGGCGGTCTACGATGCCGCGTCGGAGGCTGTGTCGAGGGCGAGGGCTGGCGACGGTCCGACGCTTGTGGAATGCCTGACGTACCGCTGGAAAGGCCACTCCAAGAGCGACCAGGAACTGTATCGCACCAAGGAAGAGATCGAGACCTGGAAGAACAGAGATCCCATCCGGCGCTTTCGGGGCCTCCTCGTCGACGAGGGCGTAATCAGCCGTGAGGAGGACGCGGAGATAGAGGAAGCGGCCACGAGGATCATCGACGAAGCGTTGGAATTCGCCCAGGCTAGCCCGGAGCCTGCGTTGGACACGATACTCGAAGGGGTCTACGCGTAGATGAGAGAGATAACCTACGCCGAGGCCATCAGGGAAGCCCTGCGCCAGGAGATGGGTCGCGATGAGTCAGTCTTCCTGATGGGCGAAGACGTGGGAAGGTACGGCGGCGCCTTTGGCGTCTCCTACGGCCTGCTAGACGAGTTTGGGGAAGAACGCGTGCGTGACACGCCCATCTCTGAGGCGGGAATCATGGGGGCTGCCACGGGAGCAGCCTTAGCCGGCATGCGCCCTGTGGCCGAGATCATGTTCATGGATTTCACTACCATCGCCATGGACCAACTGGTCAATCAGGCAGCCAAGCTACGTTTCATGTTTGGCGGCAGGGCGAAGGTGCCTCTCGTTCTGCGCACGCCAGGTGGGTCCGGTACCGGGGCAGCGGCCCACCATTCACAGAGCCTGGAGGCCTGGTTCGTTCACGTCCCAGGCCTCAAAGTGGTCATGCCCAGCACCCCCTACGATGTGAAAGGCCTGCTCTTGTCCTCCATCCGAGACGACAATCCGGTGGTCTTTGTGGAACACAAGCTCCTGTACAAGACCAGAGGCCCCGTACCTGAGGAGCCATACACAATCCCACTGGGTGTTGCAGATGTCAAGAGAACAGGCCAGGATGTCACTATCGTGCCTACCTCGATCATGGTCCCCCGAGCCCTGGAGGCGGCGGAAGCCTTGGTGGAGGATGGCATCGAGGCGGAGGTCGTCGACCCGCGAACCCTGAAGCCCTTCGACGATGAAACCATCACCAAGTCAGTCATCAAGACAGGAAAAGCGCTCATCGTACATGAAGCCTGCAAGACCGGTGGGGTGGGCGCGGAGATAGCAGCTCGCATCATGGAGAGCGACGCCTTCGACTATCTCGACGCCCCCATCAGGAGGTTGGCTGGTCTGGACATCCCTGTGCCCTACAATCGCAACCTGGAGCGGCATAGGGTCCCCCAGGTGGAGGACATCGTCAGGGCGGTCAAGGATCTCGTCGCCTGACGAGACGATGTGTGAAGGCTTCAGTTCTGAGCAAGCCTCCAGTGCGTAGCGTCCAAGACTACCCAAAGGTGTGGTGATAGCGTGATTAGCGAGTTTGAGAAGCAAGCCGAGGCCTTTCATCAGGAACTGTCCCGAGAATACTACTTGGCGGAAGCTGGGCTGAAGGACGAGTTGAGCATCACACCCATCTATGATCGCTATGCTGACCTCTTCGAAGAGAACGTGGTCAGGGAGTTCCTGACGCTGACCCAGGACACGAGAGGGAGATATCTGGCTGAGTGGGTCGCGCTCGAGTACCTGGAGAACCTGGTCAAAGGGCTGACCGAGACGGTCAGCAACGCCATGAGGCAAGCGACCGTCCAATGGAATGGGCAGCAGGTGCCCTATCCCAACCTGAGGAGCGTCATATCGAACGAACCTGACATGGCCCGCCGTCATCGCCTGCACGAATTGCAGCGAGAGGTGACCGCCAGCGCCAATCCGGACCGGAGAAGAAGATTCGGCATTCTCCACAAGAAAGCACAGCATCTGGGTTTCGACAGCTACACAACCCTCTGTGATCAGCTCCGTGGCCTGGATCTCCACTCTCTGGCGAAGCAGATGCAGGTGCTCCTCAATGAGACAAGGCACATCTTCTCGCAGCACTTGGCACCGTTCCTCAGCAGTATTGAAGTACCCTTGGAAAAGGCTGCTACCTGCGACATCTGGTACCTGTTCCGCGGTCGAACGTTCGACGCGCTATTCCCCAGAGAGGCCCTGATCCCCGCCCTGATGACCACGTTGGGCGGCATGGGCATAGATCTGGCCCAGCAGGAGAATCTGGAGCTGGACACTGAAGCGAGACCACTCAAGTCACCTCGTGCTTTCTGTGTCCCCATTCGTATACCAGAGGAGGTCAAGCTGGTCATCAAGCCCATCGGGGGTCCGGACGACTACTCAAGCCTATTTCACGAGGCCGGACATGCAGAGCATTTCGCGAACGTCGATCCGGACTTGGCGTTTCCGTTCAAACGCCTGGGCGACAACTCGGTGACCGAAGCGTATGCGTTCCTGTTCGACCACCTCCCGCTGAATGCACAGTGGCTGAACCGTGTCCTAGGCATCAAACATACCAGTGATTTCGTCAGGCTCGCCCATTTTCGCAAGCTGTGGTTTCTGCGCCGATACAGCAGCAAGCTACTCTACGAACTGGAGTTGCACACCGAGCTGAACGGGGCACAGGAGCGCTACGTCAGTCTCCTGGGTAACGAGCTGGGGGTGGCTATTCCTCCTGAGGACTACCTGATGGACGTCGACGACGCCTTCTACTGTGCACAGTATCTGCGAGCCTGGATCTTCGAGGTCCAACTGCGGCGCTTTCTGGAGAATGAGTTCGGCGCGGAGTGGTTCACCATGCGCGATGCTGGTGCATACCTGATCTCCCTCTGGACGCGCGGACAGCAACTGCGCCCCGAAGAGCTTGCGACCGAAATGGGATACGAAGGGCTGGATGCGAAGTACCTTGTAGAGGAACTAGTGAGCACATTGAGCGATGCTAGGGACTGATGCTGTCCGAGTCCAGACACCGTGACCCGGGAAGGGAACTATGAAGATAACCTTTTGGGGTGCTGCCCGCGCCGTGACTGGGTCCCAGCACCTTCTTCATGTCAATGGGAAACGCATCCTGCTTGACTGCGGCCTGTTCCAGGGACATCGCGCCGAGGCCTTCGAACGAAACCGGAATCTACCCTTCGAAGCGGACGGCGTTGACGCCATGGTCCTGTCCCACGCCCACATAGACCATTGCGGCAACATCCCCACTCTGGTCAAGGGAGGCTTTAGAGGGGACATTCATTGCACCATGGCCACAGCGGACCTGGTGTCCATCATGCTCCGGGACAGTGCTCACATCCACCTCAGAGACGTGGAATACGTCAACAAGAAACACAAGCGCAAGGGTCTTCCCCCCATCGAGCCGCTGTACAGCATAGAGGATGCGGAAGAGTCCCTCGACTATCTGGTAGGGCACAACTACAACCGCTGGTTCCCAGTGACTACAGGAGTAAGGGCCCTCCTCCGCGATGCGGGGCACATCCTAGGTTCCGCCATAACAGTCCTGGAAATCAAGGAGGATGGGCGCACTTTCCGCCTGGCCTTCACTGGCGATCTAGGCCGCAGAGACCTGCCAATTCTGCGTGACCCCGTCCTGGTGAGTGATATCGATTACCTCATCACCGAGAGCACCTACGGCAACCGCTTCCACGATGACATCTCCCACGTGGAGACTGAGTTGGCCGAGACTGTTCAGCATACGTACTCGAAGGGCGGTAGGCTGATCATTCCAGCCTTCTCTCTCGAAAGAACTCAGGAGGTCATCTACACCCTGTATCGTCTCAAGGAAGCCCAGAAGATTCCCACGCTCCCTATCTATGTGGACAGTCCTCTGGCCATAGACGCCACGGAGGTGTTCCGAGTCCATCCCGAGTGTTTCCATGACGAGATCAACGAGCACCTCCTTCGGCAGGAAGACCCCTTCGGCTTCCGAGGACTTCACTACTTTCGCAACGTCGAAGAATCAAAGAGGTTGAATAAACTGGATGGACCCATGATCATCATTTCCGCTTCGGGTATGTGCGAGGCAGGGAGGATCCTGCACCATCTCAAGAACAACATTGAGGACGAGCGGAATACTGTGCTCATCGTCAGCTTCCAAGCGGAACATACCCTTGGCCGGCGCATAGCGGAGAAGAGGGAAAGGGTGCGTATCTTCGGCGAGGAGTACGAACTCAGGGCCCACGTGAAGGTCATAGACGCCTTCAGTGGCCACGCAGACAGGACTGAGCTACTGGGCTGGATTCGCCATGCGGACGGGGATCTCAAAGGGGTCTTTGTGGTGCACGGGGAAGAAGAGCAGTCCCTGGCTCTGGCGGAGGGGATCAGGGATCTCGGAGTACCCAGGGTACTAGTACCGCGTCGCGGAGATAACGTCACCGTCTGAGGCCCCGCCTCCTACCTTGAGAGCCTAGGACATCCCTCCCTTCAACGACAGCCAAGTCTACGGCTGGTGATACCTTATCACCTCCACCACAGGCATCCTCTCGGGCGCTTCCACATCGGTCGATTCTGGAACGCCCATGGGGATCACCATCACCAGCTCCAGATCGTCCTCGATATTCAGCATCTCCCGCAAGGTGCCTTCGATGGCGATGGGGCCGTCCATCACACAAGAGCCATACCCCATAGAGTGGGCCTTGAGAAGCATGTTCTGCACAGCCATCGCCACGCTCTTCTGCACCGTGTCTATGACAAGAGGCTTGATGTTCACATCCATGTGCTCAAGCTCATTGGCTTTCTCAATCACCATGGCCATAGGCATCTTGAGCACAGGATTCTCGTAGGGCTTGGTGCAAGCCACAATCACCAGCGGAGCGTCAGTAAAAAAGCTCGTATAGCTGCGAAGGAACCGAAAGAAGGCGGCCACCCTTTTCTCACCCTTGCGAAGCGCCTCTCTGGAAAACGCTTGAAACTTGTCGTAGACCGCCTTGGCCATTCTGTCTATCGTCTCCCTGTCCTCAACGACGATGAAACGCCAAGGTTGGATGTTCGTGCTGCTGGGGGCCCAACAGCCCGCTTCGATGATGGCCTCGATGTCCTCCCGCGGGATGGGCACATCGGCCTTGTACTTTCTTATGCTGCGTCGCTGCCTGATCGCTTCATCCAAGTCCATTTCTTCCCATCCTCCTGCGGTCTCTCATCGTGTACAACACCTCCCGTCACCGAACGTCACGGGGGCCCTCCAATCCGAGCGGGCTCTGCTTCTTGGTCGCCACCACGACGTCCACAGCACTCCCTCCATCCAGTATCTCCCGTCGCTCGATGGCGAACAGCGGATGAGCGAAGGACCTCCTGGCCTCTTCCCAAGCGTGAGGCGATACCGTGATCATGAAGGCCCAATTGAGGAATCTGCTCCACGGATCGTCTCCAACGATGTGTCCGCTGTCCACTATGACCAGACGGCCCCCGGGCACCAGTACGCGCGCCATCTCATGTTGAGCACGGGGGTCAAGGATGAAGTGATCAGGAAAAGTAGCCACCAAAGAGTCAAAGATCCCATCCAGAAAAGGCAATTCTTGAGCGCGCGCTCGACAGATAGGCGCCTCCTCTTCCCGGCGACGGAACTTCTTGGCCGTGATATGAGCCATGTGCGGAGAGAGATCTATGCCCGCACACCGATAGCCCTTGGCCACCATGTCCCACAGGAGGT
>Ga0114930_10002545_pt1 | contig 16391 bp, 16 predicted proteins | sample AnhtaG_FD_87300 | JGI IMG/M metagenome (GOLD analysis project Ga0114930, IMG submission 87300) | Deep subsurface microbial communities from Anholt, Denmark to uncover new lineages of life (NeLLi) - Anholt_01485 metaG | ecosystem: Environmental > Aquatic > Marine > Oceanic > Sediment | place... | reverse complement strand
GGATCTGGGATCGATGGTGTATGGGCTGTGTGGAGGCATGTGCTTTGCCGCCTTGGACTATCTCCTGGCGGGTAGGCCCATGCCCACACGCACCAGCGTGCCTGCCCGTGGAGGTGGTCTGTACGCCTATCTGTGGCAGCGGCAGTTGGACAGCTTCTCTGGCCCTGTGGTGCCATTGAAGGTGATCGAGGGGATGCTGCGGACCAACGAGGACGTGGAACGGCTGACCGCCGGAAAAGAGTTCCCCAGGCTGCGCGCCAGGATCGACCAGGGCCTTCCCGCCGTTCTCTGTCTGATCCGCGCCCGCGGACTGGTGGATCCCACGCAGAACCACCAGGTGTTGGCCACCGGCTATCGCCTCGATACGGCGACAGGCCAGGTGACCGTACACGTCTACGATCCCAGTCATCCGGGGCAAGAGCCGACGCTATCCATGAGCCTGGGCGATCTCGATCGGGGAATCGCCCTGGCGCAGTCCACGGGGGGGCGATTGCGCGGCTTCTTTGTGGTCAAGTACAGGGCGCAGAGGGGCGGGTTGCCGGAGGAGGAATAGGGGTCCAGGCCACGTCCCCTCTCCATTGGGAGCCTGTTGCAGAATTCGGGGGACGCGCGTTTGCCGCCGCACCCGCGCTACTGTCGTATAGCTTGTATCTCAGTTGGTTATGTTTTCTAGGGGCGCATCGTCGCAGATCGAAGATGCGGTGCAGCCGCGCCCGACACAGGCGGGGCACATGCGCCCCTACACCAGCCACCTTCTGCAACACTCCCTTCAGGGGGAGAGGAGTCAGGGTCGCAGATCCTGGCGGAGCCAAGCGAGGGTCACTTCCCCCAATCTCTCAGGGTCTTCAGGCAGCGCTCGACGCATTCCAGCGGCGGGTAGGCGTAGCTCTCCTGCTCCACGATGTACCACTCGGTGCCGCCCACGCTCTCGCAGAGGCGGAACACATCGTCCCAGCGAATGTCTCCCTCGCCGATCAGGGCGGCGTCGTTGGTGCTGGAATACTCTTTGAGGTGCACGGTCACCGCCCTGCCCGGGTAGCGCTCCAGGACGCCTACCGGGTCCACGCCGGCGCGGAGCACGTGGCCCAGGTCCAATTGCGTCACCACGTCCTGACAGGTATTGCCCACGAATGTGTCCCAGGGCACCTCGCCACCCATCTCGGTGAACTCGACCGTATGGTTGTGGTAGCCGGTGAGCATCCCTTCAGGAGCCAGCCTTTGCGCGATTCGGTCAAAGATGCGCGCGGTGTCCAGCCAGGCCTCACGAGAGCTGCGCCGTTCCTGGGCAAGCCCTGGCACGATGAGGAAGCGGTTGCCCAGTTCGCGGTTAAAGGCCACCGTCTCGGCCACAGCGTCGCCCAGCAGAGTGTCCAGCCGAGTGTGCGTCCCCGCCACCGTCAGGCCCAGGTCGTCGAGCAACTTGCGCAGTTCCCCGGCCGACCGCCCGTAGTAGCCGGCGAACTCTACGCCGTCGTAGCCCATCTTGGCGACGGCTTCAAGAGTGCCCGGCAGGTCCTTCTCGCATTCGTGCCGAATCGAGTACAGTTGCAATGCCATAGGAATGCTTGGCATGGGGTCCTTCCTGTGTGGGTGTGATGGAGCGATTCTAGCCGATGGGGGATGGGGAGGTCAAGGGGCACGTGTGGAAAGTGAACGGTTGCTCGGGTCGAAACCTGACTCACAGGAGTCCCGTCGAGTGCCTATTGGCGTGCAGAGATGCCAGGAGCCTGTGCCATGCGTCGCGCACACGTGCGTTTTCCGATGTCTGACAGGTGCTCAAGCGACAGACAAAACGTCGCTCCGAGGAGACGATGCTATTCTCTTCCGGCCTAGCGTCTCGCTGAGAGCGATTGCGATGCGGCATGCGGCATTGGGCCGGGGGTACATTGCTATCGAGACCACTGCGGGGGTTACTTCTGTTAGTCGTGATTCGCGCGACGAGGGACAGGCAGGAGTGGGCCCCCGTCTCTACGGTTCCCCCTCGACGGATCTGGGCTCCTTCAGGGACCCCTGCTTCGCTGCACTGAGCTTGGGATCCTCACTGGAGGGATGCGGTCTTTGGAGCGGGGTTTGGGTAGCAGTCTCCACATAGGCAATGATCTTCATGCCCCTATTCGCCTCAAGCCAGTCTCTTGAGGTCGCTCCATTCGTTTGCGGATTCATGTGCACCTCCTGAACGGGCGGTCCCACCTCGTTTAGCGCTCACCCGTAATCACTTTCTGTTGGATGGCCTTGAACCCCTCTGTTCTCGTGATGGTTGCGACATCTACTGGTCCACCCACGCCCCGCACGTCGACCGTAAAGGGCTGCATGATGATGGTGGCTCGGATCAAGAACACGGATAGATCGACGCAATCTTGAAGCGAAGGAAACTGATAGGGTATGCGAGCTGACAATCGGGCTTCCAGGTGTGCTTCAACCTGCGCACTATGATTATCTGATAGGTTGACGAATGTCTTTATCAGAGATGGCAACCTGGGATCAAAGCCCTTCAGGAGTCGGTTCGCATACTCCAGCTCTCCGCCCCACACTGGGCCAAACTGTCCCTGCTCACCATGGTATTCCTTCGGCTCAGGATGGCTTGGAATGCCTATCCGAAACACTCTCCCATACGAGGCGTTTTCGTCATATCCTCCAACCAGAAACACCATGTCGGGCCCGTCGTAGTCTTGTGGCATTCTTTCCGGCCACTGCCCCATGAAGAAGGCACTCAACCTCTGCGCAAACTCCTCAGTGCTCAAGCGTTCGACGCAGTCCTGGCGAAGTGGACGCTCTAACTCTGGCTCGTGTTCTCTATTACCGCGAACGCGCCAACTTACGCCCGCCACGATGACGTCACCGGGGAGAGCCAAAGCGATGGCGGCGTGGAGCGTCAGGTTGTCGGCTGGATGACACCTGACGGTGAACGCGCTACCACACAGCTTCATGCTGGGCGTAATCGAGCGTATGGTGCGATCCATAGCGCCTTGTTTACCGGCAGCCTCATACACTGTGGCTGCTGTCTGTTGGCTAAAGGCCTCGACAAGATCAGATGGTGCTCGTGTGATATCAGTGATGAACTGTTCCACGAAAGCTCCTTCTCTGCTTGATCCTCGTCCCCTCGCGTTTCGTTGGGAGCTGCTATTCACCTGCAAGAGACTGATGAATGTCCCTCAGAGATTGAGAGCTGATCCTCGCCAGCAGACCTAGATCCGAGCTATAGGCGATGTACTGAACGCCTTTTTCGATCCAGCCCTTGGCAGCCTCAGGGGTTGCTGCGGTGATACCTACGGCACGGCCCGCGCCTCGGACCTTCTTGATGATTTCCTCGATGGCCTGCTGCACCTCCGGATGCTCAGGGTGCGTCGGATGGCCCAGCGCCTGCGAGAGGTCCATGGGGCCGATCATGAAGACGTCAATGCCTGGCACGGTCAGGATATTATCCAACTCCTCATACGCCTCCCTGTTCTCCACATAGGCCACAACCATCGTCTCCTGATTGGCGGCCTCCCAATAGGTCTCATCATCCATGAACCCATATTTCGCAGCGCGGTGTGAGGTAGCTAATCCCCGTACACCCAGAGGAGCATACTTGGCCGACTCCGCCGCCAGTCGTGCCTCCTCCATGGAACTGATCTGTGGAACCTGCACCCCCAACGCGCCGGCATCCAGTGCCCGGAGTATGAGGCTCTGTCGGTTTTCCGTCACTCGAACGATGGGCACTATGTCCATCAGATCAGCTGTGCGGATCTGATTCGCCGTGCTTTCGATACCCAGGGGGCTATGTTCGTTGTCTATGATGATGAAATCGAATCCGCTCAGACCCAGTACCTCGACGACGGGGGGGCTCGTGGTGCGAACAAAGGTGCCCAGCACCACTTCGCCGCGTTTTAGCATAGCTTTCACTCGATTAGTGCGCATCATTCCTCCTCACCTTGCTTCTGCTGAGCTCTGCTGTCTCCACTCTTCCACTCTTGAACGATCGCCTGCAATCTTTTCGGAAGCCGTTTCCGCGCGAATGGTATGGGACATATCCGGGCGCAGTCGCCGCGCACGGGTGGATTGAGCATGCGAGATCTTCGTACATCACACAACCTAGGGTCCGTTTTGGCAGGTGTATCTATGAAGATTCGGTCCTTGTCAACGCTCTCCACGGATCGATAGTCTATGACCAAGGGATCATCCCTCATTGTGATCGCACCCATGTAGCAAGCCTTGAGACAGAGCATGCACTCATCTCTCAGGCAGATGGGCTCAGTGATCAGCGGATCTGGTACGAGTTCTGCTTCCGTGATGATCGAGTTGAAGCGCTGTCTGGGACCGAACTCTTTGGTGAGCACAATGTTGTTGTACCCAAACTCTCCCAGGCCGGCCCTTGTAGCTGCGTGACGATGAGAGAAAGGACCAGGGCTGTGTCCAAAGGGCGAAAACAGTCTCCCCCACTGTCGAGAGGGCCCATTCCAGATTTGCCTTTCCGTCAGTCCTTCCTCGCTGATCGTACCTCCGGTTCGTTGCACCTGTGGATGTATTCCTGAAGTGGGAAAGATCATCGAGTCATAGCCTTCCTTCAGTAAGTTCTGGCCCACGATTTGTGCGATCTGCTCGAGCATGGAATCCTGTATCCTATGCCCCATAGTGTGGTAGAGCAGTTCAAGGTAACCTTGTTTGACATCCGGGGGCACCAGTTCCACTTCTTCATCGAGTAGGACCGCAGGTGCTTCCTTGACCGGATTCATGATAGGCATTGCAATGGAAACGACCGACTTGGCATTGGGTACAAAGTCCCTGGGGCCATGGCCGCGGGGCGCGCGGTCGTAGTAAGGAGGCTTGGGATCGAAGCGCTCGATGGGCGCCACACCCACCAGGACTGCACCGTGTTGCTTGGCCAATTCCTTGACAGCTTGCGTCAGAACCTTGGAAGCGCTTTCTGCACTCATTCGCCTCTCCTTTCTGATTCACGACAGAGGGAAGCCCCGCCCCAAGGGACGTGGCTTGTCCCTGTCGTCAACAGGGACAATCGTCTCAGACATAGGTCATTTGGTCTCGCCGTGCCATCTCTAATCCAGGTCAATCACCATCCAAGGGTTCCACGGTCTCGTCCATCTCCATGCCGGCTTCTTGCTAGAGACGCCAGTATGCTGCGCGATCCCCATTCGCAATCTCACGAGCGTACTTGGCGACTTCTTCGGCGACCTCAATCGGCACGACGACGCCATCCCCATCAGCAAGAAACGACATCGCCAGTGCAGCCAGGGGACGGACACCGGTCCGAGCTTCAGCGGCCAAGAGCAGTGCTTCGGCCTGGGTACAGGAGACCGTCCTACCCGGATGCTGGGCAACCGATAACCACAACCGGAGACCTCTAACATCCTGAAGGCTGGCTCGCTCGACTCTCAGCGATGCTCAACACACACTCGCGTGTGCAGGACCCAGGGGCGCATAGCCCTGCGGGACGATTTGGTCATGCAGTCCTGGACGAGCTATAGCAGCTCTCCTCACATCTGCTGCTACAGTTCGGCAATTCGCCTTCTTGCTTTGGCGATCTCGTTCTGCAGGGCCCGATAGAGCCCCTCGGCCGTCTCCCTCAAGCCGCGATGAGAAACGGTGTAAGGGCCCTCTGCCAGGGCGTTTTCAACCACCTCGACCCACTCAGCAGGCAGAGCCTGAATCGCCATGAGCGCTCCCGCCGGACCATTGGCATAGGTTCCCGCACACTCGCCGTCTCGGCCTAAGTTGGCTGCAGCGATGCAGATCTGGGCCGGGTCCCAATCGCAGATCTTGATGAGTGCGCACGCCTCGGAGAGGACTTCGACCACGTTCGACTGGGGGACGCCCGGCATACTGTTCGTGGAACACCTTACGGAGTTCTCGAATGTTGGGGTACCGATCCGCTATATCGAGTGCCCAGAGCACCTCGTTCCTGGGCGTCTGGGAGAGATAGGAGAGCACGGTCTCCATAACCGATTCTCTGGTGGCATTGGGGCGCAATGCCTCGGCGACACCCGCCTGGTTGGCCGCCGCGCATTCTAGCCCGAAATTGAATGGCCGGTGCGCCACGTCCCGTTAACGGCCCATGTCGTAGACATCCAGGGCTGCCTGGCGCGGATCACCGGCGTTGATGATACCGATAGGTAGCATCGTCTTGCCAGTTCCGGACCACCCTGGCCAGTCAGCGTAGCGTCCCGTCTCTGTCGGAGGCATCCCGGCCTTGAGCATGTAATAGATGATCTGATCTTGATTCCCCAGGTGATAGCCGAGATTCTCCGGCTTGATGTCGCGAACCCACACGCGGGCGAAATCCCAAAGGTGAATGCAGCCGCCCGTTTCAATAATGGCCGTGGCACAGAGGCGCTGCCGCTCGATGCCATCTTGGGTCATGCCGCACCTGTGGGTGTACGCTTTGCTGTGCCAAACCGGCCCCCAGCCAGGGTCGTACCGGCGCTCTGTGGTCTCATATTCAATGAAATCCTCTATGAAGCCGAACTTCCTCCTCGATGCGCTTCCAGTGCCATCCCTCAGTGATCACCGCCATGGAGGCAGCCCAATGGGTCGCGGCGATAGCTCCATAGATCTTTTCGAACAGCGTCGGCATCTCAATTCCTTTTCTCAATTTACATCAAGGCCTCGAGTTCCGCGATGCGTTCGTTTGTCCTGCTCAGCTCCTTAAGCAGTGCCTGATACAATCCCTGGGCCGTATCTACGAGCGAGCGCCGCGAAACGGTATAGGGGTCTGTCTTCAACTCCTCCTCGACGATGCCCACCCATTCGGCTGGGACACTGTCTATGCCATTGAGGGCACCCGAAAGCCCAGCCGCGACGTAGCTGATGCAGTCGCAATCACGCCCGAAGTTCACGGCCGTGAGGATCGCGTCCCGGGTGTCACCCTCGACCATGCGGAAAATGGCTAGGCCAGCAGAAAAGACCTCAACGGCATTGGAGGCAGGCTGCCCGTGGTACTTCTCCGCAAAGCGCGGCCGCAGATCCCACACTTCTTCGACCTCCTCAGTCCACTCCAATGCCTCCTCGACCGCCGCCAGTGGCCTGCTCAACAGATGGCGTAAGCCCTCAGCGATAATGCCCTCCACCGTGACTTTGGGACGCATCGCCTCGGCGCAGGCGGCCGCAAGGCCGGCGCAGACTTCCAGAGCGAAGTTAAATGCCCTGTGAGGTGTGTCCTTCAAACGCCCCAGGTCGAGCGCGTCGCGAGCCGCTTGCCTCGGGTCGCAGGCGTTTATCAACCCCACCGGCAGCATCATCTTGGCCGTTCCGATGAAGCCCGGCCAGTCGGCATAGCGGCCCGCCTCTGTGGGGGGCATCCCTGCTTTCAAGAGGTCGTAGAAAATGCGGTCCTGGTTGCCCAGGAGGTAGCCAAAGTGGTTGGGGTTGATGTCTCGCACCCAGACCCGCGCCAGGTCCCAGATATCCACCCGGCCGCTCTTCTCAATGATGGCGGTGCACATCAATCGGTGGCGCTCTATGCCGTCCTCAGTCATGCCTGGGGGCCGATGGTGGGCATGGCGGATATGGATCGGTCCCCAATCGCGGGAGCGCACTTGGCGGCGCTTTTCCTGAGGCAAAAGCGCGTCAACGAAGCCGAATTTCTCTTCAATCTGTTGATAGCTCAATCCCTCCGTGACATCTCCCATGGAGTTGGAGATAACCACCGCTGCATTGCAGCCGTGGATCTTTTCAAACAGCGTGGGGGTCATTTCTTCCCTCCGATTGCCTTGCTCTCGCCCCTCGTGCAGAAACCCGGGGCGCCTCTCGGTGAGGAGGGCGCCCCGCGCTGCGTTCGACATGCAGCCCTAGAAGACACGAGGCTCTTAGTCGCCCACCATGGTCCCTGCAAGCTAGTTGGCTCGTGGCCCATGGCGCCAATGGTGGCTAGATATCCTCGCCCCTGAGGATAGCTTCCAGCCTGGGCTTGAGTTCGTTCACAGCGACCTCGGCCTCTTTCACGCCATCGAACACCTCGTGCCAGCCATCGTCCAGCTCGCGGTTGAACCTCTCAAAGTAAGGCGTGCGGGGCTCGACCTTGACGTGCTTGACTAGCCCGTCAGCCTGTACCTTCCAGTTGTTGACCGCGGTGCGCTCCAGGAACGGCCCCATGGCCACGGCCTTGCGGGACGGTGTGGCGCGGACGATGGACTTTCCGCCGGCCGCCTGACACTTCTCACTGGACATGAACTTCGCGAACTCCCAGGCCGCATCGGGCTGGGGCGTGCCCGCGTAGCAGGCGATGGAATTGTTCGGGGAGCGGGTATAGGTGGGCTTGCCGTTGTGGCTCGGGATAGGCGCCAGGTCCCAATCTAAGCCCGTCTCCTTAGTCACCAGCTCAGCGCGCCGGTTGTAGGAGGAGCTGGTAATCAATGTGGCTGTCCGGCCCGTCTCGAAGAATGCACTGAGGCCCTCAGTGGCCTGGTCAGGCATTGGCGCGTAGTTGTATTTGCTGGTAAAGTCCGCTATGAACTGCCACGCCTCAACGGTCTCGGCCATATCAATCTTGACATCGGTGGTACCGGGGACCACGATCTCACCCCCGTTGCTCCAGACCCACGGATGGGTGTAGACCCACCAACGGTTGAAGTTGGTGCCAAAGACCTTCTCCGGACCCTCGCCGAAGGTCAGCTTCTCGCAAGTCTCCATGAAAGTCTCCCAGGTCCAGCGGGGGTCATCCCATTCCGACGGTGGAAACTCGACACCGCGCTCCTGGAAGATGTTGCGGTTGTACCACAGGGTCACCGTAGAGGTATCGTAGGGCACCTGGATCAGCTTACCCTTGTACCAGCAGTCGTTCCAGAGGATCTCGAAGTAGTCCTCCGCCTTCATGTCGGGATCGGCCTCATAGTAGGCCGTCAGGTCCAGCAGTTGCTCACCCCGCTCCATCCACTCGGGCGCGCGTTTGGCCTCCCAGCGGATCACGTCCGCAGCGATGCCGGCGGCCATCTGGGTCATGTATTTCGACCAGATTTGGCCGACGCTGTGCTCGAAGGCGACCACGATCTCGCCCTCATGCTCCGCATTGAACTCGTCAATCCTGGCCAGCCAGACGCTCAGCCATCCCCAGTCGCCGTGAGCTGCGAAGCGGATCCGGGCAGGGCCCTCCGCGGCCTTGGGGGCAACCGTCACCTCTTTCTCGACCACGACGGTCTCTTTGACGACTTTCTCCACCTCAACGATCTGAGGCGTCGCTGGCTGGCAGCCTGCCACTATTGCCCCTGTCGCTCCTGCCACCGACAGGCGCAGGAAATCCCTTCGTGTGAGTTCTCTCATCAGTCTTTCTCCTTTCTCGCCTGGTGATAATAAAGGATGCCCATCTCTGGCTGCAAGTTTCCCTTCCTGTCGCATCTGCTTCCCTCCCTGGCTATCCGAATGGCTCATCCAGCCATCAGGGGACCGACCATAACTTACGTATGTCTCCTCGTCCTCTCGATGCGATCACCTCCCTTCCACTCCATTGGATTCGGTGCCACGCCGAGCGGTACACTTACCGACCCGCCATGCCCGTCATAGTGATGCCGCGGACAAAGTATCGCTGTCCCAACACAAAGACCAGGACGATAGGCAGGATGGATAAGGTCGTTGCCGCCATCATGTAATTCCACCCCGCAGAATATTGGTCCACAAAAGCATACAGACCCAGGGCAATGGTACGCTTATCCATAGAGTTGAGATAGATCAGGGGGCCCATAAAGTCGGTCCATCCCGAGATGAAAGAAAAGATGGCCACCGTCGCGATGACCGGCTGCGATAGTGGCAGGCAGATTCCCAACCAGATATGCCAGTTCCCTGCGCCATCGATGCGAGCTGCTTCGTCAAGCTCTATGGGGATGGTGCGGAAATACTGCCGAAACAAGAATATGTTGAATGCCCCGCCTCCAAACCAATGCGGGATCCAGAGGGGCTTGAAGGTATTCAGCCACCCCACGGCATTGAAGAGCAGATAAGTTGGCACCATGGTCACCGCAAAGGGCAGCATCATAGTAGATATGACCAGTATGAAGAGCTTGTCCCGAAGGGGGAAGCGCAATCGCCCGAAGGCAAAGCCGGCCATGGAAGCAGTGATCAGATTGCCGGCTATGGAAAGCAATGTGATATAAATGGTGTTCTTGTAAAAGATAGCAAATGGGAGGCCGGGTTGCGTCATCGCCTCGATGTAGTTCCGCCACACAACGGGCCTGGGAATGAACTCCGGCGGATAGGTGAACTCCTTTCCTGTGACCTTCAACGAGGTGCTCACCATGAACAGGAGCGGTAGAAGCAGGAAAAAGGCCAGCACAAACAGGAGCACCTGCGCCACCACCTGGGTGAGGACCCCTCTAAGCGCGGCACGTCGCCTGTGTGCCTCCCTCTCTACGCGTTTACGGATCTCAACCGCCTGGGTACCTGTCATCGCGACCTCGTCCTCCACTTCTCGAAAGGGGAGACGCCCTAGAGCGTCTCAGCCTCATAGTAGACCCACCTCTTGGCGAGCAGGAAGTCTATCAGCGTCAGAGCCAGAATGATCAGGAAAAGGATCCATGCCATAGCAGAGGCGTAACCCATTCGAAACCACTCAAAGGCATTGCGGTAAAGGTACAGCAGGTAAAACAGGGTGGCGTTCCGAGGGCCGCCCCCAGTAGCAATAAAGGCCGTCGTAAAGACCTGGAAGGAGGTGATGATCGCCATAATCAGATTGAAGAATATCATCGGGGTTAACAAGGGGATCGTCACGCTCTTGAACAGTTGCCAGCGATTTGCCCCGTCTATGGTAGCGGCCTCGTAGAGGGGTTTGGGAATGCTCTGCAGTCCGGCGAGGAAAATGACCATCTGGCTGCCAAAGTGCCACATCGCCAGGAGGACAAAGCATGGCTTGGCGAGGTTGACGTCCCAAAGCCATTTCTGTAGGGGGAGGCCAAAAAAGTCGAGGACCGAGTTAGCCAAGCCATAGTCAGGGTTGAAAACCCACAGCCACAGAATCGCGCTGGCAACCACGGGCACCACCGACGGCAAATAGAACAAAGCGCGATAGATAGGCATAGACCATATCTTTTGGTTCAGTATGATAGCAAAGGTCAGGGCTACTATCAATCGGCCGGGCACCCCGAAAAAGACATAGTAAGCTGTGTTGTACAGGGATTTCCAGAGCAGCGGATCATGGATCATACGCCCATAGTTGTAGAGCCCTCGCCATTTGGGCGGCGTAAGCACCTCGTACTTAGTAAAGGAGAAGTACAGCGAGGCCAGCATGGGACCAGCTGTGAAAGCGATGAAGCCCAGGATCCACGGCATAATGAAGAGATAGGCATCCAGGGCCTCCCGAAAGTGGAACCCGAAACGTTTTCTGCGGATAGATACAATCTTCGCCATCCCCTTCTTGACCGTTTGTCCTTCCCCAGGCCGAGCCCTGCCGTTGCCCTCTCCTCCGTCGTTCGCGGAAGCTTCGCTAATATCCATAGTATATCACGGTGCTTTTCTACTGTCAAGCGATCGTTCCGACTTATAATTCCTGTTACCAAATGGGGTATAGTTGCCTCACAAATCGGGTTACCCTACGTCGGAGGCAACATGACCCGCGAGAGCATCTTGGAGTACGCAGCTGCCGTGAGAAGGCGCTACCGCAAGGCGAACAAGCTGCAGAAAGGTGTGATCCTGACCGAGTTCTGTCTTACCACAGGCTATCACCGCAAGTCGGCGATCAGGCTCCTGAACCGAAAGCCCCAGCGTCTCAAGAAAAGGCGTAGGGGACGTCCGCGGGAGTACGGCCATGGAGTCACCAGAGTCCTCAAGATCGCCTGGGCCGCAGAGCGGCATGGAATGACAGAAGCCACAGGCCGGGTTTGCTCCAAGCTGTTGGCGCCCTTCATGCCTCAACTCATTGAGAGCCTGGAACGTCATAGAGAGATCGCTCCCGACCCCGAGACCCGCGAGAAGTTGCTACGCATCAGTCCGGCGACGATCGATCGTCTGCTTAGGCCTTTTCGGCTCCGTCCACTGCGACGGCCTTACACCAAGTCTCGAGGTGCTTCACTCCTCAGAAACAGGATTGCCATGCGCACCTTTGCCGAACTAAGAGGCATGGAAACCGGCCACCTGGAGGTGGACCTAGTCCTTCACTGCGGCATGACCGTGGAAGGTTTCTATCTTACCACCCTGGTCGGGGTGGATATCGCCACCGGTTGGACGGAGTGCATCCCAGTATGGGGCAAAGGACAAAGTCGAGTGGGCGGCAGCGTCGATCGGATGCGGCGCCAAGTGCCCTTCAAGCTGCTGGGCAGCTTCGCCAGCGACAACGGCGGCGAGTTCATCAACCACCCCCTGTACGACTATTGCCGACGCCATGGTATCCTCTTCACACGTTCTCGGCCCTACAAGAGGAATGACCAGCCGCGCGTAGAACAGAAGAACGGGGCGCTGGTACGCCATCTCATAGGCTACGGGCGCTATACGACTCGGGCGGCCTATGAACAACTGGGCAAGGTCTACGCCCTCATCAGACTGCACAGCAACTTCTGGCAGCCGACCGCCAAGCTGATCGGGAGAACACGCCACGGGGCCAAGGTGCACAAGGTCTACGATCGGGCCCGAACCCCCTACCAACGCCTGTTGGCCTTGGCAGTCCTAGACGACGAGAGGCGCCGGGAATTGGAGAGACTATGCCAAAGCCTGAACCCTTTGCAGTTGCACCGACAGATCGACCAAGAGCTGGAGAAGCTTTGGCGTCTGGAGGCCGTTGACCCGGTCTCCCAACTGGCTGCTCGCATTCGTGCTGAGCGTGCCGATCCGGAGGACTATCAGTTTGTGCCGAGGTCCGGTCCGGATCTCGGTAGCAGGCATTTCTGAGGCAGCACTCCCTCATGGTAACAGTCATATTTGACGCAACTCGCTCCTCGCAGTGCTTGCGCCAAGGGCCACTTGCGCTGCAAAATCCCCGGGCGCAGCGCCCGGGCCCGTACACCACCCAGGCTTGTGGCGGTGAGGCACACTGGGGCTGCTCCCCCCTCACGCATCCTCCATCTCCACCTGCGTCACATACCTTCCCCTGGCCCCGTCCCACTCCTCGCCGATGCCCACCACGCGGCGCAGGCAGTCGGAGGGGGGAATCACGTCGCCCGTGGGAAAGAGGCGCACGCGGTCCCAAAGCTCCAGATCGGGACGCATGGGGACGGTCACCTCCTCTCGGCGGCAAGACATGCGCGCCCTGGTCCAGTCGTACCGCTGCACCACCTGGGCGGCCGCATCGGTGGACAGGCGATAGTCCTGGCGATTGGCATTGAGGCGCAGGCCCAATTCCATGGAGATCCAGCTCACCTCGCCAGCCGCTCCCGCCTGGTCGCCAAACACTCTGAAGGACGTCGCCCAGGGAGCCTTGAGGCCGTAGCCTCCCTGCAGGATCTCTCCATTCGAGCCGATGTCGTCGTAGGACGGACTGTAGCCGTAGAGCTCGTAGGCTTTCATCTGGCCGTCCAGGTCAAAGAAGGCCACTGCCCCCGCCAGTAGAAGGAGACGCCGTACGATTTGGGCGCCGTTCTGGGAGGGGTGCACCGTAAACGTGGGCACTTGATAGTCGAACGAGGTCTGCGCCGAGCCGGAAAAAGTGAGGCCCACCCTAGCGCAGGTCTCGGTCAGCAGCCAGCGAATGGTGCGGTTGGTCCAGGTCAGGGCCTCGTTGGGACGCCACATGGCCAGGAGACCCCGACCGTCCATCGCCTCGATGACCAGGCGTCCCCGCTCCAGCCCCTGGGTGATCTGGGCGCTAACGATGTAGTGGGGGTCGAGGGCTATCTGCTCTGCACCCTCGCCGGTCACATAGCCCCGGCCGAGAACGATGGAGGAGAGGGGCCTGATGCACTCGCCATCCTCCCCCTGCTGGCCAACAGTGTCGTACACGCCTCCCGCGTTCAAGAACTCCAGGTGAAGGCGCGACCCGTCTTCATCGGTGCGACGCCTGTAAGAGGCGGGCGTGAGCCCGACCAGGTTCTTGGACGTGTCTTCGGCCGAGTAGATCGTGGCCTGGCAGGCGATTCGCTCGTTCGCGGCATAGAGGGTCTCGGAAGACGCGATGTAGGCCAGAGCCACTCGTCGATAGGTGGTGGCCCAGATGGAGAGAGCGACCTCATTGCCAAAGTGCTCCCAGTCGTCGGAGCTCAGCACCACCGGCTGGGTCCACTCGGAGGCGTCGCCCTCAAAGCGGTCGATCCAGGTGACCAGATACAGGCCGTTGGCATACAGGGCGGAGGGACTGCTCAAGGCGCTGTCGCTGCTGGCCGATCCGGTGCCGCCAGGTGCGATCTGCAGGGGAGAGGACCAGGTCGGTCCCGAGGGGGTGTATGTGCCCACGGTAATCGTGCCAGCTCCAGCGACGACCAGATAGCAGAGCCCACTGGTGGCGTTGTAGGTGGCCGCCAGGCCCTGTCGGTCTTCCAGGACGCCCAGGCTGGTCCATGTGCTGGGACTGCCAGGACTCCCGCCCCAGGGGATGCTGCGCCCCTTGACCAAACCTTCGTCGGTGTAGAACAGGTATTGATATGCGGCAGCAATGCGGGGAGGCTCGGGGTCTTCTCCGACGGGGGCGCCATTGACGCCCGTGGCTGCGCTGGAGGGCGAGCCCCAGTTTGCACCGCCATCGGTGGAGTCGATGTAGACGATGTCCCAGGTCTCGCCCGCTCCCTCTCGCACATAGTAGATGCGGATGTCGGAAGAGCCCAGGCGAGCGACGGCCACGTCGGAATCGGCGATGGCATCGGATCGAAGCGTTTGCCAGTTCGTCCACTGGCTCGAAGCGGAGGGGTCGGTGACCTTCGCGTGCTTTACGTTGCCGCTGCCATCGGTCAGCGCGCGATGGATGGCATCCCCATCGGCCACCTGGTCTGTCCAGCAGGTGGAGCCATCGGCCCAATGGAGGCCGGTCCAGCGCAACCTCTTGTCCCGGACATCGACAGCGACGCTCGGCTTGCCGCACGTTGAGAGGGCGGCTGCACGCAGAGTGTCGGTCATGTTCCTCATGATGGTTCCTCTCGAAGATGCGCTAAAGCCGCCACCGCCTCCACCGCTTCCGCCAATTCCGGCATGTTCGCCCGGCCCCCCGGAGCGACCTGGCGATGAGAGCCCGCGTCAACGCAAAGGGGGGGCCAGGCCGAACGAACAGAGCGGAGCCTTCTGCGCGAGTCTCCCTCGCGACTCTTGACGTGGCCTTGGCGATTAGGCAGCCTTGGCGGTGAAGGCAGGCGTCATTCTACGGATTAGGTGACCTTCGGTCACGCTTCCCTCCAGAACTCGGCGACGGTGTAGATTTCATCGGTGAAGTTTTGTTGCACCCCGAAACCATCATTAGCTCTAGTGACTTCGCACCGATGCTGCACCTCCAAGGTTTTCTGTGCAACAAGGATGAAGCGGCCAACAACAAAAGAGCGGGTGGTGCCATAGGTGTCATCACGGGCGTATTCTCCTGTACCCAGCAGAAGAACAGCGGCGTCGGTGATATTGTAGAGTCGGGTCTGGTGTCGTCTCACCCTGTGAGAAGGACACGAAATCATGCAGCGATAACTGCCGGCAGCGAGGGTAATCTGATTTGAGGCGAGGGAGCAAATGCCCGCAGTGTCCGCCTGCTCGTCGTTGATGTCACGGGTGCGCCATGCCCCGCTGGTGAAGGTTCCGCCTTTAGTACCCAGGGCCTTCTTGTCTCGGACGCAGACGTAGGGTGGATCTTCTGGGACGGCGCCATACGGCCCCAAGACCAGGCCGCCCACGTCGGACCAAACCAGGACGGCGACCGTTCGTCCGGTGGTGAGGAGGTCTGGTCTGCAAGACATGAGCACGGGGATCTCCCCCACCAGCGATGCAGGCCCCAGCACGGGCTCCACCTCGGCCGTGTGCGTGCCAGCGTGGTACTCTCTCAAAACAGCTCGAATGATCTGCACCGAAGGTACTGCCGCAGGTGCTGGCATTTCCAGTGGTACTTTCAGCATGGAGTGTCCTCCCGCTTGGCGTGGGCCACCAGGTGGCGCCTGCACTACTCCTGGGGGTGGGTGCGAGCATCTTGTGAGATGTTGGCTCTCCTGCGCAGTTGCTCCAAGGCGAGCTCAAAATCGTTCATGCGCGCAGCCGCCCATTCCTTGTACTGCTCGGGAGTCTGGCTGGTCACGGTCACTGTGCCGATGAGCGACTGGGCCAATTGGCTGGCCGCATAGGCACTGGCCCCCAGCACGATGACTTGCTCCCCCTGGCCGTCGAGCGTGGTCGTGTCCTCGCTATCCAGGCCGTCGATGGCATGTGGAATCGTGTAAAAGACCCGAATGCCGTCGGTGCCATCTGCGGTGGGTGCGTCGGCCACGTCCAGCCGAAGAGTGCCATCGTACAACACCGACCAGGCCGGGCGCTGCGGCGGGTAGCAGGGATCGTCGTCATCCCAGGGGTGCCACACCTCCAGCACG
>Ga0114930_10002541_pt1 | contig 16409 bp, 14 predicted proteins | sample AnhtaG_FD_87300 | JGI IMG/M metagenome (GOLD analysis project Ga0114930, IMG submission 87300) | Deep subsurface microbial communities from Anholt, Denmark to uncover new lineages of life (NeLLi) - Anholt_01485 metaG | ecosystem: Environmental > Aquatic > Marine > Oceanic > Sediment | place... | reverse complement strand
TGGACGAACGCGGAATCTCCATAATAAAAGCGGACAAACACATCTTACACGACTATATTCGCTACAGATATTCTAAAGGCGTAAATCAGAGAACCCTTGAACAAAATCTATCAGGAGTCACTGGATTTTACGAATACTTGGTCTTTGAGGATTACATGGAGAGAAACCCTGTGCCAGGAGTAAGAAAAAGATACCTTCGCAAATACAAGAAAGACAATGATGGAGATACTGAATCACCACGAAAACTTCTAACAGTCGAAGAGATGAGCCTTCTCATAAATTCCGTCATAGACACTCGAGACAAGGCGATTATGACTCTACTTGCCAAGACAGGTGTGCGACGAGGCGAGCTAATCGCAATGGATATCGATGACATAAACTGGGTTGAACAGTTCATCATATTGAAGCGAAACCAATTCAAGAAACGTAGTGGCCGAATTGTCTTCTTTGACGATGAAACAGCCCGACTGCTCAAACGTTGGCTGAGCCAACGGGAGAAGCTTAACCTGCAAACTAGAGCGCTCTTCATCGGTGAGCATGGAGACCGACTTAAGAGAAATGGTGTCTATTCCATGGTTGCTAAGTATGCGCAACGGGTTAGCCTACACAACCCCAAGTCTGCCCGTCCAGAAGATCATTTTTCGCCACACTGCTTTCGTCATTGGTTCACAACACATCTACGCCGTGCTGGAATGGACAGGGAGTTCATCAAGGCTTTAAGAGGAGATCGTCGCCGAGATGCCATAGACATATACGATCATATCGATAACGAAGAACTCCGACGAGTCTACCTAGCGTTCATCCCACAACTCGGCATCTAAGGAATCATTCCAAGTCTTAGGTTAGCAAAAACTGCAATCTAGCGGAGAGAGAGTGAGTAGGAACAAAGTGGAGGAGTTCATGAAGAAGCATCCTCCTTGGTTTATGTTCGATTTTCATCCGATACAATTTGCCAAGAAGCTTTCAGAGGAAGAACAAAAAGACGAGAAGGAAATAGACGTTGAAAAGAAGTAAGAGACTGGAACTCTCACCCCCGTTCGCAAAGCCAAGCATTGCTATGTTGGAGAGAAGAAACGAGAAAACACCTACATATCTGAGTGTTTGCTTGTTCGCCCTAGGATATTCCAAATTACGATCGAAGTCTGGTGGAATCACGAGCAAATTTGACGGAATGAAGAAATCTCACTCAGTCTTCTCGCCCGCCATAGAGGTGTGCTGCTAACAACGGCCTGCTGATACTGTTGAAGTGTGAGCCAACTCAGCTTCAACCACACGCTGCAAATGCCTGACCATATCAAGCAACGAACCATACGCTTCTTCAAAGAGCTTGAGTCTTCCAGATAATTCGACTCTTAACTCAGGAACTCCGTAGACAGCCCTAACCAAGCATTCCTTCTCTCGTGGTGCGCTTTCGAGCGTCTCCGCAACTAGAGACGGGTTTAGAAAGACTGTGGTAAAGAGATCTGCATGGTCAATTGGCTCTCTGTATCTGATCTCGTAAGGCGTTGGGATTTCCCCTGAAAGGATCGTAAACGCAACACTTAGGACTCTATCCCTGAAGTAGTCACTCCCGAGATTGGTAGAAAGCTTCTTCCAGTTCAGAAGTATCTTGGGGCAAACTTCTGGCCAGATCTTAACGATCTTTTGCATTCTCCTTGAAGCCCGACTCGTTGTGAGAGCCGTTAGTAGACCTAGAGTTGTCAGATGAAATTGAATCGCTTTTCGAGCTGCTCCTTCTTTTCTTCTTGGAACTGGTTTAAGCAAACCTATTTCAGCCAGTTTCTTGAGAGCATGGTGAGTCGTGCCACGACTCATCCCCAGCTCCTCGTAGAGTTCGTATTCGGTCCTGGGACCGTGTGTCGATATGTGAGCTAATACCGTAGCCCTTCTCTTAGGTTGCTTGCCAGTTGCCGCATAGAGAGACAAGTATCTCAATCCCATATGAGATATTGGTGATACCAGAATAAATACTAGTCGTTGGGTAGTTTATCTCAGTGACGATTGAGATGTGCTTTCTGAAACTGTGGACTTTCCCAAGGTTGTTGAGCGGAAGATAATGGTATCAACAAAACTCGGCGGACTGAAGCAGTATACCATAATGCGATTTCTAGGCGAACTAGAGGAAGCCGTTGGCAGTCTCCTTGCCATCAATCTCTACGAAAATTCGCTACTGGTAACCATGGATTCGGTTGAGTTCACGATTGACTTTCCCTCAATCCACTTCCTTGAATTAGCTAGGGAACAGCTTTCGCCGTACCTTGGCAAGAGAGTTGCCATATTCCTAGACAGCAACACCACAAAACTACTTCACATCCGCCCTGTCGCGCCAAATAACGAACTCATGGTAGGAGTCTATCAGCAATGAGGGGTCCTCTCGACCGATTCATCTGCTCTTTGCCACCAGCAAATTCCAGTGAAGAGAAACGAGTGAAACCATCGGGAATAAGGACCGTTCCAAGCGATAGCAGATCAACCGTGAAGACTGACCATAGGACAACTTCCAAAACACGCAATGAATTCAACCCAACTCTTTCACGAAACCACAGTTACGACAAATCCCTATTTCACGAAACCGTGGTTTCGTCAAACACTTCGACTCGTCTAACTCCATTATCTGCAGATTCGGGTACCCGTAATTCATGGCGTTCACCTCTTCAACTCAAAGATAAAGATGGTTGGCATAGTGGAGATTCTAGTGTACAAAATTTACTTGACTATCTCCGCCTTCGAAAGTCAGGCAGCTTGCAGTCAGCGGGAACGCACTGTTACGTAATAGGCAGACTGTGCAGGGAAGCTGGGATGGTTCCAAGCAAGCTTGTTTCGCTTCCACGCCACGAGATTGAGGTGCTGGTGCAGCGATACTGTGACCAACTCATGGAGCGGAGCAGATTGAGGGGACGGTCTGCAAGAAACGCTAATACTGCACTGGCGTGTCTGAAGACGTTCTTCGCCTGTAACGAGTTCAACAAGCAGAATGGTTTGGAGCTGAGAGTGAAAGGCTACCATCAACCGCCCCGTACAGTTAACAGACCTGAATACATACCTACGCTGAAGCAAGCTCTTGCGATGGCGGAACGCTGCGGAAGTAAGCGGGACAGAGCGATAATACTGATGTTGATTACGACTGGTCTCCGTAACTCTGCACTGAGAGCGCTAACGGTCGGAGATATTGCTGCTGAATTAAAGGAAGAGAAGAAAATACTCTGGATCAACGTTGAGGCCAATTGGAATGATAGAATCGCGGGCGCATGCAAGGGCTCTATTCCATATTTTACATTCACCGCTCAGATAGCAACTGAAGCAATCAATAGCATGTTGCAAGAGCGGAAAGCTAGATTCGGCTCTTACTCTGCGCAAGAACCTCTCTTTGTGTCCAACTACAACCAGATCAGTCCAAGCGAACGCAGGATGAAGCCGCTTACAAAGGAGCAACTAGAGATAATTGTCCACAAGGCGGCTCAAGCTGCCGACATTCCTCGATGGAAGAATGTTTGTCCTCACACGATGCGGAAGGTGCTTGAGTCTGTGCTACGATCCCCACTCATTGACGGCAGCCAAATGGATTTCAAGGACCAAGTATTCCTAATGGGCCACATCCAGCAGGGCTCACTGGAGCACTATTATGACAGCACAAAGACTGAGAAGATGCGTGAGCTATATTCCAAACTCGTCTTTGAAGACAGGTCTTCGGTCCAAGAGTTCAGCCTTGAGACCACACGGAAAATCGCAAAGCTACTCGGTGTAGATCCATCCGAGGTGAAGGCAGCCAAGGAAAAAGAACTAGGAAGGCAGCTCTCAAGCCAAGAACAAGAGAAGGCACTGGAAGAAGAGATCAAACTGGTCCGTGAGCGACAAGATCAAGAAGAACAAAAGGTCATTCTGCCGAGTGAGGTTGACGAGTACGTTACATCGGGCTGGAGTGTGGTCACCCAGTTGTCGGATGGGAGAGTAGTGGTAAAGAAGAGGTTGAGCACTCAGTCCTGATGAGGGACAACCGACTCATGAGGCTCAGTGGGTTGATGCTTTTCTCTAGATGCTGCATATTGCATTATGACATCATCTGGATCAACATCTGTCCCCTCAAAGGCTCGGGCCACCACTGCCCTCAACAATCTGAACTTGTTCTCGACAACCGATCTACCGAAACGGAGGTTAGAGTACAAAACTCTCATCGCCTCGATTTTCGAATAGTCATAGTAATTGTCTTGACTACCAGGAAGGACGTGACCCATCAAGAATTCTTGTGTCTTAACATCCATGTTTGATCCATCGATAAGCTGGCTGCGAAGAATTGTCTCGTAACTCTTTCTTAACGCATGAGGATGGACCAATTTCCATTCGATTAAGCCTGCTCGCCTTGCTGCGAGTTTCGTCAGGATCTGAAGCTCCCTGCTAGTAATAGGCTTCTTTCGCCTCTCCTCCCTTTCGATCTGATTGTACTCTGTGCAGAAGAGAGGTTCTTCATCAGAGATGCCGACAAGTCGCTCTTTGCGATCTTCAAGATATAGCCTCAGAGCTTGAGTGCCTTCCTCGCAGAGAAAAGTGTAGTACGGAATGTTTCCCTTACAGGCGCTGGGATCTACTTGCTTCATCGCTGGATAGACTGGAATCATGATGATGTCTCCTCCAGCAAGCAATTCTTCTTTCACGTCCAGCACTCTCAGAGCACGCAGTGTAGAGTTTCTGAGTCCACTACTGTAAAGCATCAAAATGATGGATCTGTCTCTAAGTGAGCATGCTGAGTCCGCCATCCTGTAAATCTCGGTTTTTGTTGGAATGTACTCACGTGTTAGCCTTTGACGTGGAGGTTGGTAGTAGGATTGGATCTCTAAGGCTCTGTTCCGCTTGAAACCATTCACAAGAAAGAAAGCTTTGAGCGCCGCAATTGCAGTGTTGGCATAGTTGCGAGAGGAACTCGCAGCCAGAGAATCAGCGTAGCGTTGCACTACTCCTTCAACCGTATCTCTCTTCATCCTTACGAGTTGGGCTGGCGTGTTACGTGTGAACTTGCAGAACTTGTATAGATGCCAAAGGTATACCTTCCGTGTACCTTCACTCTTGCTTTTCCTTGAGAGATGGAGTAGGAGATTGTTTACAGATTGATAGTGACTCTCCCATCCCTCCACCCGCAGGAAACTAGGCAGATCGTGAACCTGCTTTCCAGCAACCCTTCTGTTAGTAGCATTGTTAAGACTCATGCTCAGCAACCATAGATTGTAGTGCTTGTATTGAATTGGCGTGAATGGCTTGTGCATGAGTCCATTAATCAGGTCACTTGCCTTTTTTCTCGAAATCTTGATTTGCTTTATTCACTTTGAAATCACATGTTTCTATGAGACCTCTTAGGAAAATTGGCGGCTTTTCGCTTTGTATGCCGTGAGACTCGTAGTGTTTGTCAATCTTGCGTTTTTGACATTCTTTATCTATCAAGCACATTATCTCTTCACCTAGTCTGATGTTTTCCTCTCGACTCAGACTTTTAATCCATTTGACCAATTCCTCTTCGGAGCACCCATTTATCCACTTAGTCCAAGCAATGTGGAGCAATGGATGCTTTTCGCCTGTAATTGAGGAGTGTTTGGGCGTCGTGTTCCTCAATTCTTTCATTTTATGCCTCTCCTTTTGAGTCGCCTATACGGTTTGGTAGAAACGTACAATCTGTGTTAGCGCATATTCGGCAAATTTCTTCGTGTGGCATAAATTTCATTGCTGCTTCTGATGGTCGATTTATGATTAAATTTTTTGTCGCTTCTGCTCTTTCTTGTGTATTCATGATGAACTCTAGTGGAAGTACTGTATCTGAGATTGAATTAGACACAACAAGTTCGTCAGTACCATTCCAGTACAAGGCGGCTTGGTACTTGGCATAGAGATAGATATTTTTGCCAGATTTTACTTCCACTTGTCTTTTTCTTTTACTGTTCTCAATTTTGAAGATTAGATCTATACGGCCGAATCCCGATTTAGCTTCAATCTTCTCAAGTATGTAGCCAGCCTTTAGATGTCTGGCAATAACTTTCTGCACCGCTAATGCATGAAATCCCAGAAAGCGAAAACGATCTTGGACAGATAATTGTCGGGAAATGTAAGCTGGGCATATCATCAACTTCGAAAGGATGGACGGAGGCAGTCTCTGTTTTGTGGTAGCTCTCAACGTAGGCTTTCCATCTTTTCCTAATTTGTTTGAGTCTATTTCCAAGGATGCCATCCCTTCTTGAGTAAGGTTCGCTGGATTTCTACCAGTTCTACTCGCCCTTTTTTTTGAGAGGAGACACTAATTGCACTTTCAAGGAGTTGAAAGAAAGACTCCTTACGATTATTGCCATCCTGATTAGGATGGTGGTATTGAATGAGTCTGGAGTTTCTCAATGCGATATACCAACGATATATTAGATATATCGTATAGTATTTAAATATAGCGAATCGATATATTACGTATGCCAATAACACTCAAGAGAACCATCGTCAAGATAGGAGGATCTCTGCGACTTACAATTCCACCTGAGATAGCAGAGATTCTATCTGTAAAAGCTGGTGATGAAGTAGAATTTGCCGCCACTAATGGAGACGTAGTTATTCGAAAAGCAAAGCGGTGAATAGTCAATAAATTCAAAAGTCAAGGGCTTGGTTTGACTGAAAATATAGTTATAAAATACGGTGAACTAAATAGAATTAATGATAAACACTAAGGGTATTGAAGCAAAAGAGATTCAAGTCAAGGATCTCTTTAGCTCGAAGTTCATTTTTGGCATACCAATCTATCAGAGACCCTTTAGCTGGAACTCGGACAACTTTGCTCAACTCTTCGATGACGTTTCTGATGCGAGGGACTCTGGAGAACAACAGTACTTTCTAGGTTCAGGATTATTCATTTCTTTGTTATTGATCGGTATTGTCATTTTCATAATCGCTACCAGAGTTAAAATACATAAGAGAAAGGTGAAGACTAAAAGTAAAATTCCAAAAAGTAAAAGTGTAAGTCACAAAGCGTTCTATAACATCAAATAAGCTGTATCTAATTCACTCGCTATCTACTTCAGAAAATGTCGAAAAAGTATCTCGAGTAATTTTATCTGCTCTCTTAGATTGCATCTCATTTAAGTGATAATGATTTTTGTCTAAAAGCTAGCTAGTAAAATCTATCTTGATGCTATTACTTCATAAATAATATTATTACTTTGAATGAGAAGATACTTACTTCTCTGTGAACGTCATTGGTAGAACTCGTTTGGGATAGAAAATATGATAAGAATAATTCGAAGATAGCTCCCGTTAGTATTAGTCTTCCTTTTCAGACTATCGAGACTGTAAATGAATCCTCAATACAACGGCAGAAATCAATCGAGTCGTTTCTCAAAGATGATTCTGAAATAATATGGAGAAACCGTCTCATTTGGGGAGATAAGAAATATGTTCTTCCAAGTCTTCTTACCGAATTCTCTAATTCGGTAGATCTAATCTACATCGACCCGCCATTTGATACAGGTGCAGACTTCTCATACCGAGTTGAAATGCCGGACCATGGGCAGAGCACTACAAGCTTCACAAAACTGCCTAGCATTATCGAGCAGAAAGCCTACAGAGATACCTGGGGTGAAGGACCGACCCATCTTGAATCGTATCTTCATTGGTTTCATGACACCCTTCTTTTCCTTGAGAAACTCCTCAAGCCTAACGGAAGCATTTATGTCCATTTGGATTGGCACATTGTTCACTATGCGAAAGTAATTCTCGACGAAGTTTTTGGCAGAGACAATTTCAGGAACGAAATAATATGGAAAAGGACCACGGCTCATGGGGACACTAAGCAGGGTGCAAAACGTTTCAGCATAGTTCACGATTCAATTCTGTTCTATTCAAAATCATTAGACTACAATTGGATTCCACAGTTCCTTGCCTTTACGGATGAGCAGATTGAGCAGCAGTACAGCAAGACTGACTCATCCGGCCGTCGATACCGACTAGTTACACCCACGGCAGCTAAGCCTGGTGGAGATACAAGTTACGAGTTCCATGGCGTGAGACCTCCAAAGGGGCGATATTGGGCTTATACGAAAGCGAAGATGGAGAAAATGTATGCAAACGGGGTTTTGTATTTCAGTAGCACGGGACAGCCCTACATCAAATATTACCTAGACGAAAGACCTGGGGTAATCCCATCCACACTCTGGGTTGACATACCACAAATGGCACCTACCTCAAAAGAGAGGACTGGCTTCCCGACACAAAAGCCGGAAACATTGCTGGAAAGAATCATAAACACTTCATCAAGACCTGGAGATCTTGTGCTTGACTGTTTTGTAGGTTCAGGAACTACTCCAGTTGTCGCTGAAAAGACAGGTAGAAGGTGGATTGCATGCGATCTCAGCCGGTTTGCGATTCACACGACTCGAAAACGCCTTCTGGGAGTGCAGGGAGTCAAACCGTTTGTAATTCAGAATTTGGGTAAGTACGAGCGTCAAGCTTGGCAGAATGCAGAATTTGGTAATGAATATTATGCGAAAATAAGAGCTTACAGACATTTTATGCTGAAACTATATAATGCGCAGCCATTGCGTGGACTCATATGGTTACATGGCAAGAAAGGTAATCGATTTGTACATGTAGGTCCTATTAGTTCACCAATTTCAGTATCCGATGTAGAAAATATTGTGAAAGAACTCAAAAAGTCAATGGGTAATGGGAATGCCAAATTAAAAATCTGCGATGTTGGCGTTCTTGGATGGGACTTTGCATTTGAATTAAATGAAATTGCTAAACAACAAGCTGCTAAAGAAAATGTTAATGTTCGTTTTCTACGAATACCACGTGAAGTTCTAGATAAGAAGGCAGTAGAACAAGGAGACGTCCATTTCTTCGAATTGGCATCACTTGATGTCAGAGTAAAAAAAACAGGATTAAAAGTCAATATCGGTATAAATGATTTTGTGATTCCGGCTGATGATGTCCCAGCTGATATTCAAAAAGAGATCACACATTGGTCACAATGGATTGATTATTGGGCAATAGACTGGAACAATAAAGATGACACCTTCCACAATGAATGGCAGGAGTACCGCACAAGAGAAAAACCGGAATTATTAACCGAATCATCTAAAACTTACAAATCTCATGGAGACTATAGAGTACTTGTTAAAGTCATTGATATCTTGGGCAATGACACCACAAAATCATTACGGGTGAATGTATGAGGAAAAGGCGTCGAAAAAGTGCAGACGCAAGACTTGTCTCCTCCAAAGGAGAAATGGACATTGCTCGACCACTAAGCACAGCTCCATGTATCCCTTTAATTAAAAAAGCTGTGGATGAATGGCGAAATAGTGGCTATGCTGAACCTACGGGATGTACTAAGACAACACGAACTCTACTTAACTACTGGTTTCATTCACATCACCGACTTGCAGATGGTCAGTTTTTCTCCTACTATGCTGCTCAGCGCGAAGCAATTGAAACACTTGTCTATATTTTTGAGATTGCTAAAGTCAGAAGACACCACAAAATGTTGGAAAAATATGCGACAGAATCAGGTAAGATAGAATTATTGCAGTACGATGAGTTTCCGAGATATTGCATCAAGATGGCTACTGGGAGTGGTAAAACCAAAGTCATGGCTTTGACAGTCGCTTGGCAATATTTTAACGCATTATTTGAAAATAATCCTGATTATTCTAAGACTTCTCTTATAATTGCTCCAAACGTAATCGTTTTTGAAAGATTGAGATCAGATTTTGCTGGTGGCAAAATATTCAATACCGATCCAATAATCCCACCAGAGTTTAGACACAAATGGGATCTTGAATCCTATATGAGAGGAGAAGCAGAACGAGCATCATCCGAAGGCATATTATATCTTACAAATATTCAGCAATTTTACGACAAACCTAGGGATAAAGACGAAGAACCGAAGGAAATAACCGATGTATTAGGTGAAAAGCCAAGAGCATCAATCACTGAAGCCGAAGACTTTGTTCCAAGATTGATCAAGGGACATGAACCAGTTCTAGTGATTAATGATGAAGGTCACCATACACATGATGAAGATTTGAAATGGAATGATTTCATTCGAGATATTCATGGTAAAGTACGAGGAGGTGTGAAGCTACAAATGGATTATTCGGCAACTCCTCGAACCAGCCAAGGAGCTCTTTTTAGTTGGACTATCTATGACTACCCTTTGAAGAGAGCTATTGAAGATAATATTGTTAAAAGACCCATCAAAGGTGTCGCGTCTGGAATACGAGAAGCTCGATCCGATATAGCCAGTACAAAATATCGAGCCTACTTAACTGCAGGAGTAGAAAGATGGCGGGAATACAAAAAGCAATTGAAACCATTGAAGAAAAGACCAATTCTTTTCATAATGATGAATACAACAACTGATGCTGATGAAGTTGCGGACTACCTTCGTACTCATTATCCAAATGAATTTGGTAGAGGTAAACTACTTGTAATTCATACAGATAAAAAAGGAGAGGTTTCAAAACGTGATCTAGAGATCGCAAGGCGAGTCGCACGTGAAGTAGATGATGAGAAAAGCCGCGTAAATGCTATCGTAAGTGTACTTATGCTTCGTGAAGGGTGGGACGTACAGAATGTCACAGTCGTGATTGGTTTAAGACCATTTACTTCTAAGGCGAATATTTTACCCGAGCAGACCGTGGGAAGAGGTTTGCGTCTTATGTTTCGTGGTATGCAACAAAACTATGCTGAAAGATTAGACGTTATAGGTAATAGAGCTTTCATCAATTTTGTAGAAGATTTAGAAAAGATTGAGAATGTTCAATTCGATACATTTCAGTTGGGAAAAGATAAATTACGTATTGTAACAATCCAAGCTGATCCAGCAAAATCTGATAAAGACATAGCTATTCCAGTTTTAAGTCCAATACTCGTTCGTAAAAAGTCATTATCCGAAGAGATAGCATCACTTGATGTCAATGCATTAAAAAGTCCAAAACTACCGAAAAAGGAGAGTGCCATTGAAGTAAAAACTTTCCGTTATAGTGGATATGATTTTCTAACGTTGCAAAAACTATTGGAAAGAGAATATGACCTTCCTGAAGCACAAACTCCCCAAGAAGTAATATCTTATTATGCAAAACGTATTGCTCAAGATCTAAAACTACCATCTCAATTTGCATATCTAGTTCCCAAGGTTCGACAATTCTTGGAAGAAAGGGTGTTTGGAGAGAAAGTAGATCTAGATGACCAAGTCATATTACGAGCTATAAATAGCAATGTTAGTCAATATGTCACTGTCCAAACATTTGTTAAAGCACTCAGAGCTGTTATAGTAGAACAGAGAATACCAAAAATAGAAAGTCCACCAAAAAGACTGTCTGATATTGAACCGTTTCCGTATTCGCGACCTATATATCGAGCTTCAAAATGCGTACTTAATCGTGTTCCTTGTGATAATGAATATGAAGTGAGTTTCGCAAAATTTCTCCAATCAGCAGATGATGTTGTGGCGTTTTCCAAGTTACCACCAAGATTTGAATTTGAAATCGAATATACTGATTCAGTTGCCAATTTACGATATTATGAACCAGATTTTGTTATTATTCTAGAAAATGGAGAACATTACCTAGTAGAGACGAAAGGGTTAGAAGATAGAGATGTTCCATTCAAGGACCGTGCAGCTAGACTCTGGTGTGAGTATGCTAGTGACTTAACAGGAATAAAGTGGAATTATATTAAGGTCTTACAGAAAGATTTTAAGAGACTCGAACCAACCCTCTTCTCAGATTTAGAAATTTTCAAATATGAACAGCAGAAATTGATTGATACTTAGGATAAATTAGATTGATTTCATCAAGTAGAAATAGTAGATGAGTCTCATTTTTCTGTCAGATTACTGACGAATGATCCAACTACGGCAGCAATTATCAAGGATTCAAGAATATCGCCTAAAGAAATGAATAAAATCGGAACTTCAGTAGTCAGCATTAAGGTCTCAGCGACTAAACCTTTGGCCAATAAATGACATTTCGTTCACTAGTAGTTAATCTTGCAATAGGCTAGCGAGTGTTAAAGTGCACGCACTATAATATTTTTTTTACTGGTAAATTGGTGCGCGAATCCCATCCCCCGCACCTTTTAGCGCGTTCGCTATCAAAAGCTAAAAACAAATCTTAAATCATTTTTTACATATAATGATTTCAAATGAGTTGAAATATATTAAATGGCGAAAGAAACTACAACGATAATAAAAAAGATCTTACCCTACCGTTTCTACACGGTCGTAATGTTTGTGAAAATGGATTGGATATGAGCAATCATGAATACGTTACAAATGAATTTCATGAACAATTGAAGAGAAGCCAACTTAGCGGGAATGAAGTTCTTGTAACTATTGCAGGAACAATTGGTAGAGCAGGAGTTAACCTCTCAATTGAGGGTAGAAGATTAGTGGCGCAACTTAAGAGAGGAAATATTAACCAAGCTATTGCTATCATTCGTTTGAATAATAAAATGTTACCCTTGTTCTTAAGTGCATTTCTCAACAGTGATGGAGGGCAAATTCAATTCTCAAAATTTAGACATGATTTTGGAACACCCAATATTAATACGACTGAGTTAGCGGATATCCGTATTCCCCTGCCACCCAAAATTATTCAAAAAATGATTGTTTCAAAAATTATTGATTTTGAGAAGCAAATTTTGAAAGCAAAAGTGAAGTGTAAGAAGAATGAAAAAAAGAAATCTGAAATTATCACATAATTTCTTCTAGGAAAGAAAAAATACGTAGATATTTTGGAACGTATTAAATAATTATTTTGAAACAATTAGTAACTATGGCATTAGTTTAATTGCTTGTGTCATATTCTGCAACAAGCTAGATTCCAAACAATAAGTATTTTGTTGTTTATTAATCGCACATAGGCTAACACTATATTTTTTTACAAAAGTTAGAACTTGATTAATTTAAAATAATAAATGAGCTATACAAGTTTAGATTTTAATGTTTTCGCAAAATGATGATTTATTTTTTCTTTATAGTTATTATTTGTCGTATATATTCTAATAGTCCTGTATTTTGAAGCCCAGAGATGGTAAATAATTGAATTCTTATCTTTAACTATTTCATAGCAATTATCATCCGATTTTAACCAAACTGTCTGTTCAAGGTCATCACTGATAAAACTGATTTCTGGCATTTTCAAATAAAATATTGAGTCTGATGGGACGTCTGTTTTATTAGAGATGTGTTGCGCTATATCTTCTTCTTCCATGAGGGAATCAATGATTCCATTTGGGGCATGTTCTGAGAGTTGAGTAATTTCATGAGCCAACTTAAGAGGAGTTCTGTTAATCAACATACGTGAAAGTTCGGAAGTTATTCCTTTTCCTTTACTTGATTGCTTTATTTGTTGCCAAACACTATGATCATCATAATCTCGGAAATCTTCTATAGACATTTTTTTGATTTCGTTCCATGTAGGCAATGTTGTTCCTATGAGTTCAAAACAAATCTTATTTAGCATAAGCTCAAAAGCTGCAACGGTTTTATGAAAATATAAAGTCTGAAACATGTGATATCTAGCGATAAGAAAATTTTCAATAGCTTGTTTTCCTTTTTCACGGATAACTAAGTATGATGGATGATCAATATTATCGACAGTAATAGTTGAAATTAGTCGATCAATATCTATCCTGCCATAAGGTGCTCCTGAATGGATGGAGTCACGTTGTAGATAATCTATTTTATCTACATCTAAACTTGATGACATCAAATAGCTGTAAAGAGGTTTATCGACATTAGTTCGTTGAAGTATAGATTTTACTTCTTCAGCTGTTGTTATACATTCAATTTGCTTTCGTATTTCGTCACATTTGTCTATTAAGATTGTAGCAATTAATTCATGATCTACTGTTTCTTCTCTGAATTTTTCTTTCATTGTATCCTGAAGTACATGCGAAAAGGGATAGTGGCCAATATCATGTAATAAAGCAACTATTCGTAAAATCTTTTTATCAGATTCTTTGAGAACACCCTCATCGATTAATTGTCTAGCAACTCGATCCATGACGTAGAGGGTACCTAAAGAATGAGCAAATCTTGTATGTGTTGCACCAGGGTAGACATATTCCGCTAAACCAAGATTACTAATTTTACGTAATCGCTGAAAAATTGGTGCATCAATAATCCTTTGTTCGTGATCATCTACTCTTATGTATCCATGAATATTGTCATATATTAGTTTCAAAATTTTCGGCCTATTCTATTGGATGAGGCCTGCTGCTCTAAGGTTATTTACCGCATTTTCTATTTCTTTGTCAGAAAATTTGTCAGGCTTATATTGTTTCAGTTTTTGTTTTGCCTCGTTTTCATTTCTAATTTTTGGATATGCATGAGTTAATAGAAAATGGATTGATGCCAGCAGTTCTAGATAGTCAGAAGTTTCATTAGATTTTAAGTCAATGTTATTAAATAAAATATTGATATTGTTTTCATTTGGTATATCAATTGTTTTTGATTTAAACTTTCCAATAGACTTTTCGGATATTCTTAATCCCACCATCTCATAACCATCATCAGCTAATGATGACGAATATGGGCCATTCAAATACCAACTAAAGTGATATCCAAATTTTATACCTAATTCTTGAAGTAAATAGATAGTTTTCTGAAAGGTCTTTCTTACCTTAAAATTTTCTTTAAATTCTTTCATGTTAGGTAGTAGGTTTAGCATCAATAATGTCGTGAGCAGAGCTTTCATAAGCTAACCTTTACCACTAAAATAATCTGAAATTAATAAAAGCCTTTAGAATGATAAAACTAATTAATTTCGACTAAAAGTTAAACGAAAATATCTTTTTGATGTTATGACTTACTAATTGTACATCTAATTTCCTTGGAACAGTCACTAACCTTACGATAGCAGAAATAGGTAATTGCCCATAAATGCCCTGAAAGCGATTTGATAGAAAATTAGTTTTAAAATTCATCTAATCAAAGTAAAGCTAAATTCCGTAAAAATTGTGGATAGAATTACTCTCATAGCCTTATACTGCATGAAATGTGGTAAAAAGGAAACAGTAATAGAAAAAAGGATTGAGAAAAAGCACGTGTCGTGTCATCCATAAAAAATATTTCTGTCCTGATTGAGCTAGCTGGTTTCATTCTTATTGAAGTGAAGTTGAGGATCAATTTGACTTTCATTCGACGGGGATTTGTGGACGCTTTTTGTAAAGATTAGTTATCTGAAAACAATTATTCTAATGTTACATTTCCTTCGATAGAAACTCTTGCTACTTGCCAATCATATTGTTCTTTCTGAATTGAAATTTCTAATGATTTACGAATATTATTTAGGATTCTATCAGAAACTTTCTTGGAAATAAGAGTAATATCCTCAAGTTCTTTCTTACTATTTAGTCCATTAAAGACTGCAAAATCTACTGGATGAAGTAAGGCCTTAATGTCGTATGGGTCATAGTTAAAACATGAAATATTCTCATCAATACATTTGGATACTAACTTAGGTACCTTTGCTCGACCTTTTTCAATAGCAGCTTTTCGAAGATTGTCTTCCTTTTCATCAAAAAGAAATTCTTTCTTTTCGAGTCGTATTACTTTTGTTTGATGGTTGTCTAGCCATGTTCGAGGTGCTTTTCCTTTGTATTTCAATCTTAAATCGCTTAGTCGGAGAATATCGCCACAGTGAGGACACACGCATAGTATTTCCCTAAATGATTGGAAGATCTCAACAAGATTATTCATCGTCTAGATCTCCTTATAGAATACTTTCTTATCGTCTACCGCGTCACGTATCATTCTTTCATGCGTATTCAATTTTGCATTGCCAGTTTTTATTTCCAAGAAAGTCAAAGAGTTTACATTATTCTTGCCCAAACCGTTAAAAACTAGGAAATCTATTGGCTCAAATAGTGGTCTGCAATCATTAATTGGTATTCCGAATTTCTTATAGGCTGGAATAATTTTCTCTACTATTTTTCCAATTCCAACTTCTATCGCCTTCTTCTCAGCACCTACTCCAGCAGATATTTTCCTTCGTTTCAACTCTTCTAAACGTTGATTGAGTTCCAACAACATTTCCTTACGTCTAATTTCAGCAATATCTGGAAACTCTGTTAGTCCATCAAATAACAACGCTTTAGAAAGTCTAAATTCTTCGCCACATGGACATTCCGCATAGAGATTTGAAGATCTTAATTGAGTTATGAGTTTATTTTGATTCAAAACTTCTCTATTTTTACTTATAGGATCTGAGCATAAATTGACTGTGTAACTTGATATTCTAGTCCGTAGTCAATTATTATTGGTTCATCGTTACTAGATTGATAATTATTGAAAAAAACTAGCTAGCTCATGCTGATGCTTTAGGTCAGATTGAGAAATACTCTTAGAGATAGTTCTTTCCCGTCTCATTTTGGATTAAAGT
>Ga0114930_10002540_pt1 | contig 16411 bp, 18 predicted proteins | sample AnhtaG_FD_87300 | JGI IMG/M metagenome (GOLD analysis project Ga0114930, IMG submission 87300) | Deep subsurface microbial communities from Anholt, Denmark to uncover new lineages of life (NeLLi) - Anholt_01485 metaG | ecosystem: Environmental > Aquatic > Marine > Oceanic > Sediment | place... | reverse complement strand
AGATAATGTTGTAGTTGTTATATCCATCAGTTGTTCATCCCCTCAGATGAGTTTACTGATGAAATGGGTGAAGTTGATTAAAAAGATTCACTTTTGGGATTTACCTGCGGAAAGTGCGATAAACAATCTATTATGGGAATAATCCCAGCAGTTGGATCGATTCAGCAACTCTCTTTACACCAACTCCAAGAGCGGCATCCCGCATATTCAGTCCCATTTTCTCTCTTGTGTCCCATACATTACGGAATGACTCGACCAGCTTTTGTTCAAGCTGCTGGTTCACTTCTGTCAAGCCCCAATGTTGTCTGTTAATGTTCTGAACCCATTCAAGATAACTGACCATAACCCCGCCAGAGTTAGCCAGAATATCAGGCACTAAAAATACTCCGTTTTTATTCAAAATCACATCTGCTTCAGTAGTGGTGGGACCATTTGCTCCTTCAACTATTACTTTTGCTTTGATATTGCCGGCATTTTGAGCTGTGATCTGATTCCCCAGAGCAGAAGGGACCAGGAAATCACATTCAAGTTCTAATAGTTCATTATTTGACAGATTCTCTGTTCCAGGGAATCCCATAACGGTCCCTGTTTCGATCTTATGTGCCAGGACTTTACTGGGATCAAATCCATCAGGATTATAAATACCTCCCTGCGAGTCGCTCACACCAACTATCTTACACCCCATGCTAAATAACGTCAGAGCAGCATGTACTCCCACATTACCAAATCCCTGGATTACTACTGGGGCATCTTTTATATTCATACCCAGGGCCTTTGCGGCTTCTCTTAAGCATATAGCAGTTCCTCTGCCAGTGGCTTCTGTACGGCCTTCACTACCCCCAAGTCCGATAGGTTTTCCAGTCACCACTTCAGGTACTGAATACCCTTTCAAAACACTGTACGTATCCATGATCCAGGCCATGGTCTGGGCATCGGTGTACATATCAGGTGCCGGGACATCCCTGTAAGGACCTATGAATTGGGAGATCATGGTCGTATACCGCCTTGTCAGGTGTTCCTTCTCCCTAACTGACATTTCCTTAGTGTTGCATATGATGCCTCCTTTAGCACCACCGTACGGAATGTCTATTACAGCACATTTCCATGTCATCCACATGGCCAGTGCTTTCACTTCATCCATTGACACTTCGTGATGATACCTGATCCCCCCTTTATACGGTCCACGCGCATCATTATGCTGGACACGGTATCCGGTGAATACCTTGATCTGTCCATTATCCATAATTATTGGCAGGGATACAGTGTGAACCATTTTGGGATGGATAAGAATTTCATGTATCCCCGGGTCCAGGTCCAATTGTGCTGAACATATTTTGAGCTGATTACAGGCATTTTCATATGGGTTTTTATTTTCATCGCTCATTTTTATTCCTCATTAAACTAATAAAAATAATTGAGAATTTTACTATAATATCCTTTTGATTTGAGACTGAGATTGTTAAATCTCAGTTTGTTTTGCCACGCAGAATCTGCAAAGGGCCTCATCGTTGTCTTCCTGTTTATCCCTTACAGGACAATAGTAATCTTTCCCTACCTTTTCGACAAAAAATCCACCCGGGAATGGAGTTCCCTCAGGATGTGGGGGTGTTTGAGTGATGAAAATATTATAGATCGCACAAAGGTAATACAATACTGTCATTTGTGGATGATCATCTTCGGCTGCACTATTGATTTTATCCTGAAAATTTTTCAGGAAATCCTGGTACTGGTTTATATCCAGTTCATGATCTCCGGGTTTAATATTTGAAATTATGTTCTTGAAATTGCAGAAGATCTGTTCAGATAATTTTTCCTTGTATATCTTTTTATAATTCTGCGGGAGATATTTGCATTCATGTTCCATATATGCATGAATCTTCATAAGATCGAAAATACTGTAAGCAGCAAATTCTTTTTTCAGTATTGATAGCAGTGTCTCACGGTCACAGACGCATTCATGCATTTCCTGGATACCTTCCAGCTTTTTGAATGGAGCCATCAATAGTTCAAACGTACTGAATGATATAAAAATTAAATTGTTATTTGTATAGACCTAATGTTTGTCGTCTATTCTTCATTTGGATAAATATCATGTAATATTTACATGATAACGGCTGCCATCGCCCAGGGAAATATTATTCAGTATAGATTGGTAATAAAGGGCGGCTTGCATTGCAGGGAATACCTGGATCAGAATTTGTATGCTAATCAGTCTCTCATCATCCACCTGACCCTCCTGACGGACAGCCTTTGATAATTTCGCGATGCAGCCAGATTATAAATATAATTATGGGCACCACAGTAAAAGAATTCATCACCAGCATGACTATAATACTCATCATCATAAATATTCGTGTTGATTAGAAATGGTTATATATTAAGAATTATATCTAAATTTTGGGTGAGTTGAGTAAAGAATTACTGGTACTGGATTAGAATTTTTTACCATTTAATATAATATTTAATATAATATTTAATATAATATTTAATATAATATTCAAACCACATTTTAAATAATCTGAGGTGCAGGGAGGTTTGCCTCATAAAGGGGTAGTGCGGTAAATGCACCATAATCGCAGATAGCGAAAGCAGAAGCAATCCGTCCTCTCCAAGGTAAGGCTTGCTCATGCAGAACTGGCAATACCACACTACAGGTGTTTATCGAAAAATTCGATAAACGTTTACCTGTTTTTAATTGCTAGCATAAATAGCTTTTGCTGTCTACAAAGGAGGATTAGGGCATGGGTGAATTGAACAATAGTATACAATTAGATCTGAATGCACAAAGTACTCAGAGATTGTCAAAGGGTGATATTTTCGGGCTTCTCCAGAATGACCGCAGACGAAATGTCCTGGAACTGTTACATTCCAGGGGCAACCAGAGCCCGCGTGAGATATCTGAGGCAATCGCGTGTATTGAATCCGGTACGCATGAACCTAAGAGCAGCGTACGAAAAAGTGTATATGTGTCTCTTCTTCAGACCCATCTTCCTAAAATGCAGAGTCTTGGGGTTCTGGTCTATGACAAAACCGAAGATAAAGTAAAATTAACAGCAGAAGCCAGGGATATTAAGGTGTACATGGAGCCTGTGGAAAAAAACAATATTCCCTGGAGCCAGTATTACCTGGGACTCAGTATTTTTGCTGTACTGGGAAGTGTCGCGGTTACAACTGATCTGATCACCTGGATATCGAGTACTCAGTGGATGCTTCTGATCACCTCGTTATTCCTGGTATCAGCGGTTGCTCATGTCTGGCAGATGAATCAGATTAATCGGGAACTGAATTTACCGCAAAGGAGTGCCTGGAAAATAATTAATATTATAGGGAGGAGTTTTTATAATCGATTCAAAAGGCAATGAAATATCAATTGGCGATAGAGTGAGAGTATTATGGAATTTTGACAATCAATTTTATTCAGGGGATGTTGTTAACATTAAAGGTAAAGAGATTGAAATCGAGATCTCACCAAAACGCAGAATAACTGCATCAAAGCAGACAATTATTACTAAAATACCATTTGATCGGACTTTCTAATCATATTATTTCCGTAGCAACCCGACACTCATCTTCACTCCACAGGCAAGATTATCAATTCAGGCCTGATTATCTTTTTCAAACAATAATTTCATCAGAACATTTAAATAAAGACAATACGTTCCAAATAAAAACAGAAAATAATATTAATAATTTTTTATCGATTTATAAAAATCTCATAGGGTGGAAACTTGAAAGGCATTATTCTCGCAGGCAACACCCGCCCCCTGTTCACCAAGCGGGCGCCACTGTCCTGCGAGTTGCTTAGTGAGAATACAGAATGTGTGGAGACGCTGTAGAGGATAGAATATGCTGTTGGGGCGTGATTTTCAGATTATTTTTATTAAGGGGCAATGAAAAACTTATGGATCTGCCGGATGAGAAGAAACGCAAGGAGAATGAAAAAAAATTTGGTACATGGGAAGAATTACCAGATGGTGGACGTCGTTATTCTTATGAGATAAGAGGTCGCTATAACTGGATGGCCCGTTATGTCAAGGAAGTTGATTCAATGGAAAAAACCTTAAAATTCGATCAGGAAATCTATAATAGCAATGGTATACTTATTGAAATACATCAAAAATATCCTGAAGATACAGGGCACAGAAAAATTAGAGATGAAAGTTATGATAATCAATCGTAAAGATATAGCTGGAAAAATCATCGCGTATTTGCAGCATCAGATTTCATTAACAGAACTGGTAGATTGGGCTGAATCAATGATGATGGAAGCCGATTATGAACCTCAGGATTATGAGACTCTTCGTGATATTGTCAGCAGGCTTGGTGTTGCAGATGTGAAGGCGTTTGGAATGACGTGGGAAGATTGTGAGGAGTTCTTATTCCGCCTTGGATATGAAGCTCATGTGATAGTTAAGGAAAGTACCTCAATGGCAGCTGCTTAGTGCGTAAAGAACATAGTGAGTACAACATTGTAATCCATGAAATCTGTGTTCTATCCAGATAATTCAATCGTATCAACCGTGGTGTCCCCTCTAAAGAAGCATTAAAATGAAAGGCATAATCCTTGCAGACGGCACCGATTCCCGTCTCTACCCATTAACCAAGGTCACGAATAAGCCCTGCCCAAATGCATAAAGATAATTCCAGATACGGTTGGCTGCCACCTGGCTCCCCTTGCGGGTTGCAGGTGCAGGGTAAGTGATTATAATAACTTTATTAATATATTTCCGCCGCAGCCCGACACCTACAAAAATGCACCCGTACAACTATTATAATCACGAACATAATATTCATTACATATCACATAGCGACTTTGTGTCCTTTGCGTTATTTCCTAATCAGCATCAATAGAAGTGTTTTTTCAAATAGTTCCCACCGCAAAGAATTAGTTCAATATGCCCGGCATTTTAATTATATTTAATATTTGAACCTGTATCACGGCGTTTTTCCTCATCTTTTCAGGTTTACCTGAGACCAAATTATCAGTTTGTGTGCCAGGTAGCAGGTAATGACAGATTACCACAGTTCTCATGATCAAGCCCGGCAGATAACGGTAATGCCCCATTAACACCAGAACATTCCTGTTAATGAGCCAATAACTATATGCGTACAATTCTTTTGGATGTGTAAGCAATACACCCGGACAGGTCAAAGTGCCGGTCCGGGTATGTTGGGGTTGGGAAACGGGCGTGTTTTAATGCTCATTCTAACCGGAGGCACTTTTGGGATAATCCCGAAGGCGCATCCAGACAATATATAGGAGGAAAATAGAATATGAATAAGAAAATGTTATTGAGCGTCCTGATCATCGGCGTGGTGGCAGTATCTGCCGGAGCCGGGACATGGGCGTTCTTTAGTGATACAGAAACGAGTGTAAGTAATTCGTTTACTGCCGGAACCTTAGATTTGGTACTAACTGGAGGTGACCAAGCTGGTGATAGTGTAACTGATACATTTGATACACCAGATTATTGGGCACCTGGCGAAGATTATACTGGTGAAATATTGACGGTGTCAAATGCTGGGACGATTGATGCTGCAACTGTTAAGCTCACTGTAGCTATAGGGAACAGTGGTGGATTACTAAATGAACCTGAGTGCGAAGCAGAGAATGGAGTCTGGGATGTTACCACATGTACTTCTGATCCAGATGACCCAATTGTAATTGATGATGTAATCAGCAACCATATCATTATCACCCAACTGGATTATCCCGCAACTGGTACTAGTATTATAGGGGCTATACAGACCGCTATTTCAGATCCAACACCTGGTTCACTTACACTCGCAGAGTTGGGTACTTTAACAAACTACAATCTGGGTGCACTCGCTGGAGGAGCAGATGCCGAATTAGAGATGACGGTCCAGCTCGACTCCGGTGTGACAAACGAGCACCAGGGCGATAGTTCAAGCATCACCATGACCTTCTTAGCCGACCAAGACCAAACTTAAATCAAATCAATAAGTACCGATAAAGTGTGGGTGGTAGAAAGACTATCTCCCACATATTTGTATAGTGACGAAAATGAGAACATTAAAGATGTCGATTCTATCTATCATAATTATTACAATGATAGCTGGAGTTGGCACATACGCATATTTCAGCGATATAGAGACAAGTACAGGGAATTCATTTTCGGCAGGAACATTGGATTTGAAGGTAATGGATAATGATGAATCATGGGGTGATGGTGTAGTTGGCACTTGGACACTCTCCAATATGAAACCTGGTGATTTTAAATATGGTTATGTGAAGGTGGATAATGTCGGAAGTATTGATGGCGACCATCTAGAGATAACAGCTGATTATGAAGTAATCGAGGAATCTCCAGTTGTGGAATCAGATACTGACCCGGACACAAACCTGCATCCAGATTGGATGGCAAAGAATATGACGATCACATCAGCATCTTATGATGATGGAACTGTCATAGATTTGCTAACTGGAGAGGAATGGCTTGACAACATCGGCGGAACTTATAATGATCAAAATGATGATTGGATGATAGAGGACGCAGATTCAGATGGTAAAATTTCACTTTATGATCTGAAATATGGTCGTCCTGATAATCTTCCTCTACTACATGATGACCAGTATACTTTTAGAATGACTGTTAAGCTCGATGAGAATGCAGGTAATGACTTCCAGGGTGACATTTTTGATTTGACCGTATTCTTCATCTTGAACCAAGATTCCAGCCAATGAAATATTCAAAAATAAATATGTAATATAACGTGGACAGTTATCCTGTCCACTGTTTTTTTATTTAATAGAGAATAATATTGTAAAAAAATATAATTAATAATGATCAAACGATAATTAATAAGATGTCTTATAAAACCGTTTATATAAATTGAAAAGGTGGCCCATGAACAAAAAAGACGCACTGACCGCAATACTCTTCATAATAATAATCGCCCCCCTCATAGGCATCCTGGTCAATGCGGGCCCGGTGCGCTTCATGACCGTCACCGGAGACAGCATGGAGCCGGCCATTACCTCAAATGATATTATCGTGGTCACAGCAGCTGGGCAACTGGCAGTCGGGGACGTGGTCTCCTACCGGTACCGTCTTGAGGACGGCGGGGTGGTTACCATAACCCACCGGATAGTGGAGATAATTGAAGGGGGATATATAACCCGGGGTGACTCATACGATAAGGAGGACAGTTACATGGTGGCGCAGGAGGATGTGATCGGGGTCATGCGTGTTAAAATCCCCCTCTTAGGCGCGCTGGTGCATTTTGCCGGTACTGTGGCAGGGCTGCTGGTGCTGGTGATCGTGCCGGCCGTGATCATAATCACTCTTGAGGTACGCAAGATCATAGCATACCGGAGGGCTGGGGCGTGAACTCGGCTGTCAGGCTCATGTTGCTTGGTATACTGGCCGTGTCACTGGTATCCTTTACCGGGACATTTTCCTATTTTACTGATACCGAGGTCAGCTTTGGCAACACTTTTACCGCGGCAGTATGGGACACCCAGGCCACATTCCTTGATGTGAACACCTCAAAAAGCAGGCTTACAGGTGATGGTAACCAGGCAAAATTCTTCCATACCACCCTGCAGAACATAGGGACCCAGGATATCACCTTAGACCGTATCGGAGTGGGATGGAACGAGACCAGCATTGGCAATATTACACAGATCACCATCGGAGGCGGAGAATTCTGGCTGGGGGATGAACCCTCTGGTGAGATACTTGATATTACCGATTATACGCTTCTGCCAGGTGTCGACCCCATAAAGATCACCTTCTGGTTCAACGGGCCTGTGACAGGACCTTTTACCCTCAGATTTATCATGGCAGACGGGGCAGTAAAAACAGTTGTCGTGGATATATAGATGAAATTGTTTGCTTCCGCATTTATTATATTCGCTGCCCTTGGATTATTGATGGTGGGTGCCTATGGGTTCATATACGACAGCGGTTCCATCTTCGGGTATACCTACGCCGATGATGATTATGAAAATCCTGATCTGGTAATAAAGGAAGGGCCTTCATGGGACGGGGAGTTTTCTAATGATGGGATATCGGGTACCTGGGTTTTGAATAACATGAAACCTGGGTATTTTACAGATGATACATCCATTAACCTGAAAAATAACGGCAGTGAGGCAGATCATCTGGACATTACCTTCAGCTACGAAATCTACGAGGGAATATCTGTGGAATCCGAAACCAACGCAATTAACTCTGCAGATGATATGGCTAGGGAAATGGTCATCATGCAGATGTACTATCGTGACCGCTATGAAATTACTAAAATAGACCTGCTGGATAACAGTGGCCCCTATTTGAAAGATCAGACTGAAGACCTCGATGAAAATGAAGATGGCAAAGTTTCTCTGTATGAATTCAAAGCCCGGGGTGGACTGACCGGTCTTCCAGCAACCGGAGAAAAACAGTTCAACATGCAGATCATGTTCGATCCAGGTGCTGGCAATGATTTCCAGGGCGATACGCTGGAAATGAACCTGACCTTTTCCCTTGTTCAGGATTGTTGTTGTGATGGCAAGAAAAAAGATAAAAAATAGCAATATTTTTATTTATCGTCCGAATAAGTATGTACCATAGACCGGTTTGAAGTGGATACATGAAAAAAGGTAATACGATCTGGATTCTGGCAGTTGTTTTTTGCCTGCTTATTCCCCTCCAGTTCGTCGTTCCCATCATTAACGGGTCCACCCAGCTCCTTATCGTATTGAGCGGCAGTATGCACCCCATCATGCTGGTCGGCGACATGGTGGTAATAAACCAGGAAGACCCTGAGAAGATCGTGGTGGGAGATATCATCGCCTATCGCGACCCGGGCGGTGCTCCGGATGTACTCATCACCCACCGGGTGATCGGTATCTCCAGGGAAGATGAGCTCCTGTTCAAGACCAAAGGTGATGCCAATGAGGACGAGGACGGGTATGTTGTCCCTGCCTCCAAACTGGTGGGGAGGGCGGTATCGGTCATTCCCTTTGCCGGTTACCTGCCAGAGACCACCAAAAAACCGGGCGTGTTTATTCTCATGGTCATGATACCTGCTTTGTTGATCATAATTGATGAAATTATGAAGATCAATAAATACAATAATCCCATGCTTGCCAGAAAGGAAGAGAAGGCACAGAGGAAACAAAAGCGTGTGCCTGCACGCAACCTGCGGACCGCGAGACTTCTGGGACTGGTAATGGCGTGTGTACTCTGCTTTGGCTGGCTCGCGCTGCCAGGCATGCTGGCCTCAGGAAGTGTTCAGCCCGATCAGACCATACAGAACAAAGGAGTGCTGCCCGGCGTGTACACCATCAGGCCAGTCGGGGCTCAGTACCACTCAATCACCACGCCCTCCTATGGCATACTCCCACCCAGCGGCGAAATTACAATAAATGAGCCTGCATCGATCTCAATGAGCCCGTATGTGTTGCCCGTATTCTGGATCAATATCATGGGAGGAAGGCATCCCTATCTGCCTGGTATTGTTACAATTGTGATATATACAGGTCTCCTCAGCCTTGGCCTGATACCCCTGTGGTATCAAAAACCGGCAATGAGAAAACGAAAGAAAAGATCAAAGCACAGATTCCTATCAATTTCATGAATTGATATAGACCAGATCTTAAAACAACAATCTTAAATCATTTGAATGTTATTAATCAAAAAACGATTTAACGACAAACATTATTGTGGGAGTGTACAATGAGTCTGCAGCTAATCACCCTGAGAAATCAATTATTAGATCATTATGTATTAATCAGGAATGTACTTGTTATTTTACTCATTCTTTCCAGTATCTGGACGTACGGGGTTTATATTAAACCGCAATATGTGGATAAAAAGATTGTGACCTCGCACTATACCCAATCTGGCAATTATGAATATTTTGCAAAGGTAACAGAATCAAACCCATTGTATCCGGTAGGCACAGAACTGGGGAAGGAACAGCCTGCATATTTCTTTACTGTATCCCCTGCTTTACAGGCGTCATTTTCCTACACTATTCAGGCTGATTCGGTAGATCTGGACGTGGAGCAAAAGACCATGGTGGTTGCCACTGCCAAAGGAAGTGCCAACGGCACAAAAGCCTTCTGGCAGAAGAAATTTTTAATAGAAGACGTTTCAAATAAAAAAATCCTAAATAACGAGCCCCTTACCCACAGTTTCATCATAGATGTCCCTGATATCCAGTCAAAGATCAAACAGGTACAGGACCAACTAAAATATTCTCATAACACTGAGCAGGAAATTGTTACCACTGTTACCTACCAGGGTACCATTAACGGGAAAAGCGTCAGTGGAACAAAGGATTATGCAATTCCTTTGACGTTAGGCACGTCATACTATCAATTGCCTGAAAAAACATCTTCCGAGGAAACCATCAATGAATATGGGTCTCAAAAGGTGAAAATAAAGCCTCCGTTCTTCTCCAGGATGGCTTCATTTGGTTCATTCTTGTTTTTATTCGGGTCTATAACAGCACTGGGCATGTTCCGTACCCGCTATCCAAAAGTGGATCAATATCACATAGACATATTAAAATCTGAAATGGAACATGAGAGTTTCAAGGATTGGATCAGTGAGGGGATTTTTCCTAATGAGACCCAATTGTTAACTATTAAAATAAATTCAATTGAAGACCTTGTGAACCTTGCAATGGATATGAACTCCCGCGTAATTTATGATCAGGGATTCGCGATTTATTTTACCATAAATGATGGTGTTCTCTATATATTTCGAAAAGACGTTACGGATGAAAATTCAGAATTTGATGAAATGAGATCAGTATTAGAACATTATTATCCAAAAAAGTAGTATCAACAATGTTTTTTTAGAACTCAAAGGAAGGATAATTTCGGTTCATCGCCAGAACCACCAATAACATAAAGCTTCAACTTTTTCAATCCGATACACTCATAAAATTGAACTCCATCCATTATCAGAGGAATATTTTTTCATAACCATATTTTCCCCATCAAATACATAAAGAACCTGTCCATCTTCAGCTTTGATATGACATAACCGGTCCAGATCAAGTACATCCTTCAACCCCTCAGCAATAGCAATATAATTCCTGGTCTTTGCAGTCAGGTACTCAATAAGCAATCTCCCCTGAACCTCCACCACATCCTTCTCTATCGCCCTCCGTGCCGCCCGGCAGTGCCTGACAACCAGCCTCCCGTCACTGTCCAGAAAGAACGGATAGCACCTGCATATCAACGGCCTGTCCTCATAGATAGTGCATCTCTTGCTCTCAACATCAAAAAAGGCACAACTCCCATCAGCTGTTCGCTTCAGTATCCACCCGATGGCCCATAACTTCTCACTCCCGATACCCGAATATATGTCAGGCTCCACGATATCCAGCCTATCCAGCCCGGTAGCGTCCATAATGGCCCTGACATCTCCAGGAAACACGGAAATTGCATTGGATGGCCTCTGGATGCCCATGATATCGATCACAAATTCAGGGTCCGGCCTGCAGCACCAGCCGCACCTATTGCATCTGAACCCCGCTTCTTTGAGAAGGTCAGAAACATGGTCCGGATCGATTTCCGATGCTTTTCTCAGATCTGCTGTTAAGGTGTCAAGCAGCATGATAACATCATAAAACATAATATAGGGAACATAGATAAATAGAACTGAAACCGAATTAATTCATTAATAAAGAGGGAACCTTATGAAGATGGTAGTTGCGATAATACGGCCTGAAAAGCTCCAGGACGTAATGAAAGCTTTGGAGGCAGCTGAAATAAAGTCCATGACAGTCTCCAGTGTAAAGGGTCGTGGAACCCAGAAAGGTATCACCCAGCAGTGGAGGGGACGCGAATATACTGTGGACCTGCTGGATAAGACAAAACTGGAGATAGTGGTCACTGATGACCTTGTTGATACTACTATAAATACTATCAAGGGATCAGCCATGACCGGTGACATCGGGGACGGAAAGATATTTATCCTTCCCGTGGAAAATGCCGTTAGGATCAGGACCGGCACCACCGGCGAAAAAGCTGTCTAGATATGTCACCCCTCGATTTCCTAAACCTTTAATATTGTCCAACACATCTACCCATCCTGAAGTGAGACTTACATGGCAGAAACAATACACTGGGCAGATGTAGTTGCCAGCGAAGCATTGAAAAAAGGTAATAAACATATAGTAGCCTCAGGCATAACACCTTCCGGAAATATCCATATCGGCAACATGCGTGAAGTAGTAACTGCCGACGCGGCATATAGAGCATTGCTTGATGCAGGTGCTGAAGCTGAATTACTTTACATAGCAGATACCTACGACCCCTTACGCAAGGTATACCCGTTTTTAGATGACAGTTATGAAGCACACGTAGGCAAACCTCTTTCAGAGATCCCCTGTCCCTGTGGCAACCATCCAAATTATGCACAACATTTCCTTGAACCATTCTTTAGATCGCTGGACCAACTTGGAATTAAACCTGCAGTCCACAGGGCTGATGAACTCTACAAAGCAGGGGCTTATGTTGGTGCTATTAAAACCTCACTTGTAAAAAGGGATGAAATAGCCCGGATTATAGAAAAAGTGTCACAACGTACTCTTGAGCCTGACTGGAATCCTTTCAATCCCATCTGTAATGAATGTGGCAGACTGACCACGACTAAAGTCACTGGGTTTGACCTGGGATCAGAGATCGTAGATTACACCTGTTCATGCAGTTCATCCGGAACTGTATCCATGCAGGGAGGAGGAAAACTTACCTGGCGGGTTGACTGGCCTGCACGTTGGCCCATCCTGGGTGTAACAGTAGAACCCTTTGGCAAGGACCACGCGTCAGCGGGCGGTTCCTATGATACTGGCAAGCGTATATCAAACGAAATTTTCGAATATCCTGCACCCCATCCTATTGTCTACGAATGGATCAACCTGAAAGGGAAGGGCGCCATGTCCTCATCGACAGGTGTTACCGTGACCATCAGTGATATGCTGGATGTAGTGCCGCCTGAGGTGTTGAGGTACATGATCATTAGAAGTAAACCTGAAAAACATCTTGAATTCGACCCTGGTCTGCCCTTATTGAACCTGATCGATGAATATGACAACCTGGATGAGAGTATTGATAAAAGGGCCTACCAGCTTTCCCATGCAGGAAGTAAGGAGGGGGCCCAGATACCGTTCAGGCACATGGTAACAGCAGTCCAGATCGCTGATCACAGTTTTGATTACCTTCTAACAGTACTGGCGCGGGGGGGATATGACGTTTCTGATGCTGAAAATATTCGCCAGAGAGCAGATAATGTGGAGAAATGGCTGGAAACATTTGCTCCTGCCATGGTGAAGTTCGAGATCCAGAAGACACTGCCGCCAGAAACCAGGAACTTCAACGATCAACAGCGCCATGCATTAAAAGTATTAGTGGAACGTTTGCCTGGATTTAGTGATGGCCAGGCCATCCATGAAGGGATTTATGCTATCGCACAGGAGTTGGAACTGAATCCTAAGAAACTGTTCCAGACAATCTACCAGTCCATTCTGGGGACAAAGAGCGGACCCAGGCTGGGGTACTTTTTAGTGTCGTTGGAAAGGGATTTCCTTGTGGAACGATTCAAGGCTGCTGGTGAAGTCTGAAATTATTGTTAAAATGAAGCTTCCAACAGCAGAGCTGTGAGGTATAACGATTAAGATTTATTGATTTAACTAACTTGAAAATCAGGTCCAGAAAAAGCATGAAAAACAGGATGCTGGATGATTTCTGATCATTTATTTTTATTAGATGTTCATAAATCATCTATTAGAACGTTAAGCTCATCATGTCCGGTATAACCGGTCTTAATGACCCTTCCATCCCCATCTAGTATGACCATATTAGGCGCAATACCAATCCCATATTTTTGGGCAACGTCCTTATTCTCAGTTCTATCCAGCACTACAACTGCCGTTTTATTATCAGCAGCCGATATTATACCATTGATGATCGGTCTCTGGTCCTTACAATTTGAGCAATAGGCTTCATTAAAATATATCACAACAGGTTTCCCTGAATCTAACTTGACTTTCAAAGATGTTCTAAAAAACAATATCAAGCAACCTAATCATTGTAGGGCCTATCAAAACATAAACCCTATTGCTATCGATTTACTTAATCTTGCATGAATTTCCCCAAATCCAGCAAAGAGAAAAATCTAGCTTGTTTTACATCCATCTCTTCAACCACCATCTCAACCTTCCTCCCCGATTTCTTCTGCACAAGTGCAAGACGTATTTCCTTCAACTCTTCCACAAGCTGCCTAAGACTCAATCCAAAGTGTTTGCATTTCCATGCCAGATACCTGTAGAAAATCATCCCTATAATACATAAAAAAATATGTGCCCTGATATTGAAATCCGTATGATGGTTGAGTGGCCCGACCGGAACAAGAAGCACATCATTTAACAACTTGAAATCGTCCTCAACAAGATACTTCTGGTTGTAAGTCTTTGCAATCTTCTTGGAATGCCAGGTGTGCAGATCAGTAAAAACAATAGTTTTTCCAAAGCCTGCGTAGCGTATCACTTCCACCTTTTCCTTGATCCAGAACTCCAATGTCGGCTTTTTCTTGCCTTGTAGTATCTCGCCAACATTATAGCCTATTATTGATCTGAAATCCTTGCGAATGATATCATTGACTTCCCTCTCCACGCTGCTTTCATCCCTTTCCTTTCCTCTGTTGCTCTGCAACCTCCTCTTCAAATCCTCAAGCTTTTCGCAAATCTTTGTTTTGCTTTCCTCATAACTTTTCTTCTGCTTTTTGTACGAGGCTTCGTTGTAGAGGATAACAGTAGTAAACTCCGTCCCAAAAAATTCATAATTTGTCCGGTAACCGAATATTTTGTTGCTTTGTGGATTTGTGTATAAATGTGTGTAATTTTCAAACGGTATACTCAAAAGGTCTTCAGCTTGATTGTGTTTTGCAGAAGCTACAATATGCATTCTGGACAACACATCTTCAATGTTCACTTCAGAATTATTGCCCTTGTCAAAAACCAGAATCATGTCTTCAGTCGATATTTCCAGATTGGTCAACCTTTCAGTGAGTGTATCCAACAGTTGAGGGAATATCTTTGCATCGTGTTTGTTCCCCTCATAGACTTCATGCATAAATGGTACATTATCTTCAGAAACGGCTAACCCCATGCATACCTGTTTCAGGTGATTTCTATACTGCTTGTTGTTTCCGTTTTGTGGTAGTTCTTCTCCTTTTTTGATGTAGTTGAACCAGTTTGTTTCATCGAGGAAAAGTATCTGGGGTGTTAGGCCTTTTTCGATAAGTATTCTGCACATGTCATCCTCGATTTTCTTGCTGGTTTCAAGGTCTATGTATTTGTAGTGGTTGAGGAAGTTTTGGCAGATAAGTTTGTGGGGAAATTTCCATAGTAAACTCAATGAGGATTTATCGAACCACTTCTGCATGGCATTTTCTGATAATGCTCCATCGCATCGTCCGATGATGTTTAAGAGGAGATATTCACCAATCGTCAAACCTTCGATTTGCTTTTTATTGGTGTGTTTGTTTACGATGTCAATGAAGTTCAGTTCATCAGATATGGAGAGGAGGGCTGCTGTTTTTCCGTATTGAAAGGATTTTAGTTTGATGTGTGATAATTCGGCTGCTTTTTCTTTTAGTTCTACAATCTTTTCGGCAGTTCCAAGGTATTTTTGCCATACTTGTTTGGGTTTGCCATCAACTCTTGCCATTTCAACTGCATACCAGTAGGTGTGACCTTTGAGCTTTTTCTTTTTCAATGATACCATGTTTATAGGTTAGGCCATACATTTATAAATAACTTTCTATATGAATACAATAGAACCAAGGCAATTTAATGATAATAAATGATAGGCCATACACTATTGAAACTGTAACAAATCCTAATGATAACGATTTTAGAAAAAATTATGAGTTAATTTGCGTTTCTTTGAAAGTCAAGTCAATACAAAGACCGTAGAGCTCACTTCAATCCCCCAGACGTACCCTGAACCATCTGGTACTGATCCGTTCCCTAGGGAGCCGTATATTGCATCTTTCAGGGCATTGGGTGGAAACTTCGATGCTACTTTCATTGTCATCCACACCGACCCAGATGAAGCCACAGCGGAGATTAACGGGCTTGGTGCGGTTGTAACCTATGCACAGAGCAGTTATCCAGAAGAGAAGGACTTCATAGTGATGGGGGATCTGAATGCTGACGGGTCATACTTTAACGAGGAATCAAGTTCTACAATTAGCGGTAGTGAGTATTACTGGGTAATAGACAACAGCCAGGACACTACAACAAAATCTACAGATTATACCTTGACATTGTCACATTAACTTTCCTCACATAAATATTATCGGTTGACCCTCACAATTAATATATACATATTTAAATAGTTTATTTTACATACTCATCTTTGAGGGGTATTATGAAAATCTTT
>Ga0114930_10002539_pt1 | contig 16412 bp, 11 predicted proteins | sample AnhtaG_FD_87300 | JGI IMG/M metagenome (GOLD analysis project Ga0114930, IMG submission 87300) | Deep subsurface microbial communities from Anholt, Denmark to uncover new lineages of life (NeLLi) - Anholt_01485 metaG | ecosystem: Environmental > Aquatic > Marine > Oceanic > Sediment | place... | reverse complement strand
GTCACTCTGTTGGATGCGTGCCTTGAGCCCTACGGGTGGAATTTTGCAAATATAGAAGGCTTCGAGGAAGAAGTGACATTTGTTAAGGGAGATGTGAGGAACCGCCCACTCGTGGAGAGGCTTGTCGGGGATGCGGATGCTGTTTTTCACCTGGCTGCCCAGGTGGGTCGCGAAATCTCCATGGAGAAACCCGAACTGGACGCCGAGATCAACTGTATGGGTACTCTGAACATCCTCGAGGCTGCCCGAAGGGCGGCTCAACCTCCGAAGGTGGTCTATGCCGGATCGAGAGGGCAGGTGGGGGAACCGGCCTTCCTACCCGTGGACGAAAGCCATCCGGACAATCCGACGGATGTTTATGGTATTGATAAGTTAGCCGCGGAGAAGTACCTTTTTTTGTACCAAAAAGTGTATGGCATTCCAGTGGTTTCGCTTCGGCTGAATAATGTCTACGGCCCGAGATGTCAGATGCATGCGGGTTTTTACGGTATCCTGAACTGGTTTATGGCCAATGCCATGAGGGATAAACCGATTACGGTGTACGGGGATGGATCCCAGACGAGGGATTACGTTTACATCGATGATGTCGTGGACGCATTCGTCCGAGTGGTGCTTTCGGAGGAAGCAGCGGGTGAGATGTTTTACGTGGGCTCTGGCGTTGAAACGGTTTTCCTTGATATGGTCGAGGAAATCGTTCGGGCTGTTGGGAAGGGAGAGGTCGTTCACGTTCCTTTTCCCGAATCGCGTGAGAAGATCGATATTAAACGGTTTGTGGTGTCTACAAAGAAGATAAAAGATTTTATTGGTTGGAAAGCGCATACGGATTTGAAGATAGGGGTCGAATTGACGGTTCAGTATTATCGAAAAAGGTTAGAGAAATATCTCAGAAATCGAGTGTGATGAGGAGTCGGGTGGCCGAGCGAAAAAGGCAACAGGACATCTTCAATGAAGTCTATGGAGATGTTGAGAAAGCTAAGCGGGTACGTTCTTCTCCCATCAGGATGTTTTACGAGGGAAGAACCCTTGAGTTCGGAATTCGCGGTTTGGATACGGCACGGTGTAATTGCCTTGATTTGGGATGCGGTCGAGGTGTTTTTACGCAACTTTTAGTCGATAGGTTTCGGCATGTTGTGGCGTCTGATTTTGCGGAGAAGGCTGTGATGACGGCTAAGAAAGTTTTCCCAGAGAAACGCATCAATTTTCTTTCGTCTGATGCCGTTTCACTTCCGGTGAAAGATCAGAGTTTCGACTTTATTGTCATTAAAGATTTTATCCATCATTTGACCGATCCCGAAAAGGTGATGCAGGAGATCCATCGTGTTATGCGGCCAGGCGGTTATTTGATTTCTGTTGAGCCCAATAACCGAAACCTTTTGTCTCAGATCGTTGGTCGGATGATGAGACATGTGCGGAAATTCGTCGAGAATTCGCCTTCAACTCTCATGCGCTTTATTTCAAGATTTGGTTTTCGGAAGGTCCATACGGTGTGTGAGAATTTTTATGTCCCTTACGGACCGTTCTATAAATTGCCTTTGAGGATATTGCCGTATCTTCAGGTCTTTGAGGATATGATGGGCAGGATATTTCCCTCGGGTGGGGGGCATTTTATTGCGTGTTATCAGAAAGTTTAGGAAAACAGTGTGAATCGTGGAGCTTTTTGTATGGAATTAAGAGGCCCTTTTGATTGATCTTCAAACCACTAGCTCTGCTAGTGGTTCTCGATCCTAAACTTACGGCACTGACGTGCCTACTTTTCATCCACCGCTATGCGGTGAATGAAAAGCCACCCGCTCTGCGGGTGGTTGTTTACTTTAATCGAACAGTAATTTGGTTGTGAATTGGGTATGCCCACTGAGATGGGATTGGGACAGCAATGATTGAAAATGAGAAAAACATCTTCTGTTCTGTCATTCTTCCGTCGTACAATTCGGGAAATACTATTGTTCCTTGTTTGGAATCGATTCGCGATATGCGGACCCAATATCCGTTCGAAGTCATCGTCGTGGATTCTTCTTCGGATAATACTCCGGAAATCATTCGGCAGAAGTTTCCGGAGGTTAATTTGATCCATCTGGATGAGCAGACTTACCCAGGATCTGCCCGTAATCTGGGTCTTCAGCATTCAAGGGGGAATTTGGTCGCTTTCGTCGATTCGGATTGCGTAGTTGCCGAGGATTGGTTGGATCGAATGGTGGAGGCTCATTTAAGATACGATTACGCTGCTATTGTGGGGGGAGTCGGGAATGGGACACCTAACAATTTAGTCGGATGGACCGGGTATTTAATCGAGTTTAATGAATGGACTCCGAAAACAAAACCCCGAATCGTTGGGAATATTCTGGGGGGTAATGTGAGTTACAAGAAAAAACGGATTAAAAAACACAATTTATCCTATACGGATGTTTACCCTTCTGAAGATACCATATTTGCATGGGACCTCCAGAGTAAGGGGGAAACAATCTATTTCGATCCGTCCATTGTGGTTTATCACCTGAACAGTACGAGTTTCCAATTTCTGTTGAAGCATCAATATGTTTTGGGGAGTGCTTCGGCTCAGGCCAGGAGAATGACAGGACTCTATGGGAAAATTTTTACGCGGTATCCGTTTCTGTGTCTTGGTTTGCCTCTCGTGCGTTTTACGAGGGCGGCCTTTCGTCTGATCAGGCAGGATCTGAGGTACTTTTTTGTGTTTCTGCTGATTTCGCCGATGTACCTCCTCTGTACGATGTCTTGGTCGCTGGGGTTTTTGAGTAAGAGACATTTTGAGGATGCGAAGATTGAATACGATGCTCAGAAGGAGAGGGAAGCGCACGCTTGAGGGTGCTTCGTTGAAGTCGATTTTGTGGCCATAAGTGAAGGAGGTCTGACGTGAAGATACTTGTTACCGGAGGGGCAGGATTTATCGGTTCACATCTATCGGAGATGTTGTTGGATAAAGGCGAGCACGTTGATGTGATAGATGATTTGTCTACGGGGAGATATGAGAATATCACTCATCTTGTAGGAGACAAGAATTTCCATTTTATTGTGGATACGATTTTGAATGTTTCGACGGTAGAAAGGTTGGTTCAAGAATGTGAGGTGATTTTTCATTTGGCAGCCTCTGTTGGGGTGAAGCGCATTGTTGAGAAACCCGTGAACACCATCGAGACGAATGTTCTGGGAACGCATGCGGTTCTCAGCTTGGCTGCAAAGTATAATCGGAAGGTGATTTTATTTTCCACATCCGAAGTATACGGCAAAAACCCAAAATTACCTTATCGGGAATCCGACGATTGCGTGTTTGGTTCAACCTTGAAGAGTCGGTGGAGTTACGGTTGTACGAAGGCGTTGGACGAATTTTTGGGTTTGGCCTATCATAAGGAGCAGGGTCTTCCCATCGTGATTATCCGAGTTTTTAATGTGATTGGTCCGAGACAGACAGGGTACTACGGAATGGTTGTACCGACTTTTGTTCGGCAAGCATTGCGAAACATGCCTATCACTGTGTATGGGAATGGACAGCAATCCAGATGCTTCGCTTATGTTAAGGATTTGGTCGAGGCGTTGATAGAGTTGGTGAATAAGAATGAGATCATAGGACAGATCTTTAATATCGGTAGTACGGAAGAGATAACCATTGAAGAACTTGCGAAGAAAATAAAGAAAAAAACCGGTTCGAAATCGGAGATTGTTTTCATTCCGTATGGGCAGGCTTATGAAGAGGGTTTTGAGGATATGATCAAGCGAAAGCCCGATATTTCTAAGATTACCCGATTGATAGGTTTTGGACCCAGGACGCGTTTGGACAAAGCCTTGGATATTATCATTTCGCACGAAAGGAAGATGGATAAGGGGTGATCGGAGTTTGAAGTCGATTTATGGGAAAGAAATTTTTGTGGTGTAGCGTCTTCTTGAATAAGGTATAAGTGTACGTCTATTCTCATTATCCAACATTGAGTTATGAAAATATTTGATGAATAGAATGCGGGTGGAGGAGATTCATGGAAAAGGTTTGGTCTGAGAAATTGGAACGGAGTTTCAGAATAGATCTTTTTCTCCTGATTCTTTTTATCTTGGTGGGTGGGTTTTTGAGGTCGTGGAACCTGGGGGTGGCAAGTTTCTGGGTCGATGAGGTCAATACAGTTTTTGCGGCAGAATCTTTGGTGGAGACAGGACGTCATACTCTGCCTTCGGGTTATGGTTATGTAAGAGCGCCTCTTCATACCTACATTGTGGCTGGTTTCTACTACCTTTTCGGAGTGAGTGAGGCGACGAGCAGGCTACCCTCCGCTCTTTTTGGACTTTTTTCGATACTTCTGGTCTATCTGTTGGGGAGAAAAGTTTACAATCGCAGGGTAGGTCTGTTATCGGCTTTTTTTATGACATTTTCTCACTTTGAAGTCGGTTGGTCGCGAACGACGAGAATGTATACCCTGCTTCAGTTTCTCACTCTTTTGATAATCTATTGTTTCATTGAGGGATTTGAGCAGACCAAACAGGGCAAGCACAGCTCTCGATTTCTGGGACAAAAATTCTCTTTTTTCTCCAGAGCAGTCCATTTTCTCAAACACTATGGGTTATCGCCCCTGTGGCTTGTGGTGTGCACATTCTTGATATGGGTATCCGCTTTTCGCGTTCATCTTTTGACCCTTTTCCTTCTCGGAGGTATTTTTGTTTATCTACTTTCCGTGGCATTGGCATCTTTACTCGTAGAGAAGGGTTCTGGGAGGGTCATGAATAAGTATCTGGTCAGTTCCTTTGTGGCCATTTTGGTGGCTGTCTTAGCGTGGATTGCGAGTCCCGGTTTACGAGAGATGACAAACTATTTTCTCTCCTATACTCCTTCTTGGGCCATGGATCCCTCTTCAGCCCAGAGACGTTTTCGTCTTTTTGAGTTTTTAATCTCTCCCCAGAGGTTTCCCCTTGCGGCTTTCTTTTTCGTGGGGGGGATTCAGATGATTACTCGGAAGCAGAAACTGGGATGGCTTTTTATGTGGGGGTTTCTCGTTCCTCTTTTCCTTCTTACGTTTGTGTTTACCCATCGCGTGTCCACCTACTTGTTTTACGTTTATCCTTTTTTTCTGATCATCTCTGCCTTCGGTTTTATTAACCTTCTCGAGAGTGAAGGCTTGGGGATGAGAAAGGATCTTTTACTCAAGAGGCGTTGGGTCAAGAAGGGTGTTTTTGCACTGTTTCTGTCGATCTTCTTTTTTTCACCGTGGTTACGAATCACCCTCCACATTCCCTTTTTTGAGGATGGAGTCACCAATTTGGCTGTGACGCCGAATGAGTGGCGGGAAGCTTCCCAGATTGTGAAGGAGCGTCGAAAAGATGATGATCTGATTGTATCGAGTCTTCCTCAAGTCGCGCTTTACTATGGAATCCGTTCGGATTATGGATTGAATTGGGTGAATTTAAACTTGGCCAGAGAAGAGGAGTTCAAGAATGAGGCAGGAAGATGGCGCGATGTTTACGCGGGTGTGGTGTGTATAGAATCCCTGGATGATTTGAAGGAGATCATTCAGACGCATTCTCGAGGGTGGATTCTTGTCACCAAGTATCACCTCGAGCACGTGATCGTTATCCCTGCGGATGTCAGAGAGTTCGTGGAGGAATTCTTTGAGGAACCGTTGAGGACAAAAAATGGAACGGTTTTGATATACCACTGGTTACAGGAGTCGGAGCTGGAGAGTTGAAAGCGAATGGGATAGGGGAAGATGAACGATCAAAAAAGTAAAAAAAGTAGAAGAAGAGTTTTTGTGACGGGAGCCTCGGGATTTTTAGGGTCTCACGTCGTTGACAAGTTGTTGAAAAAAGGTTGCGACGTTGTGGCGTTGGTCCGACGTACAAGCGATACGAGCCGATTGATTCGTTCCCGTGTTACGTTGATTACGGGTGACATTCGTGATGAGGCTGTTTTATCCGAAGCCCTGAAGGATGTGGATTCTGTCGTGCACGCTGCGGTCACGGTGGTGGGGAGTTGGGAGAATCATTATGCCGTGAATGTTGAAGCGACAAAATCGTTGCTCGCGCTGAGCTGTTCGGCAAATATCAAGAAATTTGTTTACATCAGTTCGATTAGTGTATATCTTTTCTCAACGATGAGGAAGAAACAGGTTTACACGGAGGATACGCCTTTTGAAAAAGAGCAATTGAATAATTATTCGAGATCAAAGATCGAAGCCGAAAAACTTGTGTGGGAATACCGTAAGCGATACGGACTTCCCTGCTCTGTTTTACGTCCGGGAGCCATCTACGGTCCGGGCGGGCCAATTTTTCCTGCGATGACGGGCCTGGCTTTTAGCGAAAGCCGGATTGTTCTTATCGGGAGTGGGCGGAGGGCTCTCCCGCTGTCTTATGTAGAAAACGTTGCGGACGCTGTGTGGCTGTGTCTTGAAAAAGGGCACACCGATGGGGGGTGTTATAATCTGGTAGAAGATAAAACGCTGACGCGTATCGAGTACGTGAAGTTGTTGAGGAAACGGGTGAATCCGCGGCTGTCGATTGTTAAACTTCCCTATCTCTTGGCTGTTTTCTTGAAGTTTTTTCTGAAGACGACGTTTGGGCTGATGGGCAGGAAGGCTCCGTTGAGTGCACTCAATTTAAAAACCTATCGGGATGAATTTAGCTTTTCTACGGAGAGGGCCAAAAAGGAGTTGCGGAAAGATCCTTATGTGGGGTTTGCCGAGAGCATCGATAGAACGATGACGTGGAATAGAGAGAAGAGGATACCCAAACGGAGTGGGGGAATGGAGCATCATAGAGTCATTATTCCTTCTGAAGATCAGCTTCGTGTAGGTGTTGTGGGATGCGGGGGCATTGCAGAAGTCCATCTGTCCACCTTGCAGAGGATGAGAAATGCACGATTGGTGGCGTTGGCAGATTTGAACCGAGAGACCAGAGATTTGATGGCTAAACGTTTTCGTGTCGAAAAAACCTACCCGGATATTCACCAAATGCTGGAGAGGGAGAAATTGGACGTGGTCCATGTGCTCACCCCACCCCAGACGCACGCGGAAATAGCCCTCGCTGCAATGAATCGAAAGTGTCACGTACTGATAGAAAAGCCCATGGCGACGGATGCAGAAGAGGCTCGAAGAATGATTCGGGCTGCTGAGAGGAACCGTGTGAAACTGTGTGTGGATCACAACGTTTTGTACGATGAGGTGATGATCAAAGCGCGGGAGATTTTAGCAGCGGGTCAGATTGGTCGCGTTGTTTACGTTGAGAGCTGGTACGGACTCGAATTCAACCCCTATAGTCCTCTCGGAGAAAAGAATCACTGGGTATACGGATTACCCGGTGCTTTGTACCAGGATTATCTCATTCATCCGTTGTACCTGTTGATGGATGTGATGGAAGAGGTGACAAGGGTGAGGGTTTCATCAAAATACGTCCGTGTTGTTCCTCACATGGAGACGGATGAGCTCCGCGTGGTTATAGAAGATCAAGAACGATTTGGGATTCTTTGTCTCTCCACGGGGGTATCGCCGCGGTACAGTTTTCTGAACGTGTACGGTACTTCGGGAACGCTAAAGATCGACTTCTTGAATAAGTATGTCTTCTTGGATAAGAGCATGTCGATGCTTCCGAAGGCCATCAGTCGGGTGATGATGACGTTGAAACAAACCAAGGTTCTGGGCTGTGCGTCGTTCAAGAATTTTGTACGTCTCTTGTCGGGCAGATTCAGTTTGACGACGGGAGCCGATCGGTTGATTCGGTTGTTCTACCGGAGTATTTTACTGGATGAACCGGTGCCGGTTTCTGGGGAGGAAGGTGTGCGGTCGATGGAAATCATGGATGCTATCTGGGAGCAGTTGACGGCCCGTTCAACAAAACAGTGAGGTGGTCGCAGGCCAATGTTTGCGCGCGGGACATTCCTGATGCTCATCGGTCAGGCTTCGTTCATACTGTCGGCCGTGGTAATCAACTTTGGGCTGGCACGGCTTCTCGGGCCCGTTGATTTCGGTACATTCGGGTTGGTGATGTCGGTGTTGGTTGCTGCGGAACGGTTCGTCGTAACCGGTATCCCGGAGCTCGTGCAGAAATTGGGCGGTGAAAGACCCGAGTCGATGTATTCGCTGGTACGGAAAACCTTCCCACCTCAATTGATCTACACGCTTGCTGTTTTTGCGGTTTTCTGGTTCCTCGTACCGCTGGTCACGAAATCGTTCGGGGATCCAGCGTTGCAGTTCTTTTTCCGCCTGGCTTCTTTCGATATTCTCTTCTGCGGCGTGTTCCGGTATTATCTGGGCATTCAGAACGGCCTGCACCGATTCGGTCGACATGCGCTTTTAAGTGTTACGTATTCCGTTGTGAAGGTGGCGACCATCTTTGGATTGGTTTTTGGTGGGTTTTCCTTGATGGGTGCGGTTATTGGGAATACGCTGGGTACGGTGGGTGGACTAGTCGTTGCTCTCTGGATCACGCGGTTGTTAAAAGTTCAAAGAGAAGTGAGTCCCATTCCATACCTTCAGTTTGTTGTTCCCAATGTTCTGTATTTCATGGGACTGTATCTGTTTTTTTGCGTTGATCTCTGGTTCGTGAAGTACTATTTGAGCGACGCCACGGTGGGTTACTACGTGTCTGCGTCGACGCTGGCCAAGGCACCCTACTTCTTGTCCTTGGCGCTCTCCGCAGCGCTCCTTCCTTCTGTGGCCCGGGCGATCGAGGAGAAAAATACAGACCGAACCAAAGAGCTGGTCCAAGAATCGTTGCGCTATCTTTTGATGTTTCTGTTGGTGATCAACGTGGTTGTGATCTCTACCTCCTCTTCCCTGGTTGTTACGTTTTTCGGGCAGGTGTACGAAGAGGCCTCTTCGGTGTTGTCGATTTTGATTGTCGGATTGTCGTTCGTGACGTTTTTTGCCGTGATGAATACGATCCTGATGGCGTACAACAGGATGCGAACGGTGTTTGTGATTACGTTTGTGTTGCTGGTTCTGGATGTGCTGTTTAATGGTGTTTTGGTTCCCCGCTTCGGCATCGAGGGGGCGGCCATGTCGACGACGCTCGTGGCGGTGATGGGTGCTGTTGCGAGCGGGTGCGTGGTGTTTTCGGAATTGCGAACGCTGCTACCGATACTTTCGGCTCTGCGGATGGTGTGTGCGGCGGCTGTTGTGTTTTTTCTTTCTTTCCTCGTACCGGAGGGGGGCTTTTGGAATTTTATCAAATGGATTGGTTTAATGGGTGGGTACTTTGCGTTGCTTGGGCTGATGGGTGAAATTAATGCGGTAGAGATGCGGCGCTTGAAGAACGTTTTGTCTATCGGCTAAGATGTGACGATTGTGTTAGCAGGTATTTGTTTTTATGGTGATTCACGATCCGTGTGGAAGGGGAGGTTTCAGGACGGATTATGAGAATAGCGATTTTAGGCACACGGGGAATTCCAGCGAATTACGGTGGGTTTGAGACGTTTGCTGAAGAGTTGGCTGTGCGATTGGTTACCCGGGGTCATCAAGTCACAGTATATGGAAGATCCAATTACATCAAGACCAAAGAGAAGGTCTACAAAGGTGTGCGGTTGGTTGTGCTACCCGGTGTGAGATATAAGTATTTCGATACACCGGTTAACACTTTTTTGGCTACGATCCATAGTTTGTTCCGAAAGTACGATGTTCTGCTTTACTGCAACAGTGCAAACAGTTTTTGTACTCTATTTCCGAGGGTGGTGGGTAAGCGGGTTGTATTGAATGTGGATGGTCTGGAATGGAAGAGAGCGAAATGGTCGTGGTTTGGTCGGTGTATTTATCGAATGTCAGAATTTCTGGCCACTTTTTTACCGGATCATATCGTGACCGATGCAAAAGAGGTGCAGCGTTATTACGAGAAGGAGTTCCGTAAGACGAGTACTTGGATTCCGTACGGTGCTCCGATCGATAAGGTCAAGACCTCTGATGTATTAAAACGCTTCGGTGTGGGGAAAAATCGATATGTCCTCTACGTCAGTCGGTTGGAGCCCGAGAATAATGCCCATGTTGTGGTTCAAGCTTTTGAGAAAGTGAAAACAAATTTTCGGTTGGTTGTTGTGGGAGATGCTCCGTACAGCAGGGATTATATCCGTAGGTTAAAGCGTACTCGGGATCCGAGGATCATTTTTATGGGATACGTCTTCGGAAGAGGGTATCGGGAGTTTCAGTCTCATGCCTACTGTTACATCCAGGCGACGGAAGTGGGAGGAACCCATCCCGCACTCGTTGAGGCGATGGGACACGGTAATTGTATCTTGGCTAACGATGTCCCTGAACACAGGGAAGTTTTGGGAGAGGCGGGGGGGTATTTTACAGCCAAGAATCCTGAAGACTTGACAGAGAAGCTGCAGTATCTTCTTGATCATCCTGAAGAGGTGAAGATGTTTCGGGCGAGGGCATTGGCGAGGGTGAAAGAGAGATACACGTGGGAAAAAGTAACTTCAGATTATGAACGCCTTTTTTTAAAATTCATTTGAGACAATCCTCGATGAGAACCATTTGTGTGATTGGAGGAAATGGACTTTTAGGAAGTAAGATCCTTTTGGAGGCAACTGGAGCGTATCGTTTGATTTCCGTCGACCTTCATGAGACTTCTGCGTTTCGGCATGACGGGCTGGAATACATCCAGGGAGATATTACGGATCGAGAGGGGGTTCGTGAGGTTATCGCTCGAGTTCATCCCGATTGCGTTATTCATACGGCGGCCTTCACCGATGTTGATGGATGCGAAAGGGAGAAGGAAAAGGCATGGGGGGTAAATGTTACTGGTGCGGAAAATGTTGCTCTGGCCTGCAAGGCTTTCAATGCTAAGATGATTCATCTTTCTTCCGATTATGTGTTCGACGGGAAAGAAGGACCTTACGGCGAAGAAGACGAGGTTAATCCCATTAGTTTTTATGGAGAAACGAAATTAGAAAGCGAAAGAATCGTTCGTGATATTTTAGCAGATTTTGTCATTGCCAGGACGATGGTTCTTTACGGTTATTCTCCGGGAGTCCGGATGAATTTTGTCACATGGCTGATCGACAGGTTTCATGACGGGAAGAAGGTTCGTGTTGTTGCCGATCAGTACGGGACACCGACCCTTGCCGATGATTTGGCCAGGGCTTTACTGGTTCTTTTTGATAGGAATGGACGCGGTGTGTACCATGCTGTGGGGAGAGAGTCGATTAACCGGTACGATTTTGCCCTTCGGATTGCGGAGGTGTTCCATCTTGATTCTTCTCTCATCGTTAGAGCCACGAGTGACTCTTTACACCAATCGGCTCCGAGACCTCTAAGGTCGGGGCTTAAGACCGATAAGATCTGTCGAGAGATGGGTGTGGCCTTTTCGTCGGTGACCGATGGGCTTCTTGTGATGAGGGATCAGATGGAAAAGGCGGGCGTATATACTCAGAAGCCCTAAGATGGGACGTTTGCTGGATGAACTTAGAGGAGATAACTCATTGTGGGAAAACGAAAAGAGAGAATCGAAGATTCCAAGTTTGAGAGACAGGATCTGGTTTTTCTTGCAGGGATAACCTTGTTGGCCATAGGCTTTAGGTTGTTCCTCATGAGATACCGTTTTGCCGTTACTTTTGATGAGGTGAATTACCTGAAGCTGGCAGCCAGTGGAGATGTACACGGTTTTTCCAAGGTGCTTCATCCTTATTGGTCTCCCCTGTATCCCTTTGTTGTCGCGCTTTTTTCAAAACTCGTACCGAATTTTGAGCTGGCCGGGAGATTGGTTTCCATCCTGTGTGGAAGTTTTATTCTTATTCCTGTCTTTCTATTTACCCGAACCTGGTTCGGCAGAAGAGTAGCTTATTATGGTGCATTGTGGTTGGCCTTTTATCCTTTTTTCGCATTTCTTAGTACGACTGCCTTGACCGAATCGTTGTACACATCACTTATCAGTATAGGAATATTCGTTGGTTGGTTGGCTTTAACACAGCGATCTTGGATGTTAGCGTTTGTCGTGGGCTTGCTTTTTGGCTTCGCTTATCTGACTCGGCCGGAAGGGATTGGATTTATAATCGTTTTTATTGTTCTATCTTCTGGGGTGGTGATTTTTTCTGTTTTCAGGGACAAAGAGATTAAGTCGTTATTGATAACGCTCATGGCCGTATTGGGATTCAGTTTTCCATCGGTACCGTATCTCCTGTATCTCCATGATGCCACTGGGGAGTGGACGATAAGCGCGAAGGGGAGTTCGAATCAACAGGGTGAAGCGGTTGTGTTCTCAGAGACGGATGAGGATACTGAAACTTATAGGATGCTTTCAGAAGACAACAAGGAAGTGCTTATAGATCAAATGTTTCACATCGGCGATTTTCTCCAGGCACAGCGTCTGAGAGGGAAACCTGTAATTGAAATTACCCCTCCACTGCTATTGAAGAAGTATACTACGAATCTTTATCGAATATTGAAGTATGTTATTCCACAAGTGCTTACTACGACAATTTTCATCCTTATGATTTTGGGCCTATTGGGTGAAACGTGGTCGAAGGAGAGAGCTCTGAGGGAGTTGTATCTTCTTTTTTATGTTGGTTTTTTTTGGTTTGTCGTTATACCGTTGTTTCACATCAACGATAGATACTTCCTTCCTTTTTTGCCGATCTGCTTCATCTGGGTTGGCAATGGATTGGATAGATTGACATCTTGGCTGAGTAAAACTTTAAAGCAATTTATCCATTTTTCTGTCAAGATATCGTATGAAAGGTTTGCAAAGGGAGTTGTTTTATTTTTTATTTTCGGTACAGCGTTTCTTCCTGAACTGGGAAAGGTGTTGGTTCGAGATCGCTGGTCCAAAGATTGTTGGGCGGATCCCATCGAACAGAAAAGGGCAGGTTTATGGTTAAAGAGGCACACCTCAGAAATACCCATCATTATGAGTAGAAATCATGCTGTGGATTTTTATGCGGGCAACTACAACATTGCCGAATCGGTCACCATTCCTCAGAATGATTTGGGCCGTGTCCTGGAATACGCTAAGCATAGAGGAGTCGATTACATTGTACTGAATGAAAGATATAAAAAGGATTATTCCCAATTAGTCCCTCTGCTCGAAGAAACCGACGTTCCAGACAATCTACGACTGATCTATAAAAGCAGAGATAAATCTGGATTAAAAACCGTAATTTATCAGTTAGTAAAAGAATAACAACGTATGAGTAGAAAACGCAACATACCTTCCATCCTGTTGGTTCTTGGAGTTACTCTTTTTGGGTGCGGGCTGTTGTTTTTATTTTCTTTTCTTAATTTAGACACGCGTTGGTTAATCGTAATCATCGTGTTGATCGTGGGGTATAGTTTTTTAAAGATCACAAAGGGGAAGGAGTTGTTCTTACTGCGCGTTTTGATATTTCTCATTCCCTATGGCATAGGTTTTATGTATAACGAAGTTGTCCGGTCGGACACGATATGGGCCTTTGATGTCGTCCTGTTTTTCTTGTATGTTATGTGGTTCATCGAGACGCGGGGGTTTAAATCGGAGAAGGTATACGTGGCAAAGGCCACTGTCCCTGCTCTACTCATGATACTATGGAGCGCCTTCTCTATTCCTATAGCAGTATCTGGAGTTGGTAGCTTTTTTGGTATCATTATGTTGTTTAAGGCCTTCATGATGTATTTTTATATTACAAACAGAGTAACAACTAAAAAACAGCTCATGGCTATTGTGGAAGTTATGATAATCGCTCTCGCTGTACAAGGGGGCATTGGTGTCGCCCAGAGATGGTTAGGTCGCCCTTTGGGATTGGAATTTTTAGGAGAGAGACAGGTGACTTCGTGGATGGAGCTTGCTAGGTCCCGGGGAACTATGGGGTTTCCCAATATGTATGGTACCATTCTGATTCTTATTTTACCTATGTCCGCCAGTTTATATCTTTTTACTGAAAATAGACTTAAGAAAATATGGTATGCTGCTGTAACGAGTATAGGGTTTTTCGGTTTGTTGTTTTCTTTGTCCAGACAGGGTTGGTTGGGAATGATAGGTGCAGTTATCGTTATGGTTTTACTTCTGGCATCGAAAAACAGATTAAGTACTAAGCAATTGCTTTCCGTTATGAGTGTTGTTGTAGTTATGATGGTCATAGGAGCAGTTTTTCGAGATTTAATTTTGCTGAGATTAGAAACTGGGGGGCAAGGGGAATATCGAATACGTATGATGAAAATCGCCTTTGTGATTATTTCATCGCATCCTATTCTGGGAGTGGGCCTTTTCAATTATCAAATTTACTCCTTCCAGTACTTTCAATTTTGGCATCCGGTTCATAATGCCTATTTAAGATTGGCGGCAGAGACCGGATTGCCTGGTTTATTCTTTTTCTTTTGGTTTATCTTTCTCGTTCTCAGGAATGCCTATCGAGGGTTCAGAATGAGGAGCAGATCTCTTAACGCCGTTGCTTTAGGCATCTTAGGTGGATACACGGCTTTTTTAATAGCGATAATGTTCGGTCCTCAGTATCAGCATTACCGTCAAAAGTTTCTCTTCTGGGTGTTGGCTGGAATGGCCGTGGCGCTTGATCGAATTGGCAAAAGAGAAATTTTGAATTTTCAAAAATCTCGGGTCAATCCATCGTCTGTTCGTTCCCGGCCGGTAGATCGTACGGTGGGTTCTCGTGAGCCGTCGGAAAATATAGGTTAATTTGTTTTTCGTACGATAAAGCGCAGGAAGAAGGCAGTGAAAATACTCATGATTGATAAATATTATTTCATAAAAGGAGGGGCTGAAAGATATCTATTTGAACTTTCCAGAATAATGGAAGCCCACAATCATAGAATTATTCCGTTTTCTATGAAACATCCTCGGAATGTTTATACACCGTATGAGGATTTCTTTGTTGATCACATGGATTATGATTTGCCATCCATCTGGATAAAAGCGGTAAAGAGCCCTGTTGTTTTCTCTCGAATGATCTATTCCTTGCAGGCAAGAAATCGACTGGACAAATTGATTAATAAAACGAAACCAGATATTGCTCATCTTCATATGATTGATCATCAGTTATCGCCGTCCATTCTGCATGTACTGAAGAAATATGGAATTCCAGTGATTCAGACGGTCCATCAGTATAAAATGGTCTGTCCGAATTATCGATTGTACAACATGCGTACGCATAAGATTTGTGAGAAGTGTCTCGATGGCCATTATTATCATCCGATATTTGAACGGTGTCACAAAAATTCATCGACGGCAGGACTCATGCTTGCGATGGAAACGGTTGTTCACAAGGCTATGAAAATCTACGAAAATTGCATCAACCTTTTTCATGTTCCCAGCCGTTTTATGGGTATCAAACTGCAAGAGAACGGGATCGATGGGGGGAAAATTGAGCATCTTTTTTATACGATAGAGTTGAATGAATATAAACTAAGTTTTGATTCTGACAATTATTTTATATATTATGGAAGGTTATCCAACGAAAAGGGCATTTTGACGCTTTTAAAGGCGATGAGGAACGTAAAGACATCGCAACTTTTCATCGTCGGTGATGGTCCGCAAAAGGAGGAATTAGAATCCTTTGCCTTCAAGCATCAACTTCGGAACGTGAGGTTCGTCGGCCTGAAGGGGGGAGAAGAGTTGAAATCCCTGGTGGCGCACTCTAAATTTGTGGTTGTCCCTTCAGAATGGTATGATAATTCTCCGCTTGTGATCTATGAGTCGTTTGCTCTTGGAAAACCTGTTATCGGATCGGCCTTGGGAGGAATACCTGAACTTGTTGAGCATGAGAATACGGGACTTCTTTTTAGGGCTGGAGATAGTGATATGCTCACGGAAGCCATTCAGTTTTTACTGCATCATCCCGGGTTCATCAAAGATTATGGGTTCAACGCTCGTATGAAAGCCGAAAAGCAATTCAACCCCCGTTTTCACTATCGAGAGATGATAAAAAAATACAGAAAGCTTTTAGGTCGTATTTCGGAAAACTGATCATGAATGGTAATGGGAAAAGAATTATTTCCAATTCAGTCATATTAATTGGTGCCGAGATATTAAACAAAACCATCCGAATGGTTCTCGTCGTATTTTCGGCGCGATTGCTCGGCGATGAAAATTACGGAAAATTTTCATTCGCGTTGGCATTTGTAATGCTGTTTTGGATCCTTACCAATATGGGAGTCCATCAGCTCTTGGTAAGAGAATTGGCAAGAAAGCCTAAGGAAATCAAGAAGTATCTCGGTAATGCTCTTGTTATCAATCTATTCTTGGCGGGGTTCAGTCTTTTTTCAATTTTCATTATCATCAATATCGCGAAAAAACCCGAAGATGTGTTGGTCACTGTGTATATCTTGGCGCTTTCCTTGGTGGTCGGCTCTATTGCTGAGCTTTTTAGATCGACGTTCCAGGCCTTTCAGAGGATGGAATACGATGCCGTTTCGACCATCTTACAAGCTGTATGTTCGACAATTTTGGGTGTCGGTGTTCTCTTTATCATTGGGGATATTCGAGCTCTTGCATTAGCTTATTTGACGGCT
>Ga0114930_10002537_pt1 | contig 16421 bp, 16 predicted proteins | sample AnhtaG_FD_87300 | JGI IMG/M metagenome (GOLD analysis project Ga0114930, IMG submission 87300) | Deep subsurface microbial communities from Anholt, Denmark to uncover new lineages of life (NeLLi) - Anholt_01485 metaG | ecosystem: Environmental > Aquatic > Marine > Oceanic > Sediment | place... | reverse complement strand
TCTATGGCCGAGCCGCCCTTGTGGGCCAGCTTTGCGTAGGTGCGCCTCAAGTCGTGGCAGGCCAGCCCGTCAAGGCCGAGGGCATCGGCATAGCCCTGGACGGTCATGTAGAGAGCCTGCGCGGTCATCGAGGCCCCGTCCTGTCGCCCACCCTTGTTGACGGGCCGAAACACGCGCCCACCATCGAGGCTCGCCGCTTCTCTCCAAACGTCTACCCTGGCCTTGGCCCACGAGGGCATCGGCACAGACCGCACCTTGTTGCGCTTGCCCACCAGGTCCACGATCACCCATCGGGCGTCGCGTTGCTGTATGTGGCCGAAAGTCAGGGTTGCGAGCTCCTGGCGTCTCAGGCCACACCCGATCAGGACGGCCAGCATCGCCCGGTCTCTCTTGCCCTTGAGGGTGTGCCGATCGGGAGCGTTCAGCAGCACCTCAGCCTGGCGCTTGCTCAGCCAGTTGCCCGTCCTGTGCCCTTCCTGGCGGATCCCCGCGACGTGCTGCACCCCCAGGCCCAAGGCCAAGTCCATGAGCCCGTTGTCCATTGCCTCAGTCGCCAGCTTGCGAATGGCCGCAAGCCGCTGGTTGACGTTGGCCGGGCTCTTGCCATCCTCTCTCAGCCTGGCAACGTATCTCTGCACCGTCGCCTTGGAGAGCATGGTCTGGCCCGTCTCTCGATACCAGGAGAGGAAGTCGCGCACGCCCCGAGCGTAGTTCCGCTTGGTGGACGGTGACGACACGCTGTCCACCACCATCTCTATCATCCTCTCTGCCTGGTCGGCCCCTGTCAGGGCAACCTCTTGAGTGGTCATGTCATCCCCCTGTCTGTGATACTTATACACGTTAGCATAATCATTATATCATAGTTGCCCTACCCCGTCAAGGTGTTTCGGGGCCACTTTCGCCGACGCCTAGCGAGGCCGTGGACATAGGGCGAGAGCTGGAGCCATTGGAGAGAGAAGAAGCGAAGAAGCGGTATGACAACACCCGCCCAGGCGTCGGTGAAAAGTTTGCACCAACGGAAAAGGAAAAGGGCAAAGCTCTTGGCAAAGTCGCCGCTGCTCTGGGCATGTCGCGCCCCACCTATGTCAAGGCCAAAGAGGTTGTAGAGGGGGCACCGAAGCGCCCCCTTTGCCTTGTGGCCCGAGGCTACCTGGCTAGTCCTGTGCCTGCCAGTGTCTCGCGGGCCTTCTTCGCCTGCTTGGCGATGACCCCGCAGTGATGCCGAATCTCGACCTGGACTGCCGTAGAGACGCCGTCCCCGTCTCGCGCTATGGCGGTGATGGCCTTTCGCGCCACGTCGATCGCAGCCAAGCGGCCATACAGCGTGGCTCGGACCTTGGCCAGCCGCTCGATGCCAGCCTGCCCGGTGCGTCCTCTGGCCAGATGGTGGCCACCACCAGGCGTGGGTGGCGGCAGGGCTTCACGAGCTTGGATAGGCTGGCCCGTCAACACCTGGCCCAGCCCACCTTGGAGCAGTGCGAACGTGACGGCATCCCGCACAACGGCGAACATGGGACAGCCCGCACACTGCCGGGGAGGGTCTGCCATGCGCATCAGCTCCCCGGTTAGCTCACTCGCCGCCATTGTCGTCCCCCAGCGTCGGTACCAGGTCGAGGCAGGCCCGTATGGTGTCGTTCCACAGCGCATTGGTCTCCGACTCCACCGCGAAGGCGAGCCGTTGGTCCAGGCTACTTCTACGCAGTCGATGGCACAGTGCTGACCTAAGAACCGAGACCAGGGCATAGCGCCCGCTGAGGCGGGTCACAACTGCGTCCACCAGCGTCTCCCACCGCAGCTCGTCAGGAGTGGGCTCTATACCAAGCCCACTCACAGTGGGGCAGTATTCTTGATGCTCGATGGCCTGGCACATCTCCGCAGGCCAGGACGTGGGATCCTCCAGGTCCACGTCGAGTAGGGCTGCTACCACGTCGTCTCCGAACCGTCTCTCTCGCTCAATCACTTGCCCGTTCACGACAAAACCCTCCCGTGGTTTGGGTGCCAACGGCAGGGCTGCTACAATAGGGTCAGCAGTGGCGTCACTCCCGTTGGCGCTGCTGTTAGGGCCGGGTCTGCGTGACAGCGCAAGCCCGGTCCGCTCAATGAGTCCTGTCATAGGCTTCCTCCTGTTGCCTTCGCGTGTCTCTTCGGGCGTCAAGGTCTCCATTAGGCGTTGTGTCTGTCCGTAGGTCAGTCTATCGGCCCCGCCTGGTCCCGCTTGGCTTCAAGATACTCTTTTGCCCTTCTTGCACGCTCCGTCGCATGCTTGAGTAGAGGATGGCCCACGGCCAAAGCTCGCCAGTGGGTGGTCAGGGCTCCTACCGCGTCAAAGACGGGATCGAGAGCTGCCTCAATCCCTGCTATGTCTTCGACTTTTGCCGCCGTCTCCCGACAGACTGGAATGGCTGCTTCCATAGCATCAGCAACAGCCAGTAACAAGACCCTTCGCTTTGTCATTCTCGGCATGTTCTCGCCTCCTTGTGTTGGGCCAAACAGAAAGCTCTCACCGTTTCGCTCTAGTGAGAGCCTGTGGTATCATCTGTTCAGCCGTGGCGCTCTCACCAGCGCTTCGGTCAGGATCGGTCAGGTGCGAGATCACTTGGCCGGTCCGTCTTTCTACCTTACACCCACATCCTAGCACGGGGCCAGGAACGTGTCAAATATCGCTCTGGTGCGTGCTCTATCGCTCTAGCGATACGCCCTGTGGCCCAAACTCGCCCCTGTGCCCATCTGTCGGCGGCACAGCGCGCCTAGTAGCACCACGTGGACACCTCCTGCCCCGAGGCGTCGAACAAGTGGCCGCATTCTCCCTTGTTGGCCCAGATCGCCCTGCCGCTGCCGAAACTGAACCCGCATGACTCAGGATGATGTTCATTCGTGTATACGCGGCATGACTGCCCTGGTGCCAGCACAAAGTCAGGGAAGATGAAGTCCTGGCCTGGATCATCGGCGTTGAGTCGCCATCCTTTGAGATTGGCTGGAGCAGATCCCTGGTTAGCAATCTCGGCGAACTCGTCACTCTCGACACTTGGTACGACGCCGTTGTAGAAGATGTGGGCGATCACGACGTTCGCTTCACCTTGAGGTTGCTCCGCCGTGGGCTCGGGCGAGGGTGGTACTTCGGTCGGTACGGAAGTGGTTGTAGGCTCGGCAGCCGCCGGTTGCTCGCCCCACAAGCCTCTCCCCGCGTCCCGGGCTTCCCGTTGCAGTTGCAGGAACGTGTCTTGGTATCGGACATCTGGGGGGTACGTGCTGACCTGGGCGAAACCCAGCCGCACGAGCTCGGCGTTGACCATCAGCTCACCCACCCAGACGTAGCGAAGCAGGCGGCCATACTTGTCTGTCTCGGAGACGTCCTTCTCTAGCAGAACGGTTTGGCCCTCCACAAGCCGCCGGTTGGCTTCTGTGGCCTGTGGCCCCATCCATTGGACGGCCTCGGTGGGATGTACGGTTTCGGGCGTGTCGATGCCGATGTAGCGGACCTTGTAGGGTTGCCCCTCAAGGGAGACTTCGATGGTGTCACCGTCGATCACGCGCAGGACTTGGGCGGGGACACGGAGGGGCGTGGGAGTCGGAGGAGCGGGGGTCAGAGTAGAGGTAGCTGCTGGACTCGGCGGTGCCGTGGCAGTAGCCGTTGGCACCGATGTCTCTGTAGGCTGCGGTGTATCTGTCCTGGTGGGCGTCTGGGTCTCCGTGCGTGTTGGCGTGCTGGAGGCGGCCACGGTATGGCTCGGAGTGAGATTGGGTACGGCAGGGACGATGGTGGCGATGGTAGCGGTGGGCGTGCTGGCAATGACAGGGCTGATGCTCTTGGGGCGCTGGTCAGCCGTCAGCGTCGGGATCTCCGATGGGATCGCCGTGCTGGTCGGCCCTGGACTACCTGATACCAACGCCGTCTCCGGCTCCCCCTCGCGCTGGCCGACAATGACAACCAGAACGCAGCATAACAGTAGGATGCTCAGGACGCCACCCAGGATGATATACAAGGTCTTGCGGTTCTTCTTCTTGGGGAGTGCCTGACCCATGTTGCCCTCCTTCCTGGAAGCCCCCCTAGTGGCTGTTCTGCCGGACCATCACTCGGCCCTCTCTGCCAGGGCCACCTCCACCTGACCGGCGCTGGGGAGGGGGAGAGGGTCTATGGACAACCATTGCAAGCGCATCCAGGCGGCTTGTGACAGGTATAGCTCCTGGAGATACAACTGTCGCCACAGGCTTTCCCCTTGCAGCAGTACTTGCAGCATGTACGGGGTGCTGGTGGCGGTGTTGGCGGCCTTACGGTCGGCACGGCGGTGGGCGCAACGACGATCGTCGCTGTTGGTGCTGCGATCGGAACCTCTGTGGATGAAGGGACAGCCGTCGGCGCTCTTGTTGCTGGCGTACGTAGCGCAGCCACGGTCTCCTGGCCCAGCGCCGCCACTTCCTGCGGAAGAGTCAACACCTGGCCCACCTCGATGACGTCGGGATCCTCAATGTCGCTGGCCTCCACGACTGCCTCGACTGTCACCCCGAACATGGCAGCGATCTTGGCCAGTGTGTCGCCCGCTTGCACGACGTAGGTGATGGGTTGGGTAGGGGTGAGGTCTAGCACCTTGGCGGCCGTGGCCGTCTGGGCGGGCGGCGAGGAGGTGGCTGTATCGTCGGGGGAAGGCGTGGTCGTCGGGGTGAAAAGAACCAGACCTGGGCCCTTCTCGATCGTAGGGGCGCTATCTCGCCCTGGCTCTTCCTGGACGGCAGGGGTAGTTTCTGGGGCACAAGTGAGTAGGGCCAGCGCAGAGAGGATCGCCAGCAGCAGTAACGCGAGAAGCTGTTTCCTGTGCATCGCTGCCCACTGATACCTGGGCCACAGGTGCAACGGGGTTCGGTTGTGCAGCCATCTTCAGCACGCAGGCATTGTAGCACAGGACTCCCCCTGCCGCAAGCTCCTGGGCCTCTCCTGGCCGTTTTTGCACGAAAAGCAGCCAAAACCCTTATGTGTGGGATGCCTTTGGCTGCCCAACTTCTGACCAGAATGGGCGCTAGGGGCCGCTTTCGGGGCTGGGGCTCACGTCCCAGGTAACTGCGACATTGCCCACGCGGGTAGCTGGGGCTGTGGCTGCGCTGGTCGGCCAGTCGAGGGGGTGGCGGCCCAACTGGGCAAGCCTGCGGCCTGCTGCTGCGGCATAAATCTGGGCGCGACCATCTCCACCTCTTCCTCGGTCAAGTCGGAGTAGAAGACCGATAGTAAGGGGTGCATACTCCAGAACATCCTTCGCGCTGGATTCCGCCGACTGTAGGCCATCTCCATGAGTATGACCGCACGCGGGTCTTGCTGGGCCAGCAGAGAACGAGTCACATCGGTCGAGATCAGCGGGTTCGCCCGCCGCATGGCGCTGTACTTCCTCATAGCCTCATTCGCTGCCTGCGCCTGCTCCTCACTCATCCCGATGTACTGGGGGATGCGCATGTACTCGTAGTATTGGTCTCTGGCTTTCACGTACTGAGGATCGAGATTCTTGTTGATGTAAGGCATGGCCTCCTGTACGACCGCCGACTTAGTACGCTCCGCAAGTTCCTGCCTCTGCATGACTATCTCGCGTGGCTCGGCCATCCCGGTCAGGGGGTCACGAGCTTGGTCAGCTATCTGGTAGTAGGCATCTATGAACTCATCCACGGGGTTCTGGGCTGCTGGCTTGGCAAAGGCGATGCCCTTGTACGCCCGCGTGTTCCGCAGCATGTCGGGAATGCGGGCCATTATCATCTGCCGCTCTTGAACCTGCTCGCGGTAGTCGTTGCCTGAGAGCTGATTGCTCCGAAAGCGTGTGGTGAGCTGGGCCACCTCCGCCTTGTAAGGCTCCCGCTGGCTCTCCACGTCGGCCCAGAACAGCGCCCAGGGCTGCTCCCGCTTCCTGCCCATAGCCTGTGCCGCTTCGGTCGCCGCCTTCAGGTCGGGCGATTGCTCCAGAGCATACTTCTGCGGCCGGTGCAGTTGGGCCCAGGGTCTCCTGAAGCTGGCTTGTGCCAGCTCCTCCCTCAGTGCGTCCCGCTTTCTAGCAGGCGAGACGGGAAAGGTGCGCAGACCCACAAGCTCCCCGCTGGTGACTGCGATAGCCTCCTTCCAGTCTTTGGCCCCAGATTCGACTACGCCCTGTATCCAGATCGGAGTCAGATTGTCCGCAATGACGCGCTTGGTCAGTTGAGGCAGGGTCTCGATGGGCATTCCCAAGGCGTCACGATGCTTGAGCACGTCTATGCCCGTGCCCACCACAGGCGATAGCCGCCCCCGAACGTAGCGCCAGGCCAGATCTTGCGCCTCGTCTGGATCACGCTCTATCTGCGCCAACGTCCGCAAGGTCATAAAGAGGGGGCCGCCGATGCCCATGTACTGGTCGCCCACCTGGATGGTGAGCCATCTACTGCCCTCTTTCGGGTCCAGTCGCGGCTTCTGCTTGAGAAGTCCGCACAAGCCCAGGTAGCCCAGGAACGTCGCGGCAGCAAACTGCCCCAGCGCTCTGCGGGCCATCTTGCCCCGCAAGCCTCCTTGGGCCACATCGAACAGAAGACTGTAGGCAGCCCGATGCAGTCTGGGAGAATAGAGCAAGGCCGACTCCAACGCCTGCTGTCTGCGGGTTATCCCCTCTGCCCCAGACTCTACCACGCCAGTAAAGACGTTCCAGAAGCGCACCAACTCGGCGCTGTCAGTCGGGCTCTTGATCTGGTACTCTGTGGCTTCTAACCCCAGTATCCTTGCAGCGGTGAGCATGTTGTCGAATATGCGTCCACCAACTCGCACGGCCCCTCCTACCACGGGGAGCCTGCCCATGAATCCTCGGGTCGCCTCGGTTAGCTCGTGGCCCGTGAGTATCAGTCCCTCCGGTGCGTACCTCCGCACTGTCGCCGCGTGGTCCTCTTGCGCCAGGAACTTCGCAAAGCTCGCTGGGTCAAACCCAGACCGCCAGGCTCTCCATACGGACTCCCCCCACACTTTGGGGTATCTGGTCAGAGTCCCAAACATTTGCAGCATCACGGGGCCAAGGTCAAACACGGTCTGGAAGAGGCGCGGGATCCGGTTTAGGGCATTGACGGCATTGGCCGCCTGCTCCGGCAATCTCAAGGGTGTATCGTAGAGCATGTCACGGACGCCGCCCAGATCGGTGGCCTTGAAATAGCGTCCAGGAACGCCTGGCAGTTGCACCTCGCCAAAGCGTACCTTCTTGCCTGGACGACTGGGAATGAACTCCGTGATGAAATCCAACGCTCGTTGCCCGGCTATGGCTCGATATGCCTGCTGGACGATGAACTCCATAGAATCTGTTGGGTTGGCATACTCGAATCCTAGCGTATGACCCTCGGCGGCAGTCTTGAATTCTCGTGGGTGCTCTGACTTCATCAGGGCGGTCAGGAACTTGCCGCCCGGACTCGCCTGCGGCACACCAACCTCTATCGTGCCGTTGGGCAGCTTGCGCAACAATACATCCCGCGGCCAGAAGTGTTGGCCTTCGGGAAACTCAAGCTGAGGCGGGAAGATACCCTCTCCATGCACGAGTGCCAGCACGTCGTCTGCCAAAGCCCAACCCGCATCCCTGAAGGCCGTTTGCTCTGCTGTCATCGGGAACTCTGGGTGACGCCCCTCCAGTATGTCCAAGAGAGGGAGTTTCTTGCCCCTGAACGTTACCATCATGTCCTTAGCCCTAAAGAGCTTCTGGACATCACCGTACTGGCGCAGGTCAGCGGTCGCGGCCATAGCGGTCGTGTTGCCAGTTGCCTTGATGAAACTCCACAGGGCAAAGGCTTCCGAAGGAGGGTCAGTACCTACTATGCCGATGTGTCGCAGAACCCAACTCACAGGCTTGACATTGTTGGTTTCCGCCCAAGTCATCATCCGCCGCAATGCATCTGGCTGGCGCATCCTTGCCGTTATCTCCAGGTTGCTCAACACAGTTGGCAACCGCGATGGGCCAGTGGACGGCGCAGTTACAGGGCTCGGAGGTGGTAGCCCCGCGCCTGGAAGCGGTGGCTGCACGGGAGGGCCAAGGGGCACTGCTGCACCTGTCGGGGGTGGCACCGCTGCTCCGACTGGGGCCTGGGCTGGCGGAACGGCCGCACCTGCGGGAATAGCGGGGGCTACCCCAACAGCGGGTGGTGGAACCGCTGGCTCAGCCGAAGGTGCAACGCCGGGTCTGAGTCGTGCCACCTGAGTAGGACGCATCTCTCTTGGCGGCGGCACGACCTCTGGCGCACGCACAGGTGGCGCTTCTGGGGCTTCTGGTGCCTCCAACACTTGCCCCCTCTTTATGGCCTCCCGCACATCCTCAGCCCTCATGGCTCTAGGTACGTCATATGAGACGCCCTCTATCTCCACGCGATCATAGCCCCTTTCGGGCTGTCGGGAAACAGGTCGAACAAACTCCTCTACGCCACGCCGCTGGGCTTCAAGGGCATTCTCCAGCATCTTCTTAGAAAACACCCTGTCCATTGGATCGGTGGCGCGACTGATTTCTGCCCTCAGCCTTGCTATGTCATCAGTGACTCGCACACGCTCCATTGGGGTGCGTCTTATGCCGGTCGCTGCCACCTCTGGCGCCACCGCACGCACGGGCGGCGCTTCTGGCTCTGGGGCACCGAGCCGTCTCTGCCCCGCCGCTTCCTGGGCCTCCCGGGCCAGCCTTGCCGCTTCCTCTGGTGGCACCTCCATCGGCCTCATCGCCTCTGGCGCAGCTTCTGGCACTGGCCTGGGCAGGCCCTCACGCCCAAACACGGGCCGCGCCTCTTCAGGGGTCAGGAACGTAGGTCGCTCCATTCTTGCCGTAGGTCGGACTTCCTCCGGCCGCATCTCCAGCGGTGGCCTAGCCTGCGCCATCACCCTGTCCAACTGCCCTTGCTCGATCTGCCTGAGTGCAGCGTCCGCAGCGTCTATCTCCTGCTGCAGGAGTCCAGCAGCTTGCTCAAGTCGAGGCGACACCGCCTTCCCCGCACGCTTGTCCTTGTATATCTCACGCTCCACCCCAGCGAGTCGAGTCTTGCGGAGCCTGAGTTCCTTGACCTGGCTCTTCATCTCCCGCATGGCAGTAAGCAGGCTATCCCGCTGCCCCTCCATTCCTGGGAGCTCCCCGAACATCCCCATCTGCTTCTCGATGGCCTCAGCCCTCGGAGCAATCCGCTCGAACAGCGTGCGCACATCCGTTGGCGTCCACTCCCTGGGGCTGGGCTTGATCTCCCTCAGCCAGAGCTGTTGCAGTGTGCTCGGCCCGATATTGTACTTCTGCGCTCCCTCGCCAAGTGCCACGGCCACCCGCTGGGGTAGAAGCCCCACATCCACCGCCTGCAAGAGGCTGTCTGGCAGATAGGACAGACTCAGGTACTGGGCCACGGTGGACGGCTTCTTGATGCCGAACTCGTCTGCTACCTCTGCCACCGAAAGGCCCGCATCTGCCCTGCCTCGAACTATCGCTGCCCACTCCGAAGGCTCGTATCCTTGCACCAACATGTTGTCTATCCGAGCGATGTGCTGCGCTTGCGGCGTGTCTACGTCGAATATCTGGGCCATGACTGTGCCGATCCCCTTACGCCTAAGCACCTCCATGCGATGGTGGCCACCCAGTAGGTCGAACGTGCCGTCGGGCATACGCCTGACCTTGACGGGCGTCATCAGGGCCTCATCCCAGTGCTCCAGTATCCAGTTGACACGCCCTTCCCGGAAGCCTATGCCCTCCTTGCCGATCGCGCGCTTCTGGTACTTTCGAGGGTCAATGTTGATCTGATCCAAGCCGAGTTCCTGTACCTCGCTGGCCAAAGCTCGCTGCTTGCCTTCGGGTCTGAACCCTTCTGGCGTGATCGCGCCAACCTCACTGGCCAGGAGCTTTCGCAGCGCAGGAACTCCAACCGCAATCGTCTTGGCTGCCAAGCCCGCTACCTTGAGACCACCAGCGAACAGCGCCATGCCAGCGAGCTCTTGAGGCGTAGCCGAGGCAACGTACATAGCCATGTCTGCGATGTCCACCGCCGTATAGGCTTTCGCCGCCACACCCGCTATGCCTGCCGCTCCCAAGAAGGGTGCTGCTACGAATGTGCCACCGAGACCCAGAGGGTCCCATGCTGTCTCAACAGCCGCCCGCACCACAGGACTCACAGGCGCTTGCTGCCAGGCTTCTACGTTGAGAGCGGTTGTTTCTTTGGCGGCTTCCCCCCACATTCGCCTTCCTGCCAGGACGTCGGCCCAGGCGGTCTGTAGTCTGCGCCGCTCCTCTGGGTCAAATACGGCTTGCAGAGGCCCGCCACGCTGCAACATGCCCGCTATCGGCTGCGCGACACGTTCACGAGTCAGCGAGGAAAGATAGCGCTGCCAAGCAACCGAAGGCTCAGCCCTTTGCGCGGCCTCTGGGCCACCTACCGCGCCCATGAGGGCCTGCATCCAGGGGGTTTGGGCTATGCCCACACCAGCTGGAATGCCCGTGGTCGTGGGCCACGTCGAGGGCCTCAACAGGCTCGGCCTGGGCTGCACGGGCCCTGGTTGCGGCCCAAGTGGTGCCATAGGCTCTCTCGGCGCACGCTCAGGCACAGGCTCAGCTGGCGGGCCAGCGGGGTATCTTTTCAGTATCTCCCCCGCCTTCTGGCGAGCGTATTCTTCCTTGTTCTGCCATCTCCAAAATGGGCTCACCTACCTACTCCTTCTGCGCCTTCTGCCCCTGGCCTTGGCCAGCTTTGCTGCCTGGAAGCCCAGGAACAGCAGCAGGCCAGCCACGACCGCCACGATGTCAAGAAGCGTCACTGGCGATCCCATCCGTCTCGACTCGCTCGGCTACCATCCCCGCGCCGCGTCCGAAAGACGATCTGCACATCCTGGATCGGCCGTCTCTTGACAAAGCCAAAGCAATGCACGAGTCCGTAGGCCGTGGCCTTGAGAGCATCATTGTCAGCATCGACCGGCACTTCTCTCACCGGCCTGCCCTCCACGATCTCGTGGTATTTGTACCTGCCATACTCCCAGATGGAGCCCTTGCACTTGGGATCGTAGAACATCCGAGGCTTGCCAGTGGCAGGGTTGATGAGGTAGGTGCGGTGGCGCTCGATGCCGTCTGCGATGGGCACCGGCTCGGAGAACACGGGGATGCCAGCGTCTTGCTGCCACACCTCCGCCGGACTCTCCATCGCCTGGTGCTGCCTGCCGCCCATGCACATGACGGCAAACTGCACCTTGGGCCACCACTCGCGCCGCCGCGCTATCTGTATCATCTCTGAGGTCACAAGCCCCGTGCGCCATATCTCGTCGATGTGAAGCACGTTGCCATAGTAGTCTATCTGAACGGCCTGCACCGCGTAGTGATGGGCATAGCCGGGGTCTATCCAGAGCTGTAGGGGGAGCTTCTTGTCGAGGGGGCAAGGCTTGACGTGGCTGACATGAGAGAACTCCTTGAACACGAGGGTCGCCGGAGGACAAGGGACGGCGCCAAAGCGTTCCTTGAACACATCGGCCGGGAACGTGGCCTCCAGCGCACGTATCTCAGGATCGTTGCGGCCAAGCGGATAGACGGTATGATTAGCCCACGAGGGAATACTGAACGATCGGCCCTCATCCAGGTTGTCCGACTGCCACGCCTTCCAAAGCTCGGGATACCATCCCAGGCTACCCTCGAACGTGCCCGAGAGGATCAGTGGCCCGCGCGTCTCGGCCACACGCCCACGCAGGCGCAGAAACGACTCATACGACTGCTGTGCGGCCTCTACCATTGCAATGCCATCCGGGGCCTCACCTGCCAGCGTCTCCACGTCGCGGCTGGTGCGCGTCTGGATCTGCACTCCTAGCCGCGTCCGCATCCGGCATGGCCCTTTCAACGGCATCGAAATCGCGCTGCTTTCCAGAAGATTCAGCCGGAGTAGCGCAGGCGCGAGATGCAGGAACTCTGGCCGAGCAAGCTCGTAGGAGGGACCCACGATCCAGAAGCCGCCGCTGCGCTTTGGCCAGGCGCACCATGTGACCATCTCCTCTGCCGTCCACCTGCTCTTGCCAGCCCGCTCGCCCCCAGCCACCAGCTTCACCCGCGCCGGATGTAGGTGTGCCACACCCTGCTCAGGCCATGGTGTGTAGCCAGTCTGCTGCTACAACCATCGCCGCCTTGCTTCGGTGTGTCGCCACAACTGCACCGAAACGCGCTTACGTGCTTGCGCAGGTCCTATCGCTACTGTCTGCACTGCCCTCACCAGCACTCACAAGCTCCGAGAAAAACCGCTCAAGATCGGCTTCCGTAGCCTCTGCCGTCAGTACTCTCTCGACGGGCCTGCCCAGCTGATAGTCTAGAAACAGCCTTATCGCGTACCGATCCCCGGCCTCCGCTTGGACGGCAAACACCTCCAGCACCCTCTCCATGCGGTCTGGAGGCATGACCTTGGTAAAAGAGCGCAGTAGACCTTCCTCGATGCGCCGCTTGGGGCGGCCAGGGCCACCCTTGTTACCCTTGGCCACCTGGTTGCCAGCCTTGAACAGTTGTTCTCCCTTTTTTGCACCCATGTTTCTAGCACCTCGTCCCTGGTGTTTTCATGGTGTCTATACTCTTGGCATTGCCGGATGCCTACCCTTCGCCATCGACCTCGCCGGCGTCGCTCTTGGGCGTGATCCCTACAAGCTGGCACTGGCCCTGGAATCTCACGCCGTTCATCTCGATCTTCCCCTGGCCATGATAGCCGCTTTTGCCACTCTTGAACAGCTTTTCGGAGAGCACCAACAGGCCCAAACTCTTGCCGTCAACCGTCCGAATCTCCGCCGTCAAGAACATGATTCCCCTCCTCAATCCGTAGCACTATGCGTAGCACTATCGGTTTGTCAGTTTGCACGTTCGCCCTCGAGGGTCCGCAACTGGGCCAACCTGTGACATGTCACACCCCTAACCTGTGACATGTCCCAGGGGGACCACCTGTGACAACACACCCCCCCTTAAGGGGGTGTGTCACAGGTACCTGGTGCCACACCAGGGGATCTCTATCAGAATGGGATTGGGTTACCATCATCATCGACCAACTGGTCTTGGAGGGAGGGATCCGCCTGATAGCTTTTCAGAGCCCAAGTGGTCGCCATCCCCGGGCTCTCACTCACCACTATCACATCCTTCATGCGGTGCAAGCTCTTACGCACGGAAGCCCTGTTGGCTGCCAGCGTGTCCGCTATCTCGCTGACGGTCGTTGGCCCACGCTTCAGGATGCCTCGGACTCGACGACTGAGAGGCACGTGCGCACTCAGCTCAGGTACATCCTCAAGCTCGAATTCCGACAGCGTGATCGTATCTTGCTCGAACCGAAAGCGCGTCCCTCGAGGCTCATGCAGCCTGCCAAAGTTCGTTTTGGTATGGTAGAGCCCCAGTTCCAGCACGCCCGCACTCCCCAACTCAGCCCGACGGGCGAGCCAGGTGGAACGAGCAAGATTGCTGGTGAACACGCTACCAAATGGGCGGGGCAGGCCTTTTCGCTGGGCCTCGAACTTGGTGAGATGCGACAGGATCAGCGCCGTGATGGGACCCAGACCTCGAATGGCGTTGAAGAAAGTCATCACCACCTCGGCAGATTCGGGCTCCCCTCCGCAGGCCGGTATCATGCTGTCCACAATGAGCAATCCCACTTGGTGTTGGTCTATCTCTCGCCGTATGCGATGCGCTTCTAGTTGCAGGCTTCGGCTCATTCGGCGGTAGATCATCTGGTCGTGAGGAACCTCGATCCCGTGTGCCTGCTCGATGCAACGCAGATAGTACGCATGCGTGCTGGCCGTCGTCTCCCAGTCCAGATACAGCACCGCCTGCGCCTCTTGCAGGGGCGTCAGCCCAGGTAGGGCAAGGCCACAGGCCACACAGATCCCCATAGCAAGGCTGAAGAGACTCTTGCCTGCCATGCCGTCACCGTAGAGCACAGTGGGTTGCAGGTACGGCAGCAAGTACCGTACCAGGAAGGCTCGATCGAGCGGCTCATCGGCGATGTCTTTGAGATAGACGAAAGGCTCGCCCTCCCGGTAGGTGTCGGCTGTGGTCAGGGCCACGAGCTCGACTATCTCTTCCCAAGCGATGCTCAGCTTCGTGCGGGCACCAAGCGTTTTGGCCAAGGAGTTCTTGCTGCGCGTGCTGATGAGCGTTATCTGGTCTTGCAGGATGTCGCCTTCGGCGCCAGGTTCGATCGAATCCACTCGGACCTCGGCGCGTAGGCCATTCCTCGCCTCACGCACGGCTCTGAATGTGAAGCGAACAGAGGGGGCAGCCAACTCATACTCATAGTCAACACCGACTTGCCGACCGCGCACTCCCAGAGGCAAAGGTGTCCAGTCCTTAGCGACAATCACCGGAGAACCCCCTTGAGCTTGCGTTTCTCCGTGGAGGTATCGCCGGCAAGGCGTTGGGTGGCCTCGAGATTCTGGAAGAGCTTGGTCATCGTTTCGGCCATCTCGTCTGGCGTACCATCGCACGCATAGGCAGCCTCGGCGACCTTCGCGGCTACTGCAATCGTGTGGCGTTGCCGGGCGCAGCGCACGATCAGATTCGCGTAGTGCGTGGCATAGATGCTGGTCGGGCAGCGTGTGATCAACGTTGTCAAGGCAGCCGGGCCGCCGATGCGCTCTAGCTGACCAGTCCGCCTCAGTTCCGATAGGACCAGGATGTAGTCGCCGGGCATGTGCTGTTCGTGCAATGCCATGATCGCGCGAAAGATGAGGCCCAGGTGCGCCACGTGAAAGTCGTCAGCTCGCAGTCCCGTTCCCATCACTCTGTCCATGGCGTCGGGATCGATCAGTAACGCGCCAATCGTGGCTTCCTCTGCCTCTCTCTCATAGGGAACTCGCCGCTCACTCATGGCTCCTGCCCCTCATCTTCGTGGGGCCAAGGGCCTTCCCTTGCATTCCTGTGCCTTGCGTGGTATCATGGACACAGGAGAACTGGCAAAGCTCCTGACCTGGCTTGAGGCGGTCTTGCCTTGCTCGGGGCAATAGGCCGCCGGCAAACTCAGAGGGGCCACACCACGTGGCCCTTCTCTCCTTCTATCTGACTAGCGCCCCTGCGACCTGGCCCTCACGCTGGCCGGGCTCGGTCACGTTGCCGCCCTCATCCGTCTGGTCGCGCAGGTGGCGGCGCTCCTGCAGGATGCGGTCGAGCTCCGCAAAGAAACCAACCAACGCGGACCTGCTCAGTGCATCACTGCGTTCCTGCGGCGATGGTCGTCCCGTCACGGTTGTGCCTCCGGCCGCTTCTGTGTGGCCTCGGGCCGCAGGCAATCCGCCCGCACTGCCTCGCGGATTACGCGCTTCAGGGCCTGTTCCTCGGTCTCACCTCGGCGTTCCGCCAGGTCAAGCAGGGCCAGGCGCTCCAAGAGGGGCACTCGCACCTTCTGCCACTCCATGCTCCCCATGCTGGAACCTCCCCAAAACAGAATGCCCGTGACCAATCGTCACAGGCATTATCGCATGGAATGGGTGCGGGAAAGTACATATATGTACTTTCTTGCACTTACTTGCAGGGTCTACCTGGCCAGGCTGTTCCTCCTCTTCTGCCACCCTCGCAGTGTGCTCAAGCTGACGCCTATCAAGTCTGCGGCAATCGCTTGTGGCATTCGGGGAACTCTTTGCTCCCACTTTTCGAGCTTCTCGAGTTTCTCTGGCCAGTCATCGCGCTCCTCAAGGCGCGGCGCGCCGCGCCTCCACTCTTGCTCGCTCGCCGCATCCCGCTCCTCGGCCCCAACTGCGCGGGCCAGGCTTGGCCTCTTCATCTTCTCCAGCAGCATTTCGAAATAGGGCCGCCATTGGTCAGTACAGCCGTCGCGTATTATGGCCGTTGAGTTGTCCGTCGCCCGATACATCGTCAGTGAGCCAAAGGGCGGCCTGAGCGCTTGCTCCACGACGCCCATTGGGGCATCAGGGGCATCGCGCTCCGTTTCGGGGGAATAGCTTTGCACCGAGAAGCCATATTCGTCTTTGCCCTCTTTCCGATAGCTCCACACACCCCGGTCGCCCCACAAAGAGCAAACTCCGCCAAGGTGCAGACTGCCCCACTCTGCCCCCTCATCGCGTCGTATGCGCTCCTTGAGCCACCTGACAAGAAAGTCAATCTGATGGGGACTGTACCCAATCTCTTGCATGACAATGCCCTCCCCCGGCCGTTTGCCGAAAAAGGGCGTTCGGTGGTATACTGTCCCTGCCACGCCGCCGCTCTCGGCCTGTGGCCATGGCCCTGGACGCTTCCACGTCGCGGGGCCTTTCCTTCTGCCTCTCATTCTACCACGAAAGAGTCCAATCGCCAACTGCCAGGTGACCAACACTCGGCCACCCCGGCCCTCCAAGGCTACTGTGTAACATCTACAGCGGATCAAAGTAAGGTTTGTCTACGCCCTGGGCATCGGCAACTATCGGGCCTTGTACAAGAACAACGTCGTCGACTAGGGGCAGCGACACCCCGTCCCCGTCCCCTCCCCGCTCGCGGGGAGGGGAG
>Ga0114930_10002536_pt1 | contig 16426 bp, 12 predicted proteins | sample AnhtaG_FD_87300 | JGI IMG/M metagenome (GOLD analysis project Ga0114930, IMG submission 87300) | Deep subsurface microbial communities from Anholt, Denmark to uncover new lineages of life (NeLLi) - Anholt_01485 metaG | ecosystem: Environmental > Aquatic > Marine > Oceanic > Sediment | place... | reverse complement strand
TGGAGGAATTGGCGGGTTCGCTCGAACTTCACGAAGGAATGCGCGTGCTCGATCTCGGTTGCGGAAGGGGGCTGACGAGCGTCTTCTTGGCGAAGGAGTTCGGCGTCACCGTGTTCGCGACCGACCTCTGGATTGCCGCCACGGAGAACCACGAGCGGTTCCGACAGATGGGACTGGACGGTCGCATCGTCCCCATCCACGCCGAAGCGCATGAACTGCCCTACGCGGACGAGTTTTTCGACGCCGCAGTCAGCATCGACGCCTACCACTACTTCGGTATTGAAGACGACTACCTCGACAAGCATCTCGCGCCATTGGTGAAGAAGGGCGGGCAAGTGGCCATAGCCGTGCCCGGATTGAAATACGAATTCGGTGACGAAATCCCGGAAGAAATGAAGCCTTTCTGGGTGGAAGAGGTGAAGACCACTATTCATTCGCTGAAATGGTGGAGCGACCTCTGGAGTCGATCAAATGCAATCGAGGTCCGCAAGTGCGAAGAAATGGCGTGTTGCGCCGAGGCATGGCGCGATTGGTTAGGCTGCGACAACGAATATGCCCGCCATGACATCAAGATGATGGAGGCGGAAGGTGGCCGTTATTTCAACCTGGTCGGCATCGTTGCCGTCAAAAAGTAATGCCGCAAAGCCACAAGTTAGGTCAAGCCCGTAGCACATAGGGCGGGTCGCGACCCGCCGAACACCTCAATATTGCCCCACACCATATCCAACACTTAACCCCGCGAGGCAATCCCCGTTAAGAGGATAGGATGTATCGTGTCGTCAGCAAGTAATGCGAAGGCGTCTTATACGGTCAGAAAGCAAGAACTCCGCATCTTATGCGGCTCCATCTAATTATTGTTCGGCCTTCATCAATTAGAATAGGAACATGGCCATAGCAGTGCGCGTCGCAGCTATCGTGGTTTGGGTGGGTATCGTCTGCGGATGCTCCACGCCGGGAACGCTCCCAAAGACTGGGTCAAGTGCGATTTCATACGTGCCTACCGAAAGGAAAGGGAGCAGAATGCCGCATTCAAAGGAGGCCACGATGACCACTCTTCTCCGTCGTGCCTTACAGGAACACGACATCCCCGGAATTGGACTCGTTGTCTTTGACAGCGACCGGCTTGTCATTCAGAAAGCAATGGGGCTCTGTCGGCTAGGCGAAGAGACACCAATCACGTTGGACTCGCGATTCCACATTGGCTCCAACACAAAGGCGATGACAGCGACAGTCATAGCGTCCCTGGTTGAAGACGGCAAGCTATCCTGGGAAGAGAACGCGATCACTGTATTTCCCGAGTTTGCAGAGACGATTCATGAGTCCTTCAGGTCTGTCACAGTCAGGCAACTGCTCTCACACACGGCCGGAATCCAGCCGTTCACCAATGACGCCGAGTTCGATGCGATACCTCAGTTTTCTGGGACATCACAAGAACAACGGTATGAGTTCACCAAGTTCCTTCTCACCCACAAACCGTTCCGTACCCCGGGTAAAGCCGTTGAGTACTCAAACGCCGGTTACTGCGTCGCGGCGGCCATGGCAGAACGAATCGCTGGCAAGCCATGGGAAGACCTGATGAGATTGCGATTGTTCGAGAGGCTGGCACTGGTTGCCGGTTTCGGCTGGCCAGCTCTGTCTGATCCACAACAACCGTGGGGACATCGATACAAGGAAGCGAAAGAGAACGAGACGATTGAGGAGTTCTTGAGTAGGAAGTCGGGCACATTGGTCCCCCACCCGCCGACGGACTCCTACAGGATTTCCTGTCTTGGAGCTCCCTCCGGTGACGTCCACCTGTCGATCGTCGACTTTGCCAAGTTCGCGCAGATGCACTTGCGGGGATGCAGAGACATGGAAACGATTCTCAAGAGCGAGACCATTCGATTTATGCATCAGGACATCCAGGGAAGTGCGCTTGGCTGGCAAAGGACGGGGCCGGTGAGTTCCCACAGCGGTTCGGCCTGCACATTCTACAGTCAAGCCGTGCTTTTCCCCGCTCAAAATTATGGCTTCGTCCTCGCCTGTAACGCAGGTCATGCAAACGCCTGGGATGGCTGCGCAAAGCTCGCACAAGCCGTGTTCGATGAGTTCAAGGACGGTTCCCTTCAAGAGCAAGAGCCGAACAAGGTCAATGCAGGGGACTCTGACGGCTTAGAAGGCGGCAAAGCCGATACTCGAAGGGAATATCGAATCAACGAGACGTACGAGGTGATCGGTGAGCCGACGTCGGTACCGGATGCTCGTGTGTTGGCGGAACAGGACCCGTATCAGTTTCAGTGATGGGCGCTGGGTCTGGTGGGGGCGCGTCCGGTGGAGCAGAAGAAGGGGGCGGATAAGGGCATCGACGGGCGTCTGTATTTCCACGATGACCCGAACACGCATAAGACGAAGCAGATCATCTTCTCGGTGAAGGCGGGGAAGACGAACGTGGCGCATGTGCGGGACCTGCGCGGCGTGATTGAGCGTGAGGGGGCGGAGCTGTGCGTGGGCCGTACTGAAGTTTGAACTCCAAACGGCCCAAACCGACGCACGAAATCATAGGAGGACTTCATCGTTGCTGACTGACAGGACTGGGAGAGAAGCCCACCTTAACGCACAGTTGACCCTGTGAACGGTTACCTCCGGCCACTAATGGGTGATGCCGGTTGTCCCGCGGTGGCGCACATCGAGGAAACGCGCCACGTATGCTTGTTAACGCGTACGCTTGCGTATCACTGATTGGCCGTGTATAGACCTGGGGTAACCGTTCACAGGGCCGTGCTACTCGGAAAACCGTCTGTTCCCGTCTGGGAGGGGGAGGCTCCGTCCGAGCCGGGCCTTGGGGTACGTCCCGGCTCGGACGGAGCCTCGCCCTCCCAGACGCCATTTTCGTCATCTTTGGGCGAAGCAACGCTTCATGACGACTCGGATTCATGTTCGAAGCCAAAGGCCACGAGTCGGCCGCCGGAGGGAAGTGCTGAAGTCAAGCGAGAAGCACGCTGAAGCGCGCTCTGTGTTTGTCGTCGTCTCTGGCCCCCCGGCTGAAGCCGGGGGCAAGGGGGGAGCCCCGTGAACGGGGCTGACGGGAGCAACATCTGCGTATCACGCTTGCGGACAAACCCACGGGAAGGGAAAGCCCCGTGAACGGTTACGACCTGGGCGGTCGCGGCTAGAACCACTGTTCGAGGAACTGTTGGAGTGCGCACGGATATGCGGCGCGTTTGATGTTCATCCAGGTACGCTGGTCGCCCACGGCGTAGTAGAGGTAGGTCTTGCCCTGGTACTCGAAGACGTCGGGGTCGGACGCGTTGATGCCGTCGTCGATGGCGGTGGGCGTGAGCACGGGGTTGGCGGGGCTCAGTTCCCACGAGACGAGGTCCTTCGATCTTGCGATGTAGGTCTCGAAGAACCAGCGCGGGGCGCGGCGTTCGAGGTAGAGCATGTAGTAGTAGCCGTTGGCGTACCGAATGCAGGGGCAGGCCGTGTAGCGGTCGGTGCCGAACACGGCGTCGGGGAGCTTGGTCCAGTTCGCGAGATCCTTGGACCGGGCGAACTTGACCGTGAACGCCGGATACGCGGGGTCGTTGGTCTCGTAGGCCATCACGAACCCGTCGGGACCTTCGCAGACGGAGCTGTTGAACAGGCGCTCGGCGGGGTCCTGTTCGATGACGACCTTCGATTCCCACTGTTCGAGGTCCGCCGACTTGAACAGCGTCACGTCGTTCCACGTGCGGTCCCCGAGACGGGACGCGAACACGTAGAGCGCGCCCTCGTGCGCATGGGCGCAGGCGAGGCTGTAGCCCTCGGCGAAGCGCGCCAGTTCATCCCCCGATTCGGCGTCCTGCACGGTCAGGTAATGGTCTTCCGGCGTCCCGGCGTGGCCGGGGCGAACACAGGCGAGCAGCACCGCCCGCCCCTGCCACACGAAAGGCGTGACCTCGCACATGTCGCGCCGCACCAGGTCGACCTCGGCCGGGGCGCGCTCCCGGACCGGCGGCGGGGGCGGCGCGATGGCGTCGAAAACTTCGGCGGGCCAATGGCCGAGGCGGTGGAAGCCCTCGGGCACGGGCTGCTGATACTGGACGTAGGCGCGCACGTCGCCCCTGGTGGTGTAGGCGATGTCGCCCGCGGTGTCCTTGTCTACCGTCACACCGAAGACCTTGAATCCCATCAGCGTGCAGTCTTCGAGCTCGACGTGGCAGTACTTGCCCTCTTGCACGCTCTGGATGATGCCGTCGGTCGGGGTGCCGTGGGGCTGCGAGAAGTTGAGGGCCACCATGCGGCACCGCTTGCAGCAGACGCGCGAGTAGGTCGTGAACCCGTAGTTGCCGATCTTGAGCGCGCACTGCGGGCTGACCATGGCGCAGTCCTCGAAGTAGACGCCCGGCTGGTCCGGCATGGCCTCGTTCTCGATGCGCACGTAGGCCGCGGCCGTGTCGCCCCACCAGTCCAGCGCCCACAGCGTGCAGCGGCGAAACGTGATGGGCTCGTCCGGCCGCGCCAGGCAGCTCATGGCCCCGCCGCCGAAGGCGCGCCCGATGCTCACGCAATCCTCGACCACCACCGTGAACGGTTTGACCTGGTCCACGCAGTCGAAACACAACCCGCCGTCGCCGCCCGTCGCGTAGAGATGCCGCAGGATCCAGCGGTCCCAGCCGATGGCCGAGAAGGTCTGCTCGGTGTGTTCGGGGGACCAGCCTTGCTTGTAGGCCCGTATCGTCCCCCACCAGTCGTAGCTCTTGAAGCCCTGGGTCGCGTCGCCGGCGTCGATGACCACGCGCCCGGTCCCGCCGGAGCCCAGGCGTCCGTCCACGTCGCCGACGAGCAGGTTGTAGGCGCCCTCGGCCCCCTTCTGCGCCGGGGCCAGGTTGGCCTCCATGTACGTGTCGGGCCGCACGATGACGCGGTGGCCGCCCGTGTCGTCGGGGACGGCCTCGAGGGCGGCCTGGATGGTCGTGAAGGCCGTGGCCCACGAGGCGCCGTCGGAGTTGTCGCCCAACTTCGACACGTACAAGGTTGCGCCCTGGCGGGCGGCCTCTTCGCCTGCGGCGGCGTGCAACGAGGCCGCCAGGCAACCGAACACCGACAAGATCGTCATGGTTCTTCTCCTCATTTCACCGATACCTCAAGTCCTTCGATATCGAAGACCACGTTCACGCTGGCGCTGAAATTCGACGGATTTCGCACGAAGCCGAGGTAGTGCCTGAGGCGTTCGGCGCAGTTGACGCTGTTGTGGGCGAGCACCACCGCGCCGCGCGGCATGCGGTCCAGGCCTGCCTCGAGGATGTCCAGGTAGATGCCCTTGCCCCGTCCGGCGTCGCCGTCGGCATCGAGGTAGAGCAGGTGGATCGGCCCGTCGAATCCCGCGACCACGTCCACGGCGTCGCCCGCGACCACCCGGGCCACGCCCGTGGGATCGATGCGGCGCACGTTGCGCTCGGCGCGTTCCGCTTCGTCCGGCTTGATCTCGACGCCGATGAGGTTTTCCGCTTCGTAGCACGCGCCGGGCCCGACGGCCGCGCCCGCGTTCGAGATGAACGTGTTGCCGCAGAACACGCCCGCGGCGATCAGGTTGGCCGGCCGCGCGATCGCGCTGATGGCGTACAGCAGCCGTTGCATGCGCGGCGTGATGGCCGTCCACGGGATGTCGAACAGGTCGGCGACGGCGCGGCGGTGGGCCAGCATCTTTGCGCGGTCGTAGCCGGTATCGGGGAGTATCGCCTCGGCCTCGAGCAGCCGCAGGGCCTCGCCGACCACCGCGATCTCGCGATCGAGCGGCTCGAGTTCGCGATGCGGTTCGGCATAGTCCATGCGGTACTCGTTCCAGTCTGCGCTGCGATAGGTCCGCGCCACGGTGGGTCTCCTCGAGACAAAGCGGCCGCCAGAGCCCGTAGATCGTAGGCGAGGGGTCGAGCAAAAGCAATGCGCGCGTCTGCGGCGCCGGGTCGGTTGCCCGACGCGGCAGCACGTGGCACAATGCCGCACGGACGGACCACCAACGCATAGGAGAAAACAGCCATGAAGATCATGACCGTATTCGGCAGCCCGCGGGCCAAGGGGAACACGGCCAAGGTGCTCGAGTGGGTCGAGGAACAGCTCGAGGCCGACGGCCATGAGGTGGACCGGGCCAATGTCGTGGACTACCGCGTGGCCGGGTGCGTCGAGTGCTACTCGTGTAAGCGCGGGGCGGCCGAGCTCTGCGCCATCGACGACGACGCCAACGGGTTGTACCGGCGGATGATCGAGGCGGACGCGGTGCTCCTGGCGGCGCCGCTGTTTTGCTGGGGATTCCCGGCGCAGATGAAGGGCCTCATCGACCGGATGTTCTGCCTGGCCGACGAGGCCGCGGAGAACCCGGATTACGACACCCGGATCAAGGGCAAGCCCTTCGCACTGCTGGTGACCGCCGCAGGGCCCATCGAGAACAACGCCGACATGCTGGCGAAGGTCTTCGACTCGCTCGTCGAGTACCTGAAGGCCCGGAACGCCGGCCACCTCCTTGTGCCGTTGTGCACGACGCGCGACGCGCTCGGGGACGACGCGAAAGCCAAGGCCGTGGCCTTCGCCAAAGGGCTGGTCTAGAGCATCCTGCGCGGGGCTACTCCTGCGCGGCAGGTTGGTGCGCCCTTTCGCTTTCGGCCCAGGTCCCCAGCCAGAGCTTCGGTGTGCGGACGCCGGGCCGGATCTCGCCGCTGACGATCACGACGCCGCCTTGCCATTCGACCGCGGCCGTGGTGACGTGGCTGGTTGTGGGGAACTGGCCGGCCACGGCCCACGTGTCCGTGCGCGTGTTGTACGACAGGATCTCGGCCTTGAACCCAGGGTGCTTCTCGAACTCCTCGGCCAGCTCCTCCCGGAGCGCATCGGCCTGCGAGGGGTCCGTCGCCTCCTTGATCGCCCGTTCGAGGCGTTCCCGGCGGAGGAACAGTTCCCCGTCATCGCCTCCGAAGACCAGGACGCGGTCCTTGCCCACGGCCGCGGCGGCCGCGGCCGCCACCGCCCGCGGCTCCTCGCCGGGCGGCTGTATGGCGGCGACCTGCTTCCACTCGAAGGTTCCCGGCACGTGTCTGTAGGCGTCCGTCAGGAAGCGGCTCGGCCGTTCCGGGGCCGCGTCGCGGCCGCTGAAGAGAAACAGGCAGTCGACGCCCCCGGCGCTCTGCGCCACGGCGAGGGGCGCCACGCGCGGGGGGCCGTGCCATCCCGGCAGCCTTTTCCACCGGAAGGCGGCCTTGTTGTCCCGCTTCGAGAGGTCGAGGGCCCAGAAATGATTCGTGGCCAGGGTCCGGCGCGTGATCACCTGGCCGCCTGTCACGTAGATGGTCTGCCCGACCAAGGCCCCGGACGCAGAGGCGAGCTTGTGGGGCATCGCGGGTAGCCGTTCGGTTGCGATCTGCTTCGTCACCGGGTCCCACTTGAGGAAAAATACGTCGCGGTAGCACTGTTCGGCGTCGCAGCCGCCCAAGCACACGACGCCCTCCTTCGTGCTCACGGACACGCCGTATGCGAGCGGCCGCGGGAGCTTGAATCCCACGTCCGTGCGCCACACGTACGCGCCGTCAGGCGTCTTTTCGAGGACATAGACCTCGTCCCACCAGACTTTCTTCCCGCCCTCCCACGGGGGCGCCTCGGGGAAGTTGGCCCCGCCGGCGACAATCAGCGCGCCGTTGTGCACGCCGGCGAAGGGGCCGGCTACACCGGGTTGCTCGGTCTGTCCCGGCGGCGGCGGCAGCGGCGGCAATTCCGACCATTTCAACTCGAGCGCTCCGGACGCCATCGACGCGATCACAAGAACGCATAGGAAAGACAAACATTTTGAACCCATACGACTTCCTTTCTCCCAGTGCTCGCAGTTACTCGCTCGGCGCCAGCACGTACTCGCCGCCGGCGACCATCTCGAAGGTCGCCACACCATCGGCCTCTGCGACGATTTGCACGGGCCCGCCGTCGCGGCTCACGGTAAACGGGGACGAGGCGCGGACGCGGCACGGCCCGCCCTGCGTCGAACGAAGGGTCGCCCGCGCCAACGTGCCGCCCTCCCAGGCCAGGTCCACCTCGAACCCGCCGTGGGCCCGCAGGCCCTTGACATGGCCCTTGGGCCAGGCTGTGGGCAGCGCGGGCAGCAGATGGATCTCCCCCGCGTGGCTTTGCACCAGCATCTCGGTGACGGTCGCCAGGACGCCGGAGTCGCCGTCGATCTGGACCGGCGGATGGTTGTCGAATAGGTTGGCCGGCTGCGTGCCGGAACGCGAACCGACGATCAGCAGGTAGCGGGCGTATTGGAAGTACAGAGCCGCCAGCGCCGGGTCCGGGGCGTCTGCCGCATGACCGGCGCGCCAGTCCGTGGGATACCGGGCGTATCTCGAGGGGCCCAGGTCCAGCTCGACGCGCCGGAACAACTGCTGGTGGTCGGCGACGTGGGCCGCCCGGAATTCCTCGTACGGCTTGGTCGCGGCGGACGCAACCTGCTGCTCGACAGACCCGGCCGGGTCGTCGGCGCCGTCTGTGTCGGTCTTGAAGCTGGTGGCCGCGGCAACCAGCAGCGTTACGGCGTTGGCGCGGTACACCTCGATGTGATCCTCGACGGCCTTCACGGACCCGCCGTCCGCCACCACGCGCAGGCGACCGGCGAAGGCCAGTCCCTGGCCGTCCCGGGCGCCGTTGCGGTTCTGGTCCGCTTCCCGAGGCCCAAGCCGTCCGGTCATCTCGAGCGTGTCGTCGGTCACGGCCTGCACCACGGCGCCGTCGTGGGGACTCGTGAGGGAGGCGTTGAACGAGATGCGTCGCGGCCGCTCGCAGGTGAACCGGACAACGATGACCTGGTCGGGGTGGGAGGCGAAGGTCTCGCGCGTGAACACCGCGTCCTCGATGCGGTAGGTGACCCGGGCCAGGGCGCGGTCCAGGAGAAGCTCGCGGCGGTACTCGCTCACGGCGCCGTGGCCGGGAAAGAAGAGGCGCAGGTCGCCGAACGGCACACACGGCTCGAGGCGCGCCGCGACTTGGTCGGCCTCGCGCTCGTGGCCCTCGAAGATGAGCCGGCGGATCTCGCGTGGATGCCGGGCGGCGTCCGCATTCGTGTACTCGTTCAGTTGCAGCCGCTCGTCTTCCGTGCCGCCGAAAACCATGGCGCCGAGGCGGCCATTGCCGATGGGCAACGCCTGGTTCCACTCGGAGGCGGACCGGTCGTACCACAGCTTCATGTCCCAGTTTCCGTACGCCGATTCGTCGGCAAAGGCGCGCAGGCCCGTCACGAGCACCAGCGTCCCCAACAGCACCACAAAGCCTTTCGGCATAGCGCCCCTCCCAGTTCAAGACCGCGTCGAGAAAAGCCCGTGCAGCCACGTATCCGAGTGCTGAACCTCAGGCATCCCGGTGACAACCCCAACGGGAAGCCCCGAAGGGCCTTTCCTGGCGTCAGACAAGTAGATCGTTCTTCGCCGTTTGCCGGCCGTCGCGTCGGCGAGGGCGATCATACCATCTCGCCTTCGGGACGCTCCACGCACCGGGCCCGGGCCCCGTGACGCGTCGTTGGCTGGGAGATGGGCTTTGCGCCGGCCGCGCCGCTTCTGCTAACGTCCTATCGTGGTTGCTTGACTCGGGCTTCATCGATAGGACGGGGCATTGCTCGCACAGCGCTGGCACGATTTCTCTTGGCGCGCGCGGATGGCCGCCCGCAACGGTTTGCGTGTGGCGAACGTGGTCGCGAGCCGCTATCTCGGCCGGCCGCCGCGATATCTGCCGATTGTGCTCCTGTTCATCACGGACCGTTGCAACCTGCGCTGCCAGATGTGCGGGGTGTGCGAGCATGAGGCGAGCGACGGCGTTCAGGGCGTCAAGCCCCCCGAACTGACCACCGACGAATGGAAGGGCGTGATCCATTCGGCCGCCAAGCTCGGCACGATGCTCGTGTCCATCGGCGGCGGCGAACCTTTGCTTCGCCCCGACCTCTTCAAGATTCTCCGCTACGTGCGCGACCAGGGCCTGGCCTCCCACATCTGCACCAACGGCGTACTGCTCGACCGCGAGAAGGCCGTGGCGCTGGCCGAATGCGGCGTGAACACGGTGTCTATCTCGATTGAGAGTCCCCACCGCGAGATCCACGAGTTGCTGCGGGGGCCGGGCAGTTTCGAGCCGGCGGTCCGTGCCGTTCGCGTGCTGCGCGAAGTCGCCCCGTCGGTGCAGGTCGGCATCAACTACCTCATCACGACGGTCAACTTCCGCAACATGGCCGAGATGATACCGTTTGCCGAGTCCCTTGGGGTCCAGCAGCTCAAGTACGCGCCGATCCACACCAATCTGCTGCATCGCCGCAAGCGCCTCGATCATTTCGGCAGCCTCTTGTTCGGCGAAGAGGATATCGAGGAACTCGGACGCGAGGTGGATGATCTCATTGTGGCGTCGAAGAAGAGCGATCTGGTGACGACCTCGACGATGTTTCTGTCGGGCATCACGGCGCTGTATAGTGCGCCGCGCCGGTTCCGCTGCGTCGCCGGCTACGCCGCCGTCGCGATCAACCCCGTGGGCATCGTCACACCGTGTTGCGACATGGACGGCACCGTGTCCGTTCGAGACAAACCCCTCGAGGCCATCTGGCGCAGCAAGGAGTTCCAGGAACTGCGGCGGCGCGTCCATCACTGCAACAGCTCCTGCTGGGATACGACCAACGCCGAGTTGAGCCTCCGCCTGCGGCCCGCCGCACTTGTCCGCGAGCTGGCGCAAACCTGGCGCGACGTCCGCTTCTACTACGACCGAGGATGAAGGATGAAGACGAAGCCCGCTCCAACTCGTTACTCTTCATCTTCATCTCCATCTCCACCTTCATCCTTCATCCGTTTTCCCTCATTTCTTCCGTTCAGCCCGCGGCCTTTCGCAGGAACCGGGCGGGATTGCCGGCCCAGATCTCGCCGGCCGGGACGGACTTGGTGACGACGCTTGCGGCCCCGACGACGGCGCCGGCGCCGATGGTCACGCCGCACAGGATGGTCGCGCCCGAACCGACGGAAGCGCCGTGTTCGACCCGCGTCGGGATGCAGGTCCAGTCGGCGTCGGTTTGCAGCGAGCCGTCGGGATTGGTCGCGCGGGGGTACTTGTCATTGGTGAAGGTGACGCCGTGGCCGATGAACACGCGGTCCTCGATGGTCACGCCTTCGCAGATGAAGGCGTGACTGGAGATCTTGCAGTTGACGCCGATCTTCGCGCCCTTCTGGATCTCGACGAAAGAGCCGACCTTGGTGGCGTCGCCGATCTCGCAGCCATAGGCGTTGATGTAGCAGGCGAGACGGACGTCCTTCCCGAGTTTCACGTCGGGGGCGATGCGATTGTAGGTTTCCATCGTGTGCCTCTCACCCGTAGTGCATGGTGGGGGGGAGCGCGAACTCAGAGCTCGATGACCTTGCCGTTTCCCTTGAGTGAAGCGTCGGTGGCCTCGAGTATCGAGACGACCCGCTCGCCGGACGCGCCGTCGTTGAAGGGCCGTTCGCCCTCGGTGACGCAACGCACGAAGTACTCGACTTCGGTCTTGAGGGCCTCGATGTTGGGGACGACCGGGGCGTGCATGTCGCCGACGCGCGGCGTGGCCAGCACGCGGTAAACGCCTTCCTGTGTCGTCACCTCCATGCCCTTGTCGTAGATCTTGATCTTGTCCTCGAAGCTCTGGTCGTCCCACACCAGCATCTTCTTGGCGCCGCCGACCACCGTGCGCCGCAGCTTCACCGGAGACAGCCAGTTGAGGTGGAAGTGGGCGATCAGGTTGTCGTCATAGAACACCGTCACGTAGGCCACGTCTTCAAGGCCGGTGTCGAAGTGGCCGCTGCCGTGGGCCGAAACCGCCCGCGCCGACGGCCCCAGCAAATGGTCCATGATCGATAGGTCGTGCGGCGCAAGATCCCAGATCACGTTCACGTCGTGCTGGAACAGCCCGAGGTTGATACGGACCGAATCGTAGTAGTACAGTTCGCCCAGTTCGCCCGCGTCGATGATCGCCTTCATCTTCCCGACCGCGCCCGTGAACAGGAAGGTGTAGTCCACCATCAGGGTGAGGCCCTTGCTGTCGGCCAGATCGGTCAGCTCCTTGGCTTGGTCGGAGTTGGACGTCATGGGTTTCTCGACCCACACGTGCTTGCCGTTATCGAGGGCCTTCTTCGCCAGTTCGTAGTGGGTGAAGACGGGCGTGGCGACGACGACGACGTCGATGTCGGTCGCGGCCACGATGCCGTCATCGGAGGCCACCTCAACGCCGGGGTAGGTGGCGGCCGCGAGTGCGCGGCGCTTGTCGCTCATGTCGGCGATGCGCACGAGGGCGCAGTCCGGGTTGGCGTTGAAGTTCCGGGCCAGATTGGGCCCCCAGTAACCGTATCCGACAAGCCCCACCCGCAGCATGTATCTGTCCTCCTGCCTCGATCCGACCCCTGCAGACGCTCGACGTCTCCGAAATCATACCGACCCCGAAGCCGGCAGTCAACACCCACGCCGCCGGCATCGAGAAGCCCCTCAAGACCGCCGGGCTCGAGCCGCTGGTGACGCAAGAGGACCTCGCCGAAGCCACCGCCGACCACGACGAATAGGTGCGCGGGGGGCGCCGGCCGCCGCCGGTTGAAGCGCGAGGGACGGTGGCTGCCCCAAGACGACGGGATCGCCGCCTCCAATCACCCGCTTGCTCTCGCCTTCCGTGGCCTTGGCGGTTCTGGATAAATCCTTGATCCGTATTCGGTTGCGCTTGCCGTGCTGGGTAGACATGGCCGGTTTCTTCCTGCTCCCACGGCTCCCCTCTCTGGGCAACCGTTACGTTTGGGTTCGCCGTCGAGGAGGGCCGTCTGGCCGCCCATCTCGGCGAGGGGGCCAGCTGCCCGGGGTCCTGCCGACCCGGAGGTGACCAGGGACCGTCCCTACTATATGGCCCAGCGTGTTGCACCCCGTCCGCATTTTGGATTTTGGATTTTGGATTTTGGATTGTCGAATCCGGAAGCAGGAAGCCGAATCGGGATGTTGAAGGCTGATAGCTGACCGCTCGGCTGTTCGCTGGGAAACAAGGGGTGTTTGATTGACAGTGCTACGAATTGGGACAAGTAGAGGGCGTTTGACGGCCAGAGTCTCGTGGGAAACAAGTGGTATTCCCGAGACAAGATTGCTTATTCTGCGTATTTCTCGAATAGTCCGGCTTAGGCTTCCGGGTTTGAGATGGGCATCGGCCAGGGATGATGGGACAGGCTTCATCTATGGGGGGAGAGGAAGAGGTCAGGCGTTGGGCAATGGACGGCGGGGCTTGGTCCTATTCCCCCGTGAGCGGCAGTTGGTCGGCACCCTGACCGCCCTTACGCGGCGCCTTCTTGAAGGTCACGTTGACGCCGGTCGCGGGCGGCATGTCGATGCGGGCACCCTTGAGAAGCTCCGACACGGTGAGGAGTTGGATCTTGGGGTGCTTGCCCCAAGGGGATTCGTAGGAGCCCGCGTCCGCGGCCTCGGCCCGCATCGGCTTGGTGTTCGGGTGCATCGAGATCAGCACGCCCATCTCGGCCTGCTCGCGGTCCACCACGTGGCAAAGGTCGCGCACGTGCGCCACGTTCGTCTTCCCCGCCTTCACCGAGAAGATGATCTGTTTGGTCTTGCGCGTACTCGGGTCATCATGGAAGTAGAGACGTCCGTCGATGCCTTTGTCCGCGCCCTTCTTCTGCTCGACAGGCCGCGCCTTCACAAGGCCCAGCGCCCACCACTGAAACTGATACGGGTCCTGCTCGGCCAACACCCGCGCATCCGGCACCGAAGTCGGCTCCCCGATAACTTCATAGGTCTCGTTGATTTCCTCGCCGTAGGCGTCCTGCAGCCGGTGGCGGATGAGGTTGATGGCCAGGTGCGTGATGTCGATGCCAATCCACCGCCGCCCCAGCTTCTGCGCCGCGTCTATCGTCGTCCCGCAACCGCAGAATGGGTCGAGCACTAGATCTCCTTCGTTGCTGCCGGTGAGGATAATTCGTTCGAGCAATGCTTGTGGTTTCTGGGTCGGGTAGCCGAGGCGCTCTTGCGCGTTTGCCGAGATTGGCGGGATGTCAGCCCAAAGGTTTTGCACCTTCACGCCCCGCGACTCGTCGAGATACATCTTCAACCGCAACGCCCCGCTTTGCTTGGCGGGGAAGTGCAACCGTCCCTCCCTGTCATACCGTTGCATGCGCTCCAAATCACACGACCAGCCGTTCGGGTGTGGCTGATAGGTGACGCCGTTACTTGCAGTGTACGGGTACGTCAGGTTCGGTCGCGGATGTGGGCTGCGTAGAGTTACAGATTGCCATAACCTTCCGTCTGGATCCGCATTCATGAAAGTCTTGCGAATGTAGTCGGGGTCAAAGGGCCGATACTGCGACCTGAACGTGTATTCGGCTGACTGCGAGTAGAGGAAGATCGCGTCGGTGATTGCGCCGTACTTTCGCTGCGGATCTCCGTGCGAATGGGTGCGCTTCCAAATGATCTCACTGACGAACCGCTCTGGACCAAACACCCCATCTAGCAGCAGCTTCAAGTAGTGGCTGGCGGTGGGGTCGCAATGGAGGTAGATGGAACCCGTGGGCTTCAGGACGCGGCGCAGTTCCTGTAGGCGCGGGGCCATCATCGAGAGGTAGGCGAGCATGTCCGACTCGCCCACCAGCTTGCGGAACGCCTGAAGGGTTTCCGACAGTTTCCCGCCCGCCTCGACGGTTTCCTGATACGCCCGGGCCGCGCCTTCATCCCACCGCCACGTGTCCTCGAAGGCCTTGTAATGCGACGCCGCCTCCGCCCCGTTGTGTTCCTTGAAGAGTACGTTATAGCTGGCGTTTGAGTTGAACGGCGGGTCGAGATACACCAAATCCACCGACTCATTCGCGACATACCGCTGCAGCACGTCCAGATTATCGCCGAAATACAGGTGGTTCTTGTCACTCATAGCGCGGCCATTCTGAACTGCTGGCGTGTCGAAAGCAAAAATCCCTCGCTCTGGAGCTTCGCGAAGCCAGGGGAGGCCAAGTCGCACAGAGGGAGTCTGGAGATCGGACGGATCGGACGGATCGGACGGATGGAGAGGGAGGGGAGGGTCCAGAGATTGCACAGAGGGCAGGCGAAAACCCGGGCTAGTGCTTCCGCACCAGGATGTTGCGGTACCACACCTCGCCGCCGTGGTCCTGGACGGAGATCGTGCCTTCGAGGGACATCTTGGCGTAGGGTGCGTTGAACTTGCCGAGGGGGGTCGTCATCTTCGAGAAGTCCGACTGGACCACGAGCCAGCCGTTCATGTGCACGGTGACGGTGCGGCCGCGGACGGTCACGTCGTAGGCGTTCCATTGGCCGGTTGGGCGCGACAGGTTGTGCATGGGGGTGACGACGTCGTAGATGGCGCCGCTGCGGTGGGGGCTGGGGGGCTTTCCGTGGTCGTCGAGGACCTGGATCTCGAAGCCGCGGAACGGCGACTCGCCTTTGGGTACGCGGAGGAAGACGCCGCTGTTGGCGCGCGGGGTGACCTTGAACTCGATGTGCAGGTCGAAGTCGCCGAAGGTCTCGGGGGTGTAGCCCACGTAGCGCAGCCGGCCGAAGGTTCCGTAGATGTGGAGGACGCCGTCGGCGATCTCGAAGACGTCGCGGTCATCGGACACGTTGGCCCAGCCGGATGCGTGCCCGGCATCGAGCAAGTCGATCCAGTCATCGCCTTCGGGGCGCGGGGTGGGGGCGCCCTGGGGCACGGGGCCGTGGGGCCAGAGCAGGATCAGCCCGAGGATGGCGCTCTCGACGACGACCAACGAGACAAGCAAGCCGGTGAGGATCTTGCGCTTCATAGTGCCGACCTCCCTCTGAGACCGATTATGGACGGGCCGCCCTGGGCCGTTCAAACGGTCGGACGAAGAACATCATCGACGTTGACGGCTGTCGCGGCCCCTGCTACGCTGACCAACGCCATGGCGAACGCGGACGAGTTGCGGGCGTTGCGCGAGGGGCTCCGGAAGCTGCTCGAGCAAGCCGAGGACCTGTCGAGGCGCATCGACGCGCTCGAGTCGTCGGCGAGGCCGCGCGCGGAACGGCCTTCGGACTGGAGCAAGGTCGTCCCGCCCGAGGTTGATCGCCCGGCCGTCGCGCCTCCGCCTCCGCCTCCCCCTCCGCCGCCGTCCCCGCCGCCCTTCTCGCCGGCCGCCGCGCCGTTGCGCGAAGGCCCCCGTCCGATGCGCGAGAAGGCGTGGCTGGTGCGGGCCGTCGAGGAGCGCATCGAGGGCATCCGGCAGAAGAGGCAGGAGTTGGGCTGGGAGCTGCTGCTGGGCACGTATTGGATCCCGCGAGTGGCGGTGGTGCTGATCGCCATGGCCGTGGTCTACTTCCTCTCGCTGGCCATCGAGCGGTGGGGCGCGCAGTGGGCGCCCCATTTGCGGGTGGCGACCGGCTACGCGGTGTGCGTCGGGTTGCTGCTCCTGGCGTGGCGGTTCGAGAAGCGGTACCGCGG
>Ga0114930_10002535_pt1 | contig 16431 bp, 7 predicted proteins | sample AnhtaG_FD_87300 | JGI IMG/M metagenome (GOLD analysis project Ga0114930, IMG submission 87300) | Deep subsurface microbial communities from Anholt, Denmark to uncover new lineages of life (NeLLi) - Anholt_01485 metaG | ecosystem: Environmental > Aquatic > Marine > Oceanic > Sediment | place... | reverse complement strand
GATCTGTCGCTGTCCGAGGGAGCGGTCAAGCCGTGGAGGATGGACGGGGATGATCAAAGCTACTATAGGCAGCTCTTGCGCGCGGTCGCCAAAGCCTGGGAGATCCCATGGCGGGCTCCGATTCGCAATCTATCCCAGGAGCAAGTCAACGTTCTTCTCTGCGGTGGGAAGGACCGTCCCGTACTGATCCGTTACCGCACGTTCAAGGGCCGTGAACGGCAACATCTGACCACGTTCGAGGGAGTGATCCCCAACCTCCGCCGTCGTTACGAACAGACCTCGTCCGACTATCAGCGGATGCGCATTCAAGAGTATATGACCAGGCGCCCCTGCCAGGCGTGTCACGGCGCGCGTCTCAAACCTGAGAGCCTGGCGGTGGCGGTCGCAGGAATGGGCGTGGATCAGGTCACCGCGATGCCGGTGACGGACCTGCTTCAGTGGGTCCGGTGCCTGGTTGGCGAATCGGATCGCTGGCCGGAGACCCGGAATGGCATCGGGCCCCGTTTTGCCGCCGAGGTGCGCGCACTTTCGGAGCGTCAGCAGATGATCGCCGAGCGCATTCTCAAGGAAGTCAAAGATCGACTCACCTTCCTGGTCAACGTCGGGCTGGATTACCTGACGCTCAACCGAGAGGCAACAACGCTGGCCGGTGGCGAAGCGCAGCGCATTCGCCTGGCCACGCAGATAGGTTCGCGGCTCATGGGCGTGTTGTACGTGCTGGACGAGCCGTCTATCGGATTGCACCAGCGCGACAACGCCCGGTTGATCCAGACCCTGCTCGAGATGCGCGACCTGGGCAATACATTGCTCGTGGTGGAACACGACGAGGCTACCATGCGTGCTGCGGACTGGATCATCGACCTGGGGCCAGGTGCAGGCGAGCACGGCGGCGAGATCGTCGCCACGGGCACGGCTGAGGACATTATGCGGCATCCCAGCTCGATCACCGGGGCGTATCTCTCTGGGCGCAAGAGTATTCAAGCCCCTCAAGCTCGCCGGCCTGGCAACGGACAGACGCTCACCGTCCGCGGAGCCAGCGAGAACAACCTCAAGCACATCGACGTGAGCATTCCGCTGGGCAAGTTCGTGTGCATCGCCGGCGTCTCTGGGTCTGGCAAGAGTACGCTGTTGGTCGAGGTGCTGTACAAACGAATGGCCCAGATCGTCAACAGGTCCAGAGAGAAACCTGGGGCGCATCGAGCCATCGAAGGGCATGAGGCCATCGACAAGGTGATCAACATCGACCAGAGCCCCATTGGGCGCACGCCGCGCTCCAACCCGGCGACCTATACGCAGCTCTTTGGTCCGATTCGCACGCTGTTCGCCCAGTTGTCCGAGGCCAAAGTGCGGGGGTACACGGCAGGGCGATTTTCGTTCAACGTCAAAGGTGGGCGCTGCGAGGCGTGCCAGGGCCACGGGCAACTGCGGATCGAGATGCAGTTTCTGCCTGACGTCTATGTGCCCTGTGACGTCTGCCAAGGCAGCCGATACAACCGTGAGACGCTGCAGGTGCGGTTCAAGGGGCTCAACATCGCAGAGGTCCTAGAGATGACAGTGGATCAGGCGACCGAGTTCTTTGCCGCTCACCCTTCCATCGTCAGGCGGCTTAGAACGCTGCAGGACGTGGGCCTGGGCTACATTCGCCTCGGACAGCCGGCAACCACCCTCTCGGGCGGCGAAGCACAGCGGGTCAAGCTGAGTCGCGAACTGAGCAAGCGCGCAACCGGGCAGACGCTCTACGTCCTCGATGAGCCCAGCGTGGGCTTGCACGCTGCCGACGTGGCCCGCTTGCTCCAGGTGCTCCAGCGCCTGGTAGACAAGCGAAACAGCGTGATCATCATCGAGCACCATCCCGACATCATCAAGTCGGCGGACTGGATCATTGACCTGGGGCCAGAGGGAGGCGACGCTGGAGGGTACGTGGTCGCCGAAGGCACTCCAGAGGAGGTTGCGCAGATCGAAACCAGCTACACCGGGCAGTTCCTGCGCCGGTCCCTGCGCGAACCATCCCGAGTTGACAGCTTTTGAGGAGACAGATATAATTGGGCGTGCTTTTGGTTTCGCTTGTAGTGGCACCAAAAGTGCGACGTGCCCCGGTGGCGGAATGGCATACGCAGCAGGTTGAGGACCTGTGCCAATCACTGGCGTGGAGGTTCGAGTCCTCTCCGGGGCACCACCATTGCCCGGGCCGGCGATCTGACGAATTCCCCCTCAGATCGCCGGTTTTCCACTAGTACATCATGTGCTCTCGGTACACCTCCACGCCGTACCGATAGCTGTCGTACCGTGTATTGGTCGAGATAGAGTGATCCGAGGCAAACACTAGCCGCGCGCCGCGCGCCTTCATCCCCTCGACATAGGCTGCCACCTCGCGACGGATGGTCTCTTTGTCGTTCGTCTCAAGCACGCGCGCGTCCAACCCACCCACAAAGGCGAGCTGATCCTCGTACTTTTCTGCGAAAGCGAACGGGTCATTGTCCCTGGCCTTGCGCTCCACGGGGTTCAAGGCATCAAAGCCCGCCTCGATGATCAGGGGTATCGCCTTGGCCGTGCTCCCGCAGGTGTGCAGTACCACCGGCAGGTCGTGGCTGTGGAAGAAACTGACCAGCTCTCTATAGTAGGGAAAGATGAGCTCAGCCAGAACCTTGGGCGAGGCGAACAAGCCATTCTTGTATCCCAGGTCCTCGTACAGCCAGATGCCATCAGGCTTGCCGACCCGCTCGATCATGTAGGCAAAGTGCGTCTTGTAGAAATCGGTATAGACCCGGTTATAGTCGTGGATCCACGCGGGGTCGAGCACCAGGCTTTCATACATGGTTATGTCGCCCAAGCTCTGGCGCATCGACTCCCAGACAAACATGTGGCCAAAATGGGTCCATACCTGCGCCTCAGTCCTCCGTGCCATGTTCTCGCGCATCTCTTTGACATTGACACGTTCGGGGTCCAGCTCGAGCAGGTAAGGACGGTAGTCGCGCTCCCATATCTCGCGCGTCAGCATGCGAAAGTCAATGTGTTCAGGCGTGCCCGACTTGTGCTTCCAGTACTTGAGCGCGGCGCCCGCGCCGTTGCGCCGGATGTCCCACTCGTCCGTCTCTTCCACCAACTCGTCATAGTCGCGCAGGGGCATGATGTCAAACCAGGGTCCAACCCCCACCATGTCGTACCCGAAATGCTCCCAAGCAGGCACGGGTTCCTCGTACTCCCCTGCCACCTCAACGTCCTCCATCCGGCCATCCTCCCTGCGCCAGCGTTCCTCTCCCACTTCCTTGTAGGCCATCCGCGTAGGGTATTCCTGCTCCACCCAGGCAGCGATGGTATCGGCCCACGGAGCGCCCATCAGCGCGACCCGTTCGGCTTCTTTCCCACGGAGCAGATTGTCGACCACCTCACGTGATGTCATCATAATCCCGCCACTCCTTTTCTTGAACCACAGGAAAGTGTATCCGCTCGGCTGGATCGCCAGATCCAGGCCCAAGCCGGGGATCTGGCGATCTCCTTGGAGCGTACATTTCATGCTCGTCGATCCGACGCACTTGCACTTGCGGGAGCAGCTCCTCGACCTGCTCCCGCCGGCAGACTGCCGTGCCCTCGCTCATCACCGCCGAGGCGGCAGCCGCCGTGCCCATAGCCAGCGCAGCAGGCCAGTCGCCTCCCTGGCTGCGCGCCAACATCAGGCCACCGTTCAGGGCATCGCCTGCCCCGGCGGTGTTGACCACCGGCACGTCGGGAGGCGCAGCTTGGAAACTGCCCTCCCTCGTCACAGCCAAAGCTCCTTGCCCCCCCAGGGTGACCACCAGGGCATCGCTGGCCCATTCGTTCAAACGCGCAGCGAGTCTTCGGGCCAAAGTGATGACCAGGTCTCGACCGGGCCGCCTCCTGCAACCCGCCATGCCGGCATCCAACGATCCAAGCTCGTCTTGATTGATCTTGAGAATGTGAGGCAGGCCGGCTACCCCACGGCACAACGCCTCGCCAGATGTGTCCAACAACACGACCAACCCCCGCTGCCGGGCGTGGCGCACCAGGTGAGCGTAACTGTCGACGGGGAGACCAGGAGGCAGGCTGCCGGCACAGATCAGGCCCCAGGCTCGCTCGGCGTAGCGATCCACCAGGGCAAGCAGCCGAGACAAGTGGTCGCCCGTCGCCGCCAGCGTTGGCGCGCTGATGGTAGACTGTTGGTGTACAGCCTGATCGACCAGTACCACCGCCGTGCGGGTCTCGCCCAGGGCCGGCACAAAGTCGTGGGGAACACCCCACTCGTCGAGCAAGCCCTCGTGCAATCGGCCGCTGAGACCCGCGTTCAGTCCCAGCGCGACCGTGGTCCCACCCAGATCGTGGATCGCCAGAGAGGCATCCACGCCCTTTCCACTGGGCGTGACGACCTCCCGCTCTGCGCGTACCGCGATGCCCCACCGAAAATCGCGCACAAAGATCACCCGGTCGATGGTAGGATTGGGCGTCAGGGTGAGGATCATCTGCCGCTCACGCCCAGTATGACCATCGATGCCTGGCGGCTCATCAACAGTGTGTGAGCGCTCCACTCCAGGCGATCCAACGTATCGTAAGCATCGGCCAGGTCTCGGCCCACTGCAACGGCGCCATGCCAGGCCAGGATCAGCCCTAGGCCGTTCTTTTTCAGCGTTTCCCGCCGGGGGGTCAGTTTTTCCACCACGGCATCGGCCAGTTCTCGGCTGTGACTGGGCAGCGGCGGGACAACCTCGACGATGCCAAGCTTTTCCGTGTATTCGTTCACCGGCATAAGCGGTTCTCCTGCCGCGGCAAAGACGCTCAGGTAGCGAGAGTGAGCGTGGATCACGCCGTTGATCTCTGGAAAGTGCTCATAACAAGCAAAGTGCATCTGGCATTCTCGACTGACCAGCGCAGGATCCCCTTCAACAGGGTTCAGCTCGCCGTCGAAAACCAGCACCATCTCCTCTCGCAGCCGCCAGCGGTGTACGCTACCCAGCCTGCGGGGCGTAATATAGATGCGGTCGCCAACGCGGCAACTGATGTTGCCACCAGCGCTGTTGGTCAGGTAGCGGTCATACAGCAGGTGGGCGATCTCGACCATCAGAGGGCGCGGATCGTCGGATGAGCACACAGTTCTTTCCTTTCTTCAAGCTGGACCCAGGCGATGCCGTGGTGACGCACATTCTACTATAGGTCAGGCAGAGGAGCAAGATCCTCCTTGAGCCGGAAGCAAAGGCAGCGCGTCACCAGAGCTTTTCAGCAGAATCCTTGAGAGCCCCTGGGCTGCAAGCGTCACTTGACCGTGACCGCCATTCCCTGCCCTTTCACAATGGTCGGCAGGAACACTTTGTGTCCTTGAACGACATGCACGAACGCGGCGCTAAACGCCCCCCAATGGCCATCTGCGTCCTGGCCACGCACAAACACGACGTGCCGTCCCGCGCTCAGGCCCGTGGTGTCGATGGACGCCTTGACCTCCTCGACACTCTCATCGTAGACGCCATCCACTGCGCCCATGGGATAGGCAATGGGGACAGTGGTTGTTACCCAGGGAGGAACGTCGACATAGTACTCGGCAGCAGCGATGCTCTGCACCGGCTCGTTGCCGTTCTCGTTGTTGTAGCGCGCGTCGTCTATGGTAGCTGTCAAGTGCGCGGTCTGGCCAGGAATCACGCCGACGGACGACAGCGTCACCTCTAGCGCATCGGGGCCGGCAGGCGTTACGTAGGGCGTGCGCGCCACTTTGGCCGCATAGATCAGCGCTGGCAGGTTGTCGAGCAGGATGGTGTTCTCAAATGCCGAGCAGTTCTGGAAAAACGTGGTGCCTAACTCGAACGTGTAGGCTGCCACCCCCAGCTCGCCGTAGGCGAAACCGTCGGTGGTGCCGTCGGTGGGATACAGCGCCCACGCCTGCTCGGGCTCGTACCCGTTCAAGTAGGCGAACTTGCGCCCCAGTGTCTGCAACGCGCTGCCGTTGGGTGCCTCTGCGCTAGTGGAGCCCCACGGCCACAGCACCAGTTCGCTGTAACTGTGAAGGTCCACAAAAACGCCGGTGGCCGTGATCGGGGCGGCTGCATCCAGATCGTCCTCGCGTTGGTCGGGAAACAGAGCGCGTACATAGTCCTGAATGGCCTGCGTTTCTGGTTCGGACGCAGCGGTAGGCCCGCGATACGTCTCATCACAGGGGCTGCCGCTGGAACCCCCGCAGCAACCCCACCGGAATTCGAAATTGCGATTGAGGTCGACGCCCCGCTGGTCGGTGTCGGCGCAGTAGTTGTTGTCCGTGTTCTTGCGCCAGGACAGCCCCGCTTCCGCTTTCTTGCGCCCGTCGGCGTTGGCCTGGAGCAGGAGGTGGATCTCTGTATGATCCAGCAACCAGGTCACGTCGGGATCCAGGCCGTACTGGCTCACACAATGCTCTGCAAAGCGGGTTGCCAGCTCGGCGGGCGTGTATTCACGGGCGTGGACAGAGGCCATCACGAACAACTTGGGCTTGGGGCCAGGTACGGCCGAGTTGGTGAGACGCAGCACATTGATGTCATAGCCTTGGGCCGGATCCTGTGTCCTTTCCCAAGTATTACCGATGTCGGTCCAGGTAGCCAGATGGGGATGAGCGGCCACGATAGCCTGCGCGGCAGCAAGAGTCTCTTCCACGGTGCGATAGCATGGATAGCCGGGGATCCCCGCCGTCTGTCCGACTAGACGGACGTTGGGCTGGTTCAGTCGGGCCGTCAGGCGCTCGTCGATCTCGAGACGGAAGCCAGCCTGGAGCAAACGGTCATACTCGACCCGGTTCACGCCCACGACGATGTATCCCTGATCACGATCTGGCCGTTCGGGCTCGACCACTTCCCACGGTTCGATCCAGGCCGCCACCTCGTTCACCATCTGGCGGTCAGCGTAATATGCGCGTACCACCCACGGGCCCTCTCCTTCGGGAGTTGCCGTCGGTGGAACTGGCGTCTCTGCCTGGGTCGACGGGGGCGAGGCTGCCATGCCCGCGCCGTCCGGAAGCAGAACTCCCAGGCCCACGATGCCCAAGACAAGACATCCGAGAACGAACCACCACGGTCTGCCCTGCACAGTCATCTTGGATCTCGACATCATCGTTGCTCACCTTTTTCTTTGGCGCCCATCCGAAAACGCTAGCGTGGTCCGCCTTGAGCGGGTTCTCGATTGAACGCTTAGCTAGGGATAGCAGTACACTCTCAACGGAACTTTCCGCAACAGCAATACGTCTTAAAAGTGGCTGTCTTGAACCTGAGTCACGACCAGGAGGTGTTGCGTGCACACGAGTCAGAGAAAGCGTTTGTTCAAGTGCGTGTTCGTAGGCCTGTCCGTATTGTGGATCGTGGGCTGTGGAAGGGGTGAGCCAGAGACCGCCCAATCTTCTCCTCTGGCTGCTGCCGCTGTGTCTCCGCTTTTCACACCTATGCCCTTGCTTTCCCCCCTTTCCACGCCCACGCCGTTGTCCTCACCTGCGCCGCCAATCGAGACACCCACACCGCATTCCACCCACAGCACCTCCTCCCCAGCTTTGACAACCCCACGACTGACACTGCCTGCGATGCTCCGACCCACCCGATCGCCCGAGGCGCAGGCAGCGGAAGAGGCCGCCCGCGCATTCCTGGCCGAGCATCTGGACATCGCTCTCGACCAGGCCGGACTGGCATACACGGAGCAGGTCACGTGGCGGGATACCAGCCTGGGCTGCCCGGAACCAGGAAGGATGTATGCCCAGGTGCTTACGCCGGGATACAAAGTGGTACTGCAGGTGCGGAACCAGCGATATGAACTGCACACCGACCGATCCGGCAAGCGGGTGGTGCTCTGCCCAGGTCCGCTGCCCGGCGAGCACATCCCCTTGCGCCGTGCGGAATCCCAGGAAGAGATACTCGCCCTGGCCCGCCAGCACCTGGCCGAGCAATTGGGCGTGCCCCCGGAGGCTGTGCAGGTGGTGAGCATAGAAGAAGCGCAATGGGACGACAGTACAATGGGCTGCCCCCAGTCCCCCGGCAACTACCCCGACCGCGCCTACCCCGGCCCCATCCCCGGCTACCGCGTCGTCCTCGCCGTGGAAAGCGCACAGTACGAGTACCACAGCGGCCGCCTATGGCTGATCTTTTGCGAAGCGCCACAGAGCTAGAGTTCTCTGGCTCAACAAGAGGCCACCGGGTCCCTCCCGGTGGCCTCCTTGCATACTGACCATCTGGTGCCTATCCGAAAACGCTAGCTGTGGGAGATGCAGATGTAGTTCATCTGAGCAGTCCGCCTTTAGCAGGTTTTCGGATAGACTCTTACTGTCACGCACCTACGGATAGTCCTTCAGTGCGGCAGGCAGATAGATATAGTGGCGGACGTCGGTCACGGCGGTGCGGCTGAGAGAGGCCTGGTAGCCACCAACGGCCGCGCTGATCTCTGCCTCGTTGACGATACGGCCGACAAAGCCGGCGTCGACGACGACTCTATACTCGATGTACACCTTCCCGGTGCCGGGCCCCACGGTACCAGCCCAGTTGATATAGTCGTTGACGTCCTGATCAAAGAAACCGTGCTGGCCGGCGTCATTCCACCAGTGAGCGACGTAGGTACCTTGGAACGTCTGAGTGTCGGTGTACGCCTGGCGGTAACTCAGACCCGCCGGCAGCAGGTCCTTCACGGTGACCTGGACATCCAGACTGCCATCGTTCACCAGCGTAATGCGGTGGGTCAGGATCTCGCGGTCCTGGCCCAGGCTACGCACGGGTACCAGCTCCTTGTCCACGGTCTTGGTGGACCTGGACACATCCACGCCTGGGGCGTTGATGACCACCGGCACGTAGAGGGATGGTCCCATATGCCGGTACTGCGGTTCCTCCTCCCACGGCATAGCAAACCACAGGTAGCCTTGCCACACTCCGCTGCCTGGCACCCTCCAGTTGACCGTGAGGGTTTGGCTGACACCGGGGGTGACGCCCAGGACATAGTTGTTGTCGGGGCCAGCGCCCGCGACGCTGAGATCGTCGCCTCCAAAAGCTCGCAGCCTGAGGTCGAACTGATCGCCCGTCCGGACCCCGTAGCCGTACATCACCACGGCGTAGGTGCCATCCTGAACCCGGTAGCCGCTGCTAAAGCTGCCCTGGTACAAGATGTGCTCTGTGGACCCCAGGTTGAAGGAGTAGGCCAGTTGCTCGCGGTTGTCCTGCGGGTTAAAGACCCCGTCGCCGTTGGCATCACACATCAGGTAGAGATCAATGTCGGAGGAGGACGGTCCAAAGGTATCAACCTTGATGGCACTGGTGTTGGTCACCTCGAAGGTATGGACCCAACCATCCATCAGGTCCTCTGGCCACGACTCATAGTGCTTGCCCTGCGGCACGTCTTGGTGGCGGAACCATTGCTCCTGGCCGAAGCCGCTGGCATAGGCGATCAGGCCGTTCACCGGACTGACCGCGTCCAGGGTAAAGGAACCACTGTGCGCATCGGCGTCGATCTGGATGCCGCCCTGCACAGAGCCTGGCGCATCCACGCCAAAGACACCGGCCGTGGCCTCAAAGCCCTCGCCGCATTCTTGCTTGCCGGAGAGGAGGATGTTGCGGAACTGCACCTGGTTCAGGCCGTCCCACAACGTGCCCCAGACGCGCGTCTCAGGCTGTGGCATACCGTCGCCATCCAGCCACCAGTCACCCTCGCGCGGCGTGCCCCAGCCGTTCTGGGAGCCGTAGGCGTCCCACGTGCCACCAGCGTACTGCATGCCGTACGGGCCGAACCTGCCCGGCTCCAGCATCGAGAACTGGTCACCGGGGTTGGGTCCCCAGAGCACCGTCTCGTTGGCAGTGGGCATATTGAGGCACATGTCACCCCACTGATTGCGCACGTACAGGTACTGCTGCTCAAACCCAGCGTCGGCGTCATAGTAGTAGAAGCGCCAGTCGCCCTCTTCGTACACACCGCTCCATGTCCACCCGCCGGTCATGCGACCGTTGTCGTACGGTGTGCCGGCCGGGTCGGTGCCACCCAAGGTGAAGAGCAGTTCGTCGCCGGGCACGGCCACGTTGACTGTGGTGGGGATAATGGAGGTGTGGCTGCCGTCGTCCACGGTGATCGCGCCCTCGTAGAGACCGGGAGCCTGGCCGGCCGGGATGCTAAAGGTGGCGTCAAAGGTAGCCGAGCCACCTGCCGCTACACTCAGGCTGATCGGGCTCTCGGTCACCAGGCCCCAGTCGGCCTTCTGGTAAAAGATGACCTTGACCTGCAGTGGATTCTCCTGGTATTCGTCCGGGCCCCAGCCAGGTCGCGCGTCGTTGGGATGGCGATGCACGATACCAATGACGATGTTCGCGTCGGCCCGTGTCTCGCCCAGCCCCACCGTCACCTCCTGCTCGTTGGCATAGTTGTAACCGTAGGAGAAGCGGTTGATCTCGGTCTGAGTGACGACGCCCAGGTAGGAGATATCCAGTTCATCAGCCGTGTCCTGCGGGTTGACAACGCGGTCATCGCTCTGGTCGGCCCACAACTTGGCGTCGCCGTTACGGTCCTGCCAGTCGTAGACGGTGAGCGACCAACGCTCGTCTAGCACGTAACTGACGGATGTAGCATCGGGGTCGTTGTAGTCAAAGTCAAAGACCTCAAAGGGCACGACCAGTTGCACTTGCATAAAGTCGGCGCCGCTCGGGACGGGGATGACCAGGCTATCACCGTGGAGTGTGTAGGTGAAGCCAAGACTGGGCGTGAGTGGGTTGGTATTGGTGATCACCGCCTGCGCGGGATCGGCCACCACAAAGTAGTCAGCATAGAAGAAGTAGTTGTCCGGATACGAGTCGTCCTCCAAACTAAGCTCAGGAGAGACGACCACGGTGTAGGTGAGCACGTCCATCTGCAGCAGCACCTCGTCGCCCACCGTCACCGACGCAGCCGAACCGCCGGTGTTGTAGACGGCAAAGGTCTGGGCCCAGGTGTCGCCGGGGTAGAGGACGTTGCCGAACGACTCGTAGTGGGTGCCGTCGTACTCGCCCGCTGCCAGCAGGCTGGGCGAGACATAGACGCCCTCCAGCCCACCCGCCACATCGGTGGCTCGATCGGCATTCACGCGCCCTGCGCCCTGCATCAACACGTCGTGATTCAGGTCGTCGGCGCCGGACATCAGAATCTGGCGCGCCGTCTCAAAGTCGGGGAAGGTGCCATGGGCGTCCTTGTAGGCTTCATAGACCAGCGCGGTGACGCCGGCGGCTTCAGGGCTTGAACGGCTGGTGCCGCCCCACTCGTACCAAGCGTTGTGGCCGTCCCCGGGGAACCACCCGTTAAAGAAGGTGTTGTAGATGCCGGCCATGTTCAGAGGCGTGTCTCCCGCGCCCCAGCCACCGGTGGCCACTACGTCCGGATCGGGCCGCCCCATAGTGTCGGGACCGCGGCCGGAAAAGTGCACTATGTCGCCGTCGTTGAATTGGTCGGCAGCCAGCGCGCCGCCAAAGCTGGTGGACGGGCCATACATGGTGCTGGCGCCCACGGTGACGGCGGTGTTGCCCTGCGGCGAGTTGACGGTGCCAAAGCCGTGTCCGCCGTTGCCCGAGGAGGCGTGGAAGGTGGTCCTGTTCAGATAGTTCTCGTTGTAGTAGGAGAGCAAGCGCGATTCCCAGTCCCAGCCGTCGTTGTGCACCGTGCCAGCGCCATAGGACATGCTGACGATGTCGACGAACTCGTCGCCGCTGTTCGGCTCCCCGTCTGCGCCGTAGGCCAGGAAGGTGTAGGCATCGTAGAAGCCCTGCATGCTGTTGACGGTGTCGTAGCAGGCACCGATGGCGATGATCTTGGCGCCGGGGGCCGGGCCTTGCACCGTGCCCTCGTCGGCAGGCTTGAGCCAGGGCATGTACTCGCTTACGCCGTCGGCGTCGAGCATGCTCGACCAGTCCTCCGGGTCATACTGCACCCACTCGTCCCCCATGCCCGAGGAAAAGTAGCCCTTGATCTCGCCGCCAGCCACCGAGGCCGAGGCACACAGCGTGCCATGGTCATAGCCAGCGACGTAATCGGAGCCGAGCATAAAGGCCACCAACTGGCCGTTGAATGGAATGGCATCAGCATCCGCGCTCGGTGGAATGCCAGGGTAGAGATGGTCCATGCCGGGGATAGAGTTGACGCCGTCGGCGACATAGTAGACCATACCGCCAGAGACGTCGGCGATGCCGTCGGCGCCGTCGGTGGCGCCGACGGCCGCGTTGTGGTCCAGGGCCATGATCCACGAACCAACGGTCAGTGTCATCGCGGTCGTGGCAACGTCAGGCGAGCCGTACCAGGTAGGTGGGTACCCAAGCCACCAGTCGGGAATGTACTGGGTGCCGGTCATGACCACGGTGTCAGTGTAGATGTAGGAACCCAGATCCTGGCTTAACACCGGGTCGGCCTTGTTCGCCACGTCGTCGTTCCCATCGAACCAGAGGTCAAAGTCAAGGTCGGCGATGACGGTGTCATAGACGCCGGCCGTGGTGGTATCTAGCAGGATGAAGGGCATCCACTCTTCCCCGGCGGAGACGTAGTCGGGGAACTGGACGTCGGGATGCACGCTCCAGCGGATCGCGCCGCTCTTGCTCATGTCCACGATGTCGGGCGCGATGGCGTAGGTGAAGCCGTCAAAACCGAACGTTTCGGTTATGCCTGTGGTGCAATAGATCACATCGTCGACCCCGGCGTACCAGGTGTAGTCCGTCTCGTCGTCGTAGTTGTCCCATGACGTGAGGCCATAGTAGTAGTACTGGCGCATGGAGCGCGGGTCCAGGGCGATGGGCCAGCCGTCGTAGGGGCCACCGCTGTAAGTCGCCTGCTTGCCTTCCAGGTCCGGGTGGCCAAAGTCCACGCCAGAGTCCAGGATGGCGATGTTGACCCCCTCGCCGGTGTAGCCTTTGGCCCAGGCCTCTTCCGCGCCGATGACGCCGACGCCGTGCCAGTCCTGGGGACTGACGCCACCGCTGGACGCAGTCGAGGCCGCTCCGCGTGGTACCGCCCGTGGAGAAAAGCCCTCTGAGCCGTCCGCTTTACGTTCGGCCGCCTTCTCGCGCATCTCGCGGATCTGCGGGCGGGTTGGCCGCTGAGCTTCCTCTCCCCTCGGGGTGAGCGGGATGGGCGCTTCAATGGCGCGGAAAGCCTGCGCCGCCATCACGTCCGGGTGGGAGGCCATCTTGGTCAGCATAGCCGGCTTGACCTTGGCTACCACTAACTCGCCGTCCATAAAGGGACGAGTCTCGGTCACCTCGGCCACGCCTTTCAGGTCGGCGCCGGGCCTGGCCAGGATGTACACGAGCACCGGCTCGTCACCACCCTCTGCTGCCAGAGTCCGCAGTTCGCCGTCCAGCTTGGACATTGGATCCGGCCCCCGGCCGCCAACTGGCGGAGGCGGCGTCGGAGTTGGCGTCGGATCTGGTTTCTGGGGGTCGATGGAAGGAAGGACCCCCACCGATTGCGTCGCCCCGGTGTCTGCAGCCGATGCTACGCTCTCCGGAGCAACAAAGACTGCCGGCAACAGGAGTGAAGCCAAGACAATGATGCGACTCACTGCTACCAGCACGCTCTTAGACTTGATCATAGCAAAGACCTCCTCTCAAGAGGCGATTCACCTTGACAAATGGACTCGATCTGCCAGACAAGCAGCGTGGACGATAGGCACCCGTCCTTTCTTCCCCCCCCGGACCAGAGGTCCGCAGGCAGGAGGAACGTTCATCACTTCGCCCAGACCAACGGGAAAAGCCAGCACTACGGATTCACGCCAATAGGGCTGTGAAACCACAGTGCTGGCTTGCTGCTTGGGCAAAGCCCTGGGCTGAGACGCCCCGTTTCCACTTTCCTCCCCTACGGTACCACGAACTATGCTGTTGTAGGAGCCAGTCGATGAAGTAGATCGTATCACATAGTTGGCTGGATGTCAAGGTCGAGCAAGTCTTGCTCGCCAAACTGCTCTGGGACATCTGGAATTGCCACATAGCCATTGTCAGCTGACTCGATGTTCGATCCGCCACCACATTGTGCTGCCTGATATCGGTGGATGGCTCAATCGCCACAACCTATCACATACGACTTGGTGACGGGAGCACGCCTTTGCGCCGCTCCTTTGACGGATCAACTGGTGCCGCGTGCTTACCCTGGATGGAGCGCAGGCGCTGATGGTCCGAGGGGAACACTGAGGAACGTTTGATCGTCTCTATGGTAGAGCGGATCAATACGAAAGAGAGACAACCGGAGGACACGATGAAGCTGCGAGCAATCGCCTTTTGGACACTGACTGGGCTGGTGATGACACTGATCGCTGGGATTGGGTGCAAGTCACGGCCAGCCGAGACCATTGATGATACGAGCAAACCACAGGAGAGCACTGCCACGCCAACGCCATCAGCAGGTGTTTCGCCCCTTATCTCTCCACTACCAACAGCCATGCCACCGGGCAAGGCTATCGCACCGCCTGCTCTGGTCACGGCTGTGCCTTCAGGTCATTCTAGGCCGCCTGCTATCGAGGTATACGCTACACCCCCGCCAGCAGAAATGGCCCGAGCCGATCTTGCCCACCGCTTACATACTGACGTCGCGCTGATCCATATCGTTCAGGTCATCACCCGAGAGCCTGATGCGGACGAAATGCCATGCCTGGCCGAGCAGTCTATGTCCCAGAAACTCTGGGCCGATCTCAACGAGGTACAATGGATATCGCTCTCTGTCAAGGGAAACATCCATTACTACGCTGCCATGGGGGACCTGATACTATACTGTGAGAAGTAGATCGGCAGGCACAGATCCCCTCACCTGGCCACGCTCGACACCCGGGTCTATTGTTCTGAATAACCGAAAAGCCGCTGGCGAGGTATGCCAACGGCTTTCCAGTCCGATCAGCTCACCCAGGGCACTCTCGGTAGATCCAGAATCGCTCCAAGGGGACTGCCAATTCCCCGATCTCGGCCTGGATGGTCAGGTCCAGGGCCAGCAAAACTGGATCCACCGAGTCTAGTGACTACGCGTAACCATCGGCAAAAAGATGAGGTACGTCGTAACAGACGTATTGTAGAACCAGGGCCCACGTTCTGCCAGGCCATCCTGGGCATTAACCCGCGTGGTCAGCGTGTCCGATGACAAACCGATGGTCCCAGTCGCTACCAACGTCACGGTGACCACATCGCCCGCAGACATGGCGCCACTCGTCCAACTCGTCGTTGCCAGGTAATCTGTCCCGCCAGTGCTCGATAACGAGACTGCGGTCAAGTCGGCATCTAACGTATAGGTCACGTTGACACCATTGGCAACCTCGACACCTGTGTTCTCGACCACGGTCTGGTAGGTCACTGTATACACCTCACCTACCGTTCCCGCGAATGACGACCCGGTTCGCGTCGTCTCGATGTCGACGCTATAGTTGCGGAACCGCAGCGTAGCCGTCGAGTTGTACGCGTCATCCCCAGCCTTGGACAGCAGTTCGATGTTGACCCCGTACTGCACGTTGTCGTCGCCAGGATCGCCGCTGCCGAACCACGATGGCGCCCAAGAGTACCCATAGAAGCCATAGATCGGGTCACCATCAAAGTCGGTGAAGCGGAGGCTGTAGAGGTCACGTGCTGGGATGACTGCACTCCCGTCTCGCTCGGCGAAGCACACGTACCCGGGATCGCAGGGCGGGCCAAAGTAGAACCCACCGTAGTAGCCCAGGGTGTCGTTGAACTTTGTCACCGCCGGCTTGGACGGGTAGTACTGGCTAGGCCAGTTGGGGGAAGACGAGTACTGGGGTATCGTGAAGGCATCGGTCGCCTGCAGCGTCAGCGCCGAGTCGTAGCTGCTGATCCGGCCAGTCCAGTAGCCCAGGTATTGGGTGTCGCTAAAGATCCGCGTCGGCTCCCAGTGCTGGTCCACGATGAGCAACTGGTACTTGGAGCCATAACTGGGCGGATCGCTGGCGTTCCCGTGCATGGCGTAGGTGGCGCCGTACTTGGTGTCACGGTAGTACAACAAGGCCGCGGGCATGTTGTATGGTATGCGGGTGACATAATCCGGCTCCATAGTATTAAAGATGTAGGCGGTTTTGTGGATCATCTGGTCGTACTTTGTCATGGTGCGCCACTCGACCAGGTAGTACCGGTGATGCGTTGCGGTGGCGGGAACGACGTACCAGCCGGGGTCCGAGTTAGTCCAGCCGGGGAAGGTGCCCGGAGCGGTCGCCCCTTCAAAGTCATCAATCGTCGTGCCATCCAGTGCGACGTTGTCCACCCACCAGCCAGCCTCGGTCACAGCCGCGTCCGTCTTGTAGCGCAGGGTCAGCGTGACAGTCTGCCCTTTGTAGGCCGACAGGTCAAAGCGCAACGTCGCTGAGCCGGACCCGGTCAAGCCGTTCCCCAGGTTGTTGCCGTTGGGGTCAGTATTGGTGGTCACACCATCCATATCTGCGACGGGCGTCCCATTGACCATTACGTACCCATAGTCCCAGTCTGTCTCGATGTCCCAGTAGGCGCTTATGGT
>Ga0114930_10002534_pt1 | contig 16442 bp, 5 predicted proteins | sample AnhtaG_FD_87300 | JGI IMG/M metagenome (GOLD analysis project Ga0114930, IMG submission 87300) | Deep subsurface microbial communities from Anholt, Denmark to uncover new lineages of life (NeLLi) - Anholt_01485 metaG | ecosystem: Environmental > Aquatic > Marine > Oceanic > Sediment | place... | reverse complement strand
TCGGTATCCGGGTCAAAGGGATCAGTACCCCATTCTTCCTCCTCGCCATTAGTGAGCCCGTCACTATCTTCATCGCCCTCGGGATCGAGCCCGCCAAGAACCTCCATGCTTGCCACATCCCATGTGACCTCCGCAATGGGAAACCCCGTGGACTGCATCATTGCTGAATTACTGAAACTGATTATGGTGGAGCCTTCTTCAAGGGCCTTGAACTTCACCCGAAGCAGGACCGTGTCACTGTCAATATCAACCCCAGGTTGGGTGCCTTCTCGGGCAAAACCCACCACCAATGTGCTGACGCGGCCGTCTTCTAATGCACTAAGCAAGAAGGCTGGGGCCAGGAGTCTCGTGCCTTCGATAACAATAGGCTGGATATTCTCTTCCTCAGTATCTCCGTCGACGAGTTCCAGAGCAGCGGCGTCATAGACGACGTCAAAGGCCATACCATAAAGGTCTGTGGCATTATTGGCCGAGATATCTACATAGAACTCTAAGTTGACAACAGCTTGGCGTGATTGTAGGCTGACTTCGAGCGCCTCACTCGGTATAGAAAACGCCAACCCGACCACACACGCCATCAGGACGACGAGGCTGTACGTTCTTTTCCCTGGACGCGTACTCATGGCTCGCCTTTCATAAACGAAACGGCAATCTCGCTTACGGATTCTGCACATCGATCCATGTGCTGGCTGTCCCCACCTGCCCATTCAAGGTGGCTACGTTTACGGTAAGCACATGCCTACCGGGCCTCAATCCAGTGGTGTCCAGCACCCAGGTATACGGTGAATGACCCGTCTCAACTTCCGTCTGCAAGAGGTAGTCGACATACAATACATACTCATACCGCTGTTCGCTCAGTAACGCTCTGGTTTCCTCGGTCAGCCTGATCTCAACTTCGGCAGTAGCCCCGTCCACAATCGGATCGGCACCTTCTGCGCTGGTATCGGTTCCTCTTAACGTGAGGGTGAATTCCGGGTCGCGATTCATGAACCGGCTTGCCAGAAAATCGTTATCAATCTGTTGACCGCGGCCCTGCACGGCCTTCCGCAGGACTTCCTTGGCCTTCAAGTGTGCCTTCTGGCCCTGCTCCGTGGCCAATCGGAAGGCCATTAACGGCATTCTGTCCTTCTCGGCGGCGCGCGACCAATACTTCAGGTAACCGACTGGATTGCCTTCGGTTATGATGCTGTTATCCGGGAGTGTAAAGGCCCATACCGAAAGCACGAAACGGTCTTGACCCCACACCATGGACCCGCCCGAGCCGTCTCTCCCATCCCACGAACACTCATGGCCTCCCGCTGGTCGTGGTGCCCAGTCCAATAACGTTTTCAATAGTGGGCCGTTGTGTATGCCCGCACGGATCCGGACTCGAGCGGCCTTGGACAAGGAATAGCGGATCACGCCCTTTTCCTTGTCCAGCTGAGGGGCCCAAATAGTCAGGGTTTCGCCTCCTGAGAAAAGCGCCGGATCGTACGATACATCCTGCCCCTCCTCATTTCGGGCCTCAATTACAAAATAGTATGCTTCGTCGGGCACGACCATCCCGTCAGCATCGCGACCGTTCCAACGGGTATGATTTGTACCTGCAAAAGCAGGGCGGTTTCCCTCAAGCGTCGCGATCAGAAAGTAGTCGGAGTCAAAAACCTGTACGGTTACGCCAGCAGGTTGGGACAAGTGAAAGAAAATGTCGACCGACTCACTTCGACTGGGGTTGAACACCCGGGGTTGCACGCGCACCGCGCTGATTTCCAGCGGCGCAGCACAGGCAAGCCCTACGCAAAGCTCCCCCATGAGGACGCACAAGAATCCGGCTCCGGTCGGGCCGCTGCTCGCACTCGAAGACCGCAGCCTACCGCCCAGTCTGTGCTTTTTCCGGCTCATTCGATTGCCTCCCGGTTCGGGACCAGCACGGGTTCTTGTCGTCACCCGGACCCGACGTTAAGGGGGTCGGATCCGAACCATCGCTCTTCATCATCCAAATCTTCTTTGAACCGCTTCGGGTCGACACGAACGCGATCCGCGTGCCGTCGGCCGACCAACAGGGTTCCCCGTCGTAAGCCAGGGCTTCCGTCAGTTTCTTGAGATAGCCCTGTTTGAGTCCCAGAACCCAAACATCATAATTGCCCGCAAGATCTGACGTGAATGCCAGCGCCTCCCCGGCAGGTGACCAGGCTACCTGGATGTTATCGGCGCCGGTCCGCGTGATCTCCACAGGCGAGTCCGTGGCCAGATCCCGTATCCAGATCTCTTCCACCACTTCGTCCCTAAGGCCGCGGTGAAAGCGGGAGAAGGCCACTTTGCGCCCTTGCGGCGCCCAGGCGGGATAAACCTCGAGGCCTTCCAACGAGAACAGTTTTGTCGGTTTGTTCCACCCCTCTCCGTTGAGTTCTACCTGCCAGATCTCGCTATCCTCTTTGCCGGGGCCTTGGATTTCGTATGCGACGAACACGAGGTGCTTGCCATCCGGGTGCCATGCGGGGTGATCGCAATTCCTGTGCCCCAATGAAACCTTTTCCCCATTGCCGCCGCCCGCGTCCCGCACCCAAATCCCGCCCGTATTGGTGCTGTACGCGATCTTGGCGCCGTTGGGCGACCAAGCCGGTGAATGTTTTTCCTCCGGCGAGTGCGTAAGCTGGACCAAATTTGAACCATCCGGGTTGGCGGTCCACAGTTCCCAGTTGCCCGTCCGGCTTGACGTGAAGACGATGCGTCCGCTCTCACTATCTGCCCACGCGCCTGACCCGAGCGTCGTCGTAACGAACAGCAGCACTCCACACAACACGCGCTTCATGTCACCTCTACATCCTCAGGGGCATCAGTTCCCTGCACGCGCCCTTAAATCGGCATAGAGACAGTCCAATATCACAAATCCATTCTCGAGCTGATCGTAGTCATCGCCGTTAGACACGATCGTGTTTCCTCGGAACAACGCCTCGAGTCCCTTGGCTTCCTGGGTAGCTTTGTCGCCCCATTTGTTGATGTCGATGTCACGAATGATCCGCGCCATCAGGGCTAGGGCGGGATCGTCCAGCCCGTACTTCTTCATCACGGCCTCAAACGTGGTCCCGCGCGGCGACACCTGCAACTCCGCCTCGGGCACGCTGAACAACGTACCCTCCATGTCCAAGGCATCCCGCTCATAAAACCGGAACTCCGCATCTCTGTCCACGAACCGCCTAATCAACCACGCTACCGCGGACGTGTCCGCGCAGGCCAAGCTGCCGCGCCAAGTGCTGAACACCTGACCCGTGCGATAGTTTTGCACTTTTTCAGGTTCCACGATATTCAGTGAGTTGCGCTGCGCACCTTGGGCTACCATAGCAGAGCCTTCCTCGCCCCCGCATCCGCCCAGCATCGATAGGCTTAGCCCGACGGCACCAGCTACAAAGATGTAAATGCCCGCCTGGGTCAAGCCGAAGTGCTCCCAGCCGTAGCGAATCACAGCGAACGAGAGTACTGGCGCTCGCTTTACGATATTATTCAGATCATTGTGTGTGATAAATGTACTCAAAAGCAGTGCCACGCCTGTTGCGCCGTCCCTGACTTGGTATTCAACCTCATATCGAAGTCACTCCTCAAGGAGGAGTGAGATTGGGCAAATTTCGCCACCAATCGTCTTCAATGGGTTGAACACCTTCAGGAACCTTCGCTCTGTTGCGACCATCGATGAACTCCCAAAACTCCTGCCATCTTGTGAATTCCTTTTGCCATTCCAAGTCATCATATAGTTCTTCAAGAGAGGGGGAAAGCTTAGTGCTTGGCGGTCTGAGTGCATAAGGATCACCCGGAGTCGCGGGTGCGGATGATCGGCGGCTCTTGTCCAAGCCCAGAGGGTCCACAAAGTTGACGGGGTTGTTCCAACAGTACCTGTAGAGGTTGAGGTCAAATAGGAGACCTGCTCTGTCACGCTGAACGAATCGGCCCAATTGTGCCGAGTAGTGTCTTGTTCTGTAGCAGTAAAGCACTTCGCTCACGTCAAGTTCCCTACCCGTGAATGCATACCTGTTGCCCACAGACGGAGTTGTACCCAGCTTCCCATACGCAGCGTAGACATACGTATCAGCAGTTGCTGCTGTTGAGTCCGTTAAGTTCGCCACGCTCCCCAAACCGTCGAAGTGGTAGTAGTAACGTCCCGTTCCCGGAATTAGGACCACGGGCTCGTCGATACCCCCTCCAAACACATACTTACCCTCAAGTGAGCCGTGTTCGTCATACTCTGCGATGATCTGGTACCCGTCGGAAACGCATTGCTTGGACCAGCCGCTGGTACCGTCCGCGAGCTGTATCCTTCTGCCGATGGCCTCGTATTGGTAGGTAATGGTCAACGAAGGCGTTGTAGCGGACACGGACACCAATCTGTTTTCGTAGTCATAGTCGTACGAGTATGTGCCGTAGGAAGCCAGATTGCCGTTGTCGTCGTAATCGTAAGCGACTCCGCCGACTTCGGTGTATTGGTTGAGGTCGTTTGTGACGTACTCGGTTCTGCCGCCGTTTGTCACCGAGGTGCGGTTGCCGACCTCGTCGTAGTTGAACGTCGTATCAGGGAAGGGGTACCCGCCGGGATAGTCGTCGGGATAGTCCACGTGGGTCAATTGGTAGGTGTCGTCGTAGGTGTACACGTGGGTGTATACGCCGGCCCCATCCCCCGCTTCCGTGGTCAGACGGTTCCCGACATTGTCGTAGGTATAGGCGAATGATGAGATGATGGATTCAGGCGACACGACCTTGTTGACCAACTCGAGCAGCCTGCCGGCGTTGTCATAGTCGTATGTGGCTTGTGTCCCGTTTCCGAGGTCGACTTGGAGGCGTCTACCCGCGTCATCGTAAGCATAGTCAGCGATGACGTTGTCTCCCGAGTCCTTGACCTGGTCCAGTCGCTCGAGTTCGTCATAGGTTCGCGCAACCCAATCACCGTCCGGGTAGACGATCTTCGTCTTGTTTCCAACGTCGTCGTACTCGTAGCTGACTACCTTTCCGTTCTGGTTGGTTTCTTCGACGCGGCTCAGATCATCGTAAGCAAATGTCACGGCGCTGTCCGAATCGCTGGCGGATGTCAGCCTGTGAAGGTCGTCGTATACGAAATCCGCCGTGCTACTGTCCGGAGGAGGATAGGTCTTCGTTACCAGCCGGTTGAAGTCGTCGTACGCGTAGTAAATGATATCGCCGCTGGGCAACCTCTTGCTGATCCGATTCCCAACGTCGTCATAGTCATACTCTTCGTAGGAGTCGTCGGGATAGGTCATTTGTATCAGCCGGTTAAGTTCGTCGTATTCAAAGGTCGTTTCGTTGCCGCGCCCATCGATGAGTGAGGTCAGGTTGCCGTTATCGTCGTAATCGTACTGCGTCGTGTGGTCAAGCGCGTCGGTGAGGGCGACGAGCCGGTCTACTGCGTCGTACATCCGGGTCGTGATGTTTCCTTCGGCGTCCGAGACTGTTTCAAGATTCTCGTTAGCGTCGTACGTGTTCTGTGTCGTGTTGCCGAGCGGGTCGACGACCGCGATCAGCTTGTCGTAGTCGTCGTAGACGAACGTGGTGATATGGTCTAGCGGGTCTGTGATGGTTTCTCGATTGCCGTTTGCGTCGTATGCGTAAGTGGTAATCTTGTCCAAGGCATTGGTGGTGTTGATGAGTTGATTGGCGTCGTCATACTCATAACTCGTGGTGTGGCCATTGGCGTTGGTCCTGGATAGCAGGTTCCCCAGGACGTCATGGACGAAGACGGTTTCGATGGTTTCGGCATCCAAGGTTTGGATGATCTTGTGTATGTAGCCGTAGTCGTCGTATTCATATGTGGTCGTGTTGCCTAAGGCGTCCGTGGTGCTCAGCAGGTCGCCGTTGGTGTCGTACGTAAATGTGGTCTCGACTGGCGTGAGGGTCGCGTTCTCGGTGATCTTGATCAGGTTGCCAGAATCGTCATAGTCGAACGTGGTAAGCCTATCCAGTGCATCCGTGATGCTGGTCACCTGATTGTAGGTGAGCTCGTAGGTGTAGACGGTTTCATCGTCGTAGGCATCCGTGATCTTGTTCCGATTGCCGTTATCGTCATACTCATACAGCGTTGTATTGCCCCGGGGGTCTGTGAGGGAGACAAGGTTCAAGTCTGAATCGTAGGCTTTCTGTGTTACCAGGTTCAGCCCTCCCCAGTCTCTAATCTCTCGCGTGACAAGCCCCTGCTCGTTCATCTCGTAACGCGTTTGGCTTCCCTTGCGGTCCGTCACTACGGCCACAGGCTCAGTGGACGTGCCCTCGTACGATATCGAGTAGAACCCACCCAGGGAGAACTGAGTCACTACACGGTTCTGGTCATCATAGGTGTTTACCAGCCAGGTGGTTTCCTTGGCATCGGTAATGGAGACCAACCTCTCTTCAACGTCATAGGTGTAGATTGCGGTCTGTCCAAGCGGATCGGTCACCGTGACAAGGTTGTCGCTTGCGTCATAGGCATACCTGAACACGCGATCTGCAGGGTCGGTAACCGTGGAGATTCTGTTGTTCGTGCCGTAGCCAAACCCAAGCGTTCTGCCCGAGGACTCGGCGACCTGGATGAGCCGGCCAAGAGCATCGTACGTCAGGCTGGTTCCATTTCCGTTTCTGCCCGTAATCGCTACCAGCCACCCCGTCACATCGAAGGTATAGGTTGTCCCATGCTTTTCAACCAATTGGAACGCTCCGCCGTCAAACCAGAGGGTCCCATGCCGGCCTGCCGGAGGCGTGAAGCTACCGTCGCCGTTGTCAACGAACTCAATCCGAACCCCATCGCTTCGGCAAAGAATGGCGTAGTCAAGCTCATTATCTGATGTGAACAGAAGAGAAGTGTCGTAGTTGTGCCGCCAACCACGGCCGAATGGGCCGACATACTCGTCCTGTGTGTCGTACGTGCGGGTGAGTTCAAGAGGAACTCCCCGTGCGGCCACATGAATGTCCTGTTCGGTATACGGAAAGTCACCGGTGGCAAGGTGTACTGGGTCTCCAGCTTGCCCCGTGTCTTCATGATCTGAGTTCTCGTGAGGAGTAAGCCTGTCCCCAGGTTGTTGGTCGCTGTACACGTGGTCGCCATCCCATCTTTTGTTCCTCGCCAACGCAGACGTGCAATGAAGAACAAACAGGCCACACAACATTGGGATCATTAGCTGCCGGGCGCACGTTTTCGTTTGCACTTGTTGCACTGTTTGTCTCCTAATAGAAGACCTTGAACAACGAATACGCTCGTAAGGAGGTGTTTCCTCCCGAATCCGTTGCCTGAATACCTATCTTATACCTTCCCCGATGTACTAACTGACCGTGTTCATTTCGGCCATCCCAAGTAACAGTCTCAACCCCTGCGGGCACATCTTCGAAGGCTAAGGTTCTGACAGTAATGTTTCTCTCATTTTGCACCAGAACAAGAACGTCGGCTTCCTTCGACAACCGATATGTCAAGGTTAGGATCGTTGGGCGTTCGTGATACGGATTTGCGGCTGGCCGGAGATAGTTCGGTTCCAGAGAGAAGTCCGAAACAATGGGTTCACTACTGACGATGATGGTGTTGTCAGGCAAATCCCAATACATGACACAAAGGCAGTACAGCCCGGGGCCGGCCAGATTCCCTTCATCGTCCGTGCCGTCCCAAACAATCACGTAATCCCCGGGCTTCATTGGCTTACGGAGGAAAACGGTTTTGATCCTTTCCGTAGGCAAGTCGGCGACCTCGGCGATATAGGTGGTTACTTCCGCAGCTTTGTGCAAAGTAAACTGCATGGTAAGCGGTTCATCCTCATAGGGGGAGAATTCAGAGGGATAGTCAAAAACAGGCCAATGTACTGTTGCATCAGCGGTCCCCGTGAGATCGTAGGTAAACCGCTGGCCGCCCACCTCGTACTCGATAATAAAACGGTATACCCCGGAGTGCACGGTGGCGCCCGAGTCGTCCTTCCCATTCCAAATATCTGCATAGAATCCCGCCGTACGGTCGGCGTCATTGACCAACGCCCTCACCAAGTTGCCCTGCTCATCAACAATCCTCAGGGTAAAGGCACAAAAGCCTGTCAGTACAGAATTGATTGTGATCTCTTGACCGGCTGTCGGATCAAACGCTTCGTCGCTCAGGGTGGTCGAAATACCGAAGGTAACGGTGATGGGTACGACGGTAATAGCCGTCAATCCGTCGTTGTCAGTTACTCGGAATACTGCGACGTATCTCCCGGGCACAGCATAGGAATAGGTAACGAAACCGGTCACGGGGGAACCCCAGTCATATGTCTCATCACCATCAAAATCCCACTCATAGAGCACAATGCTGCCATCCAAGTCGCTGCCGACACCTTCAAAGTCAACGTTCAACGCAGCTGGCCCCTCTGTCGGAGAAGCGGCTGCCACAGCGGTGGGTGTTTCAGGCGACTTCACCGTGATCAATACGCTATCGGTGGCCGTATTGTCTTCGTTATCGGTAACGCGAAGGGTCGCGGGATAGGTCCCGAGAGTGTCATAGGTATACGTCGTTGTACCCGTCAACGTAGAGGTCCAATCATAGACGCTGTCACCCTCAAAGTCCCATTCGAACTGCTTGATGGTCCCGTCGAAGTCGGTACCTGTGCCGATTAAGGTCACTTCCAAGGGAGGGGCGCCCGTAGAAGGAGACCCGTTGGCAACGGCGGTGGGGATACCCTCCTGCGCCTCAACCGTGATGAGGATTGATGCCTCCCCTACGAGGCCATCGTTGTCGGTCACCCTAAGGAGAGCCGTATAGACACGCTCTGACCTATATATATAGCGGGGGAGGCCCGACTCATGATCCTCTCCAGGGAGAGTACTGGTCCAATCAAAAACGCCGTCACCGTCGTAGTCCCATTGGTAGAAGCAAATGGTGCCATCCTCATCGGTTCCATTGGCGGTGAAAGTCACTTCCAGTGGTACCTGCCCTTCCGTCGGATGAGCCCGGGGCAGGGAAATAGGTGGGCTACCCACAATGATGGCTACTGAGTCTGTATCAGTTAAGCCGGTATCATCTGTAACCCGAAGAACAGCGGTGCAAAGCCCTTTCGATTCGTAAGTATACGAAGTAGTTCCCGTGCTATCTGAACTCCAATCATAGGTGCCGTCGCCGTCAAAATCCCATTCGTACAGTATGATCGTACCGTCCGGATCGACGCCAGTGCCGGTGAATACTACAGTGAGGGGCGCTTGTCCCGCAGTGGGGTCTGCATTGGCGTGGGCCGTAGGGGCTCCCTCCGGTTTCGCCAGGATCTCGACAGAGGCCCTGCCGGTCGCCCCGGCATCGTCGGCTACTGTCAGTTGCGCAGCATACAGGCCCTGCGATAGGTAGGTGTGCACCGCCGTCGGCCCGTCTCCTGTGTTTCCATCATCGAAATCCCATGCGTAGCTCTCAATGGCGCCTTCGGGATCGTAGGACGCACTGCCATCGAAACTGACTTCGAGTGGCACGTTCCCTTCCAGCGGCTCGGCAGAAACCAGTGCTATAGGCGATAGCTGGCCCACGGTTATGCTCACACTACCTGTACTCGTTAGCCCGTCATTGTCGGTCACCCGGAGAGTAGTTTCGTAAGTGCCTTCCCTGCGGTAGGCGTATTCAGTCGTTCCTGTCGTCGAGGAAGCCCAGTCATAGACACCGTCGCCATCATAATCCCACTCGTAGAGCACAATGCTTCCGTCGGGGTCGTAGCTGGCGGAACCGTCGAGAGTAACCACCAGAGGCTTCTCTCCGCTTTGCGGAGTTGCATTAGCCACAGCCATAGGCAAAGACTTTTCGACGACAATGATTACACTGTCAGTTGCCGCCTGGTCGGCTTCGTCGGTAACACGCGCGGTTGCCGGATAGATACCACCCGTGTAGTAAGTATGACTGGTATTGCCTTGTTGCGTTGAGCTCCAGTCGTACGTACCGTCACCGTCAAAGTCCCATTCATACAGGATGATGGCATAGGGCGAAGTCGGGCTTACGGTCAACTGCACCTGGAGCGGTGCATTACCTTGGCCGGGGTTGACACTCGCCTCAACATCCGTGAGGCACCCGGGTCTGATGATATTGGAGTATTCATATCCCGTCAGGCCGCTGTCGTCCGTGACGCGCAAGACGGGATTGAAGATGCCCGGCATCGTGTAGAGATAGGTTGCGTTCCCGTTTTCGACTGAGTTCCAGTCGTATGTGCCGTCGCCTTCCCAGTCCCATTCGTAGAGCACCACCGTCCCGTCCGTATCCGTGGCAGAGCCGGTGAAGGTAACTTCGAGGGGTGCCTCCCCAACGAGTGGATTAGCCGTGGCCACAGGCAGCGGTGTATGCAGACCGAAGGTCCCCGGGTTTACGGCCACCGAGGTTGGATCGTAGTAAACGCTGACACGACGCATTTCGGTACCATTCGGCGATAGCTTCACCACCTGATCATGGTTATTTTCGGCCACCCAACAGGTACCATCCGCAGGGTTCACGGAGACAGAAAGCGGATAGTTGAAACCGCCGACACCGACGAGGCGGCTGCCCGCCGCCGAAAGTCTAAACACCTTATTAGTGTAATAGTCGGCCACCCAGCAAGACCCGTCCGCAGAATTGGCGGAAACAGAACGTGGGGAGCTAAACCCGTGAACAGCTATGTGAGAACCAGTGTCGACGCTCACATCATATCCGTCGGGAACATCAGCACTCAGCTTCACTACTTTGTCGCCGTCGTAATCGGCCCCCCAGCAAGACCCGTCAGCACAGTTTACGGAAACAGAACGCAGCGAGCCGAACCCGTGAACAGTTATGTGAGAACCAGTGTCGACCCTCACATCATATCCGTCGGGGACATCGGCACTCAGCTTCACCATTTTGTCGCCGTGGTAATCCGCCGCCCAGCAAGACCCGTCCGCAGAGTCGACGGAAACAGAACGCGGCGAGCCAAACCCGCGAACAGCTATGTGAGAACCAGTGTCGACGCTCACATCATATCCGGCGGGGACATCGGCACTCAGCTTCACCATTCTGTCGCCGTAGTAATCGGCCACCCAGCAAGACCCGTCCGCAGAGTTTACGGAAACAGAAAGCGGGGAGTCAAACCCGTGAACAGTTATGTGAGAGCCAGTGTCGACGCTCACATCATATCCGTCCGGGACATCGGCACTCAGCTTCACCACTTCGCCGCTACTGTAATCGGCTACCCAGCATGCGCCGTCCGTAGCGTTTACAGAAACGCAATAGCCGTTGGAGAATCCTGTGACTCTCGCAATTTCATCACCATTGGCATCCAACCGCACCACACTATACTTGTTGGCGACCCAACAGGCAGCCAATCCTTCGCCTATCGGACGTACGCTAATGACAACGCCATCGGTATCAGTCAGTCCTTCGTCGTCAGTGACGCGCAGTACGGCATGCCGCTCCCCGGCAGTGTCGTAGACATGCCAACTATTACCACATAGCGCGAGCAGGTTGTTCTTCGCATTTGCGTCGTATACTTCGAATTCGGCTAGAGCCACATAATTAGTGCTACCGTAGTTTGAAGTAATCCTGAGCTTAACGTACTTGGCATCCGTGGGCGCGAAATTGAAGGTCTGATCAGTCGTTCGATTCGCCAAGGCAAAAGAGCCAACCGAAGCGAAATCGCTCGCCTCCATCCCCGTGGTGGACACCAGTACCTCGAAGTCCTTCGCCTGATACTCTGAGGAGATACCTGTATCGGCATTGAGGGTAACCATGTCTATGCTCTGGGTCGCATTCTCGCTGAAGGAAAAAACGAGCTCTTGGGGGAAGGTCACAGGATATTGACTAAGCCATGACCTCCCGGATCCTGTCTGCCCGTCGATCAGGTTCGCAGCCGCGTAAGTAGAACTGTTATACTGGCTTGTGTAGCTCTCAAGTGTCCCCGTATTCTCATCAAGCCAATCGTAGGTTCCATCGCCATCGAAATCCCATTCATATCGGACGACTTGGCCATTCTCATCGGTTCCGGTACCCAGGAAGCGGATGGCCTGAGTCACGTAAGCCAGCTCGGCCAGCACTTGGGCAAAGGCGCGGGGTGAACCGGCAGGATTCACGGTGATCGTGACAGGGTCCGTGCCGGCCAGTCCGTCGTTATCCGTGGCGCGAAGGGTAGCGTGGTATGTAGCGGCCGTTTCGTAGGTCCACCACGTCCTGGCAGACACCGGCGATATGACGTTTTCAACACTTGCATAAACCTCAAATTCAGCCAGAGCCGTGTAGCTAGAGTCGCCATAGTTTGACGTAATTCTTAGCTTGACATACCGGGCAGAAGCGGCTGGGAAAGTGAAAGTTTCCGTGGTCGAAGAATCCGGGAACTCGAAGGTGCCTACGGAGGTGAATTCGCCGCCTGGAAAATCGGTGGAAACTAGGATCTCAAAACCTCTAGGCCGGCGAGCATTATTCTGGTTTGAAGTCGGTGTCAAGCGCACCGAATCAATGTCCCAGGCCTGATCGCGGTCCAGAGAGAAGACGAATTCGTGAGGAAAACTCGCCCGATATGCTGACATCCAATAGCCGCCTAGTTCACCGTCGATTACCTTGGCAGCTCCATAGGATTCGCCGTATTGACTGCTAAAGCTTTGCACCAAGCCGGCCGTGCCACCGTTGCTCCAGTCGTAAACGCCGTCACCGTCAAGATCCCATTCGTAGGTTACGATGTCACCGTCTTGATCGTCTGCGACGCCACTGAATGCCACACAAAGCGGCGCATTCCCTTCGGTCGGCTCGGCAAAAGCTTCCACCTGCCTCGGGCCCGTTTCAATCGCGAAAAACGTTACAGATTCGATATCGGTCAGGCCGTCGTTATCTGTCACACGCAACGTGGCGGTCACTTCTCCTGGTGAGTCGTAGGCATGGCAAACGTATCCCGTGGCAGACGATTCCCAATCGTAGGTGCCGTCGCCGTCGAAATCCCATTCGTACCTTGTTACTTCGCCATCAATGTCGCTACCTTGGCCGATGAAACAGACGCCTGAGCGAAGGTGCGAACTGCCTGAGGTGGGGGACAGGATCTCGGCATTCGGTCTTGCTAACACCCTCACGACAAGGGAATCGGTAGCCATAAGGTCATCGTTGTCTGTGACCCGAAGAAGGGGATGATATATGCCCGGGATCTCATAGGTATGCGTGACGGTCCCAGAAGCGGGGTCGCTCCAGTCAAAGACCCCCGGGCCGCCCCCAATCTCTACGTCATCGATGTACCATCCGTCATAGGTCACAGACCCGTCTGTGACCAACCTGAACCGAATGCGGATGGCGGTTTGCCCTTCGTAGGCGCTAAGGTCTATCTCTTCCTTAGTCCACTGGGTGTTTGTTCCCGTATACCGGGCCAACTGTCCCCACGTGTCTCCGCCGTCGGCGGAAATCTCCACCAAGCCGGAGTCATATCCGTACTCCATTGCATAGTGGTGCCAGAAAACAAGCGTGAGCTCCGCAGCCGACGCAAGATTGACGGGGCGGGTCCCTATTGCGGCATCGGTTCTGTTCGCGTAATTGCCGCCGGGGCTATCCGTCCAACAATGTGTGGGGCTGTGAGCGTCCGACGTGACAAGGTCCCAGGGCTCATCCGCCGTCCACTGGCCCTCTCCGGTTTCCATATCATCGCCAAATGCACCGCCCTCGAAATCCCACTCATAAAGTACGATTTCTCCGTCGGGGTCGTAAGAGCCCTCGGCGCTGAAATCCACCGATAACGGAGCAGGTCCTGAAGTCGGTTCCGCCGAAGCGACCGCCAAGGGCGCTCCAGCTACCCGTACCCTGACGGTTGCCTCTGCCACACCAACCCCAGCGTCGTCGCCCACCACGGTTAGCATCACCGTGAACAGGCCGGCTTCGCTGTACGTGTGTGTTACCACGGGGCCGTCCGCGCCGGTTTGGTCGCCGAAGTCCCACCAGAACTCTGATATCGTCCCGGTCGGATGGGAGGAATCGCTGCCATCGAAGTGAAATACGGTACTTCCCGCCTCGCCTTCAGGCGGATCGACCCGGATTATGGCCACGGGCGGGGCGGGGTTCACGGTGATTGACACCGTGTCGGTACCGGTTAACCCGTCGTCGTCCGTGACCCGAAGCACCGCACTATAGACATCGTCTTCCGTATAGCTGTACGTGGCGTATCCGTTGCTGACGTTTGCCCAGTCAAAAGCGGTGTCTCCGTCGAAATCCCATTGGTACAGCACAACAGAACCGTCCGGGTCACTGCCCGACCCGCTGAATTGGACCAGCAAAGGCGCAGACCCCTCCAAAGGCACAGCAGACGCATATGCCGTCGGTAACGCCTGCGAGACCTCGATCTGCACGCTGTCTACCGCAGTAACGTTCCCAGTGTCCGTAACCTTCAGCGTAGCAGCGTAACTCCCGCTGTTCTCGTAGACATGCGAAGTATTCGGTGTAGTCTCCGAAAAATCGTCAAACGTCCCATCCCCGTCGAAGTCCCACTGGTAATTTTCGACCCGTCCGTCCGCCGGATCGATGGCTTCTCCTGTGAACTGGACTTGCAAAGGGGCTTCGCCGCTGGTGGGATTGGCGTGAGCAATGGCCGTCAGCGAGCCAACGTGGACCACCTGAGAATAGTCGACATCGGTAAGCCAATCGTCGTCCGTTACCCGGAGAATTGGATTATATATGCCTGCAGAATCATATGAGTGTGTTTCGGATTCGCTTGCAAGTCCGCCACCGGAGGTTGGTGAAGTATCCAAACGCCAGTCGTAGACACCATCACCCTCGAAGTCCCACTCGTATCGGATTATAGTGCCGTTCGTATCCTGGCTGTTACTTGCGTCGAAGGTTACGGTTTCTGACACGTCGACAAACGTCGGACTGACAACCGCCACGGCCTGCGGCGGCTGCTCACCTTGTTCTCCCGGGGTAGCCGCCACACACACAGGTCGACTAAAGCCATTGACCCGGAAGGTTTCTTGCCCATTAGCAGAAAGCTTGACAACTTGATCGTGGTCACGGTCCGCCACCCAACAGCCACCGCCCAACATCTCGGCACTAATAGACACAGGTTGATCAAACCCACCCACACGGGCCAACACAGCCGCGTCGTCAGCACCGAGGCGGACCACCTGGTTGTGGTATTGGTCAGCAACCCAACAGCTCCCGTCGAAACTGTTTGCGGACAGGCTGATAGGATTCGCGAAGCCTCCTACCCGTATCAGCTCACCCATTCCCCCGGATGCAAGCTTCACGACCTCGTTGCTACCCGAGTCGGAGACCCAGCACGCGCCATCGATGATATTCACGCTTACACAGGCGGCACTCGAAAACCCCGATATTGAGCTATGGAAGCCAGTATCTTGGCTTATGTCATACCCATCAGGAACGTCACCGGATACCTGGACAACCTGCTGGCCATCGGCGACCCAACACACGGCCCGAACCGGGTCAACCGAAACACCTCGTGGGTTGCTGAATCCTTGGACAATCACATCAAAGCCCACGTCGGTGGTGACGTTGTATCCGTCTGGGATACTCGCATCCAGCCTAACCAGGCGGCTCTCCCCAGAATCTGCAACCCAGCAACTGCCATCGAGTGCGTTGGCGGAAACACTTAGGGGGTTACTGAAACCGCTCACTCGTGCCAGCTCTGTCCCGCCATCAGATGAAAGCTTGACCACCTGGCCGTGGCCTGAATCGGACGCCCAACAAGCCCCTTCAGACAGGTTAACGGCAACATACTGAGGTTGACTGAAACCGCTCCTTCGGGCTAACTCATTCCCGCCCTTGCCCCCAACTTTCACTATCTCGCCACTGCCGAAATTCGCGACCCAGCACCCCTGCGCGATTCCAATCGTGCCGAAATACTTGCGTAAGATAGCTAGGTCATCGTCATCGACTATCCCGTCCTCATTCAGGTCAGCGGTTTCGTTCCAATGCTGCGAGCCCGGACTTGAGCCGTATGCCAGAGAAAAAGCAATCAGGTCATACCCATCAATACGCCCGGAATCATCCATGTCTCCGGGTAGAGCATGGGCGCCTCTCGGTAGCAAACATAGTGCAACGATGAGGAGAAACGCTAGAACTGCAAAGCAACAGACCCGCCACCTAGAACATATCATCATGGAGCCCCTTGCTGCATGCTAGATACTCCAACTCCCAAGCGCGGTAACAGGCGAACGCTTTTCCCTAATCTCCAAAGCGTCAGCCCTCTCACCCCTCAATACCACAAGTGTGTTTCGCTGACATCGGTTGATTTGCTAATAATGAAAGATTATACGCTAGCATCAAGAAAAAATCAAGCGAAAGATCTGGCAGGAGTTCCCCCAAAAAATCGTCATGTTTCGGCTGCTCGTTCTCCGACCATCCGAGGAACATCCCGCCAGAGATGCGCAGAAACGTGCGCGAGGCTGCAGAAGGGGCTTTTCGAGACCTGAGAGCTTGTGAAAAAATCGATTTTCGAGTTTCATCCCGCGCAGTGCGTCCGAAAATGGCTTCCAATATTGACCCAAGTTGAACGAACGCGGCCTTGGGAGACATCTGGGTACCC
>Ga0114930_10002532_pt1 | contig 16448 bp, 13 predicted proteins | sample AnhtaG_FD_87300 | JGI IMG/M metagenome (GOLD analysis project Ga0114930, IMG submission 87300) | Deep subsurface microbial communities from Anholt, Denmark to uncover new lineages of life (NeLLi) - Anholt_01485 metaG | ecosystem: Environmental > Aquatic > Marine > Oceanic > Sediment | place... | reverse complement strand
GGTGTCCACATGATTGACTACGAGGGCGACAAAGTCCTGCTTCCTGAGAAGGGCGGCATCGCCCTCCAGGTCCACGGCGGCGGTCCACCCGAAGGCATCAAAGCCCGCGCCATCTACCGCAACGTCCAAGTCAAGCCTCTGTGACAATTCCAATTCCCATGGGAGGAGGGGATCGGAAATGGCAGTTTACATTCTCGGGGCAGGCGCCTCATGCTGCACAGACTCGTACCAGGATTTCACCGCCGGTACGGACTTGGACGAGGACTTCCGCCCGCCGGTCATGAACAAGTTCGTCACGGCGGCTCGCAGCCGCTTCTGCCGACAGGTGCCGCTGAGCAGCCTGAACTCGATGCTCGAGCCAGTCGGCCTGAGCGTCGCCGCGCTCGAGAAGGGCGAAGCGGCCTGCGCCAACGTAGAGCATGTTCTATCCTTTTGCGACCTCCTTCAACGCGCCATCGCGCACTGGGCCTTCGGGGGTGCCAGCCCTCCTGACCTACCTCCGGAAGTCGTGAAGTTGTGTGCTAAAGTGCGAGGCTGGCCAATCTTCGGCGGCTGCCCGGAGGGAACCCTTGTCCGAGCCGCTGAGGGACTAAGAAAGGCCGCTCGGGAATTGCACGATGGCGCGCCCCCATCCGGCCTCAGCGAGTGGGAAAGCGTGTCGTTCGGGCTGGACCTTAACTCGCCCATCCGAGATGCTTTGAGAGCAATCTGCGAAGTGTACGCACCGACGCCGCCTTACATGTCTTCCTCGGGCTCCCCGGGGCTCTGCTCGAACTACTCGGGATTCCTCGCGAACAAGGTCAGCGCGGGTGACACAGTTGTAACCTTCGATTACGATTTCCTCCTGGACCGAGTGCTTGAAGAGAAAGCCGACCTCAGACCCGACAAAGCTCTGGCTCCTTTTCCCACGCTATTCCAGGCAGCGGACGGACCGGCGCGCTTCTTGAAGCTGCACGGGTCAGTCCTGTGGTACGTCCAGCGGGACTGGGACCAAAATAGGGACTACTACCTGGGCAATCCCAATGCCGGGCAACTAAGGTGGCGGAGATTCTGTGAAGCTTGCGGGGAGCTCCACTTGAACGGGTTTCCCTGGTTGCCACCTCAGGTTGTGCCGGGTAGCACGCGAACGTTTGCGGAGGGCCCCGATTCCGAAGAGTTCCGCAAATGCAAAAACGAGCCCGTCGACGTAAGCGGTACCCGCTATGTCGAGCCGTTGATCGTGCCTCCGACCATCGCGAAGGAGGCACACCTCACCCGCCCGGAGATCTCGCAGTTATGGCGGCAGGCCGAGCGCGACCTGTCCACCACCGATCAGATCTATGTCATCGGCTACTCCTTCCCACCTGCCGACAAGCACGTGACCGACATGACGCAGGCGGCGCCGAAGAGGCGGCCGGATGGCAGCTATGAAGGCGTGCCCCTGACCATCGTTACAAGGCCGGACGCCCCGCAAGAAGAGATCCAGGAGCTGAAGCACAAAGCAGGGAACGCCTTCCCAGCGGCGGAGATTAACGTGGCGAAAGATGCCGAAGAACGCACGATCGGGTTTTCAGAATGGGTCAAGACGACCGCACAGTAATCGCAAGACGGGTTGCGGCCGTTTACTCTGGGCGCCCCCCCATCAGCCACCGCCCCCCGGACATAGCTGGCCTGGGAACTCCTCACTTTAGGGCGGGCTCACCACAGCCTGCCCGCGTGCGCCTGAAAGAGCATGCAGGCACGCCTGCTCCCGTTCGGGTCCAGCCGCCTGCCAAGGCTCACGGCCAGAGAGCACGCAGAGGGCGCAGACAGGCAAGGCAGCATCGCCTCTCGCGAACGCGCAACGAGCGCCAACAAGACGTGCGGAGTGCGGGAGCGACAGCTCCCGCTCTGCGACCGTGAAGCGCAGCTTCGGGAGCGTCCCTCTGCGCATCCGGGAGCTTCCCCCTGGCCGTCGCCATCGGGCAAGCTGGCCACCCAGGCGCTCCCTGGATGAAGGCGGCAGCATGGCTGCCGCACTCCATAGCCTGTAAGCCTTCGCGTCCTTGGCGTCTTGGCGAGAGAATTTCCAGCCTTCAATCGGTCTGTGCCATCCATATCTCGCGGCCGGCTGCGATGTGGAGGTGCGGTGGTTGACGCGCCTTTACCGCCGATAACTGAGGGGTAACCCGGCGTGAGAAGAAAACACTTGAAATCAAACCGAATTGGGTGTATTTTCGTTCAAATCTAAAAGGATGATTCTCGACCTTTTCCAAATTCGTAACTGAACAGTCTGTCAGACCAGCAACAAGGAGGATGGAAATTGAGGACCAATTGGATTCGGCTCGTAACCTGCTTGCCTGTTCTCGCCCTTCTCGTATGTGGGGTGGGAATCGCCCGATCGGAAGGCGCCACTGCCTCTGCTGAAAAGACGAAAGTGCTCCTCGTGACAGGGGGACACGATTTCGAGAAAGAGCCTTTCCTTGCGATGTTCAAGACCATGGACAGCATTGAGCTCGAAACTGCCGAGCACAAGGAGACCAGCGAGGCGTATGATCGAGACCTATCGAAGTATGACGTGCTCGTCCTCTACGACATGGCCCAGAAAATCACGGATGCTCAGAAAAAGAACCTCCTGAAGTTCCTCCAGAGCGGCAAGGGATTGGTGGTCCTCCACCATGCTCTGGGGTCCTACCAGGATTGGCTTGATTACCAAAAAATCGTCGGTGGGAAGTTTTTTACAGCCGATCGAACGGAGGACGGCGTTGAGCACGAGAAGTCAACGTGGAAACATGACGTCAAAACAAACGTCAAAATCGCCGACAAGTCCAACCCAATTGTCAAAGGGATGTCAGACTTCCAAATCCTTGACGAGGTGTACGGCAACTACCTCGTCCGCCCCAACGTCAAGCCTCTCCTGACCACCAACCATCCCCTGAGCGAGAAGGTCATCGCCTGGACGCATCTCTGCGGCAAAGCACCCGTGGCGTACATTCAGTTGGGACACGGCGCAAGCGCCTTCAAAGATTCCAACTACCGAAAGCTCGTCTCCAACGCCATCGCCTGGGCTGGTGGACGCCTCGCCCCTCAAAAGGCAACCGCGCCCGCGCCAGCACCCCGCAGGGGCGGCGGTTGACCGTGATCATTCTCGCCCGCAGGTTGCGGGCGCCCGAAACGGGAAGCTAACCTGAGCACCACCAGCGGTCCGTCGCCGGCCAGTATGATTCTACCGCTGTGATGTAGTAGCGCCTTACGTCGTGCCTGCACTGATGCGCCGGCGGCCAGAACCAATACTGGACTACTCCTCGGGTGGGCCGAGCTCTTCGACATACTGATCAATCAGCTTCAGCTCTTCATCTGTCAGCCGCCAGTCCGCCGCGCCGGCATTTTCAATCACCTGCTCGGGTGTGCGCGAACCGACAAGCGGCACCATCAGCTCGTCCTGGCAGATGACCCAGTTCGCGGCGAGCTGCCCGAGAATCTTGTCCTGGTACACCGCGAGCCGCTTCCCAGTGGACAATCAGGAAGTACTTACTTGTACCTCAAGCGGCTCACTTCTTGGTTTTCGCAGGGGGCTTCCATCCTCGAGCTGGCTTGGCCGGCTTCGGTGTTGATGGCTTAGGATTCTGCCCGCCCTTCCGAATCGGAACCTTGCCCATGCTTGTCCTCTCCATTACTACTTTCCGCCTCACGGTCTTCTCGGCTCCTTGGGGCCATCGTAAGCCCGCTGAACTCTATCGTGAGCTTCTCCCTGGGCCGAGCAACGTACAGACCCCACAGGGAGTCGATTTCCTCGCCTGTCTCGTTGTTCAGCACCCTCACGTCCCGAAGAAACAGCTCGTTAGCGTCTGCTGTGTCCGAAAACGTACGCACCCAGCCCTCGTATGCCAGGCCCGTGTCCAGGTCCCTCACCACAACCCACTCAGGGATATCCGTGTTGTTGAGCATCCAATCCCAAACATCGAGGTGCCCGAACTTCCGTGTGACCCGGAGCCGCTGAGCGACCCTATGCAGAACCTTGCGATTTGAAGCACAACTAAGCACAAAAGCGAGCACAATCGATACCAAAGTCGCCGCCACGATCTCCGCTACCGCTGGAGCTTCCTTGCCTTCTTTGGCTTGCAGCAGCGACTCCACAATCGTCACTTGAGTGGGGACGACCAGTTGCCACACGGCAAACGTCGCAATGTAGCAGACCAGCCCGAGCACAAACGATGTTAAGGCGAATCGCCAGAGCTTCCATTCCCTATGGACGGTTAGGGAGTCCAAGATCATTGCACAGATGATCCCCGGAAAGAATATTAGAAGCACCCTGACCGTAACTTCGCTGATTTCCATTTGCCTGCTCCCCTTGACTGGCGACAGGCGCGAACCAAACCTGTCGGGGCCCTACATGTTTTAAAGATAAACAGGCTTGACCACGGCCTCGCGTTTGGAGGTGCGTAACGCCCGATTTCCCGATTGGCCACAGCTCAATTTTAATTATCCCTGATTCCCGCATTGCAGTCAACAGAGAAAGCCACCGGGGAAAAAGCCGGCCCACTTCAGGGCACTACTCCTCCGGCGGGCCGAGCTCTTTGACGTACTGATCAATGAGCTTCAGCTCCTCTTGCGTCAAACGCCAGTCCGCGGCGCCGGCGTTCTCAAGGACCTGCTCAGGATTTCGAGCGCCGACCAGCGGTACCATTAGCTCGTCCTGACAGATGACCCAATTTGCGGCGAGCTGAGCGAGCGTCTTCCCGTGATCCGCGGCAATCGGCTTCAGCTTCTCCAGGAACTCGAGCGCTCGCCTCAGATTGTTCTTCTGAAACCACGGCCGATCCCGCCGGTAGTCGCCCTCGGGAAACTCCCGATCGAGAGTCACCTTCCCCGTCAGGATACCCTGCTCAAGCGGACTGTAAGCCACAACTCCGATGTTGTGCTCGCGGTAATAGGGTAGGTTCTCAGCCTCGATCGTTCGATCAAGCATGCTGTATCGCGGCTGGTCTGAGTGAACTTGCCCGTACTGGCGAAAAGCCTCCATCCGTTGCACCGAGAAATTGCTCACTCCAATTGCTCTTATCTTTCCCTGTTCCAACAGCAGGTTCAGCGCCTCCATGCTCTCCTCCGGCGGCGTCATATCGTCCGGACGGTGACATTGATAAATGTCAATCCAATCGGTTTTCAACCGGCGGAGACTATCCTCGACCTCCTTCAGGATGTTCGCCTTGGATAGGTCTCTGTAAATCGCACGGCCCTCCTTATCCACGAACGAAAGTTGGCGCGTCTTGTGATCCCAGACCAACCCGCACTTCGTCGCAAGCATCACCTCGTCTCGTCGCCCCTCGATCGCCTTCCCCACGATCTCCTCCGAATGACCGAAGCCATAGATAGCAGCCGTGTCCAGAAATGTCATGCCGACGTCAATTGCCTTTCGAATAGCGGCGATGGCTTTGTCGTCGTCCGTTCCGCCCCACATCCAACCGCCGATTGCCCAGCAGCCAAGCCCCATCACTGAAACCTCAATATCCGAACTTCCCAATTTTCGCCTTTCCATGACAGCCCTTTCTATCTATATTGATTCTAAGTGTTCAAGAAACAACGCAGAGAAAGCTTCCCATTACCTGGTCTTTATCATACAAGCCACGACCCAGTTATTCAACACGCGGGCCACCCCTCAGTTTCCCGCGTTTTCGTTTGACCATAGCCGTTCGTTGGCGCAACATGAGACGCGCGGGTACCCGGGAAGCTCACAAACAGCCACAGACGATGGATGGCTTGGCCATGTTGCGATTGTCTCATTTGCCGTTGCATAAAGACAACAATATCCCAGGGAGGGAGAGATGAAAATAGCAATTCCGTTAATTGTCCTGTTGATAGGGTTGGGCTTTTGCGCGATCACCACACAGAGACGCGCCTCAGCCTCCGGCGAGGGAGAGAGAAAATTCTTCAAGATGTGGCCCATTGGGAAAGTGAAGAAGAGGGATAAGATCGCATCCATCGAGATTGATCCGGCGTACAAGAAAGCCCTCCTCGGCCTCAAACAATTCTCACACATTCATGTCCTCTATTGGTTCCACACAAACGACACGCCGCAAAAGAGAGCAATCCTCCAGGTTCATCCGCGCGGCAACAAGAAAATCCCACTCACCGGGGTCTTCGCCACCAGGGCGCCGGTCAGGCCAAACCTCATCGCCCTTTCCACGTGCAAGATCATTTCCATCGAAGAATGTACGATCCGCATTGATTCAATTGACGCCTTCGACAACTCGCCGGTAATAGACATCAAGCCGTACATTCCAGCCTTTGAACTGATCCCGGAGGCGAAGGTTCCCGACTGGGTGGGATGGCACTGATGCCGAGGCCGTTGCTTCCAGGGCTTCGGTTTGTTATAAGATTCTCGCCGGTGGCTTTTGCTTTTGATCACAAGCAGAATCCGTTGCGTACAACCAGAGCCTGTCTGTAAACAGAGCGGAAAGGAGCCGAAAAAATGCGAAGACTGTTCATCCTCATCGTCGCCGCCTATTGTGGCTCAGCACTCGCGGAAACGACTATCTATCGGGACAACTGGGGTGTTCCCCACATTTATGCCGACACCGAGGAAGCCGCTCTCTTTGCCCTCGGATACGTCCAGGCCGAAGATAGGCTCGAACAATTGCTCAAGAACTACCTCCACGCCGAAGGGAGAATGGCCAGCGTGTTCGGCGAAAAGTTTGTCGAGGAAGACTACCGGCAACGACTGCTTCGCCACGGTGAGATCGCCAGAACACGATACGGCGAGTTAGACGCTCAATTCCGCAAGCTCCTGGAAGCGTTCGTCGCCGGCATTAAGAGCTATATGAAAGAGCATCCTGACAATGTGCCCTCCTGGGGATTTGAACCGCAGCCCTGGCAACCAGTTGCTCTCGGACGCTTCATCATCTGGGGTTGGCCGGCAGGGCAAGCGCTCAGCGACCTCGGCAAACGTTTGCCCCGCCCGCCCGCTTTCGGCTCCAATCAGTGGGCCGTCTCGCCGGAACGCTCCGCCGAGGGATGCGTCATCACCTGCATTGATCCCCACGTCGGTTGGTTCGATGCATTCCGATGGTACGAAGCCCACGTCCACGGCGGCAAATTCAACTGCTACGGCTTCGCTGTCCTGGGTACGCCTGCTTTCGGACTCGGCCACAATGACTATTGCTCCTGGGCCTGCACCACCGGCGGTCCGGATACGGCCGACGTCTACGAGGAAGAGATTAACCCGGACATTCCCCTTCAGTACCGTTACGACGGGCAATGGAGGAATATTCAGGTCTTCCCCATCGAGATAGAGGTCAAGACCGAAAATGGAAAAAAGACCGTCACCAGAAAGGTCGAGAGAACTCATCACGGACCGATAGTCCTCCGCCAGGGAAACCGGGCCTACGCCATCAAGCTCGCCTACGAGGAGGAAATCGGTCTTGCCGAACAAATCTACCGGCAGAATACAGCGACGACACTGGAGGAATTCAAAGCCGCTCTGGCTATGAACCAGTTGATGCCCCAGAACGTGATGTACGGAGACGTCCATGGAAACATCTGGTATTGCCGCACGGGAATGGTGCCCATCCGCCAACCCGGATACGAGTACACTCGTCCTCTCCCCGGCTACACATCCAAAACCGAATGGCTCGGCATCCACACCATTGATGACCTCGTTCAGATCCTCAATCCGCCCCAGGGCTTCATGCAGAACTGCAACATCTCACCCGACACCATGATGCCCGGCAGCTTCCTCACCGGCGACCGCTATCCGGATTACATCTGGCGAGGAACTTACGGAGGCTCCAATCAGCGGGGGAGGCGCGCAGTGGAGCTGCTGCGCTCCGACGATTCAGTGACCGTAGAGGAAGCCATAGAGATCGCACTTGATACGTACATTGACGATTCCGACAAGTGGTGCAGGGCTCTCAATCAAGCCTGGCAGCGACAAAGGGACAAGTACAACCCCCGCAATCCCGGGTTCCCGCGCGCCCTCGAAATCCTCCTCTCATGGGACGGCAGGGCGGAAGTGGATCGAACTGGTGCCACCCTTTTCTGCCACTGGAGGCGAGCCTGCCGATCCTCCCTCGCCATTCCATACCGCCAGATCAACTCTCGCCGCCCTCTTCCCAAGCACGGGCAGACCGCGCTCCTCAGCACTCTCGATAAAGCGGTCTCTTATATGAAAGACAAGTACGGCGGCATCGAAGTGCCCTGGGGCGATGTCATGCGAATCCGCCGAGGAAAATACGACGCGCCCTGTCCTTCCGGCGGACCACCCGGTTCCGGGATGAGCCCTCTCAGGGCAGTCGGTTATAATGGTCCAGATAGGAACGGCCGATTCTTTGGAAGGTCGGGGCAAACGTGTACAACAGTGGTAATTCTCAGAGCGCCCGGCAAGGTTGAGAGCTACTCCGCGGTTCCCTTCGGGCAGAGCGACGATCCCGATTCGCCCCACTACTTCGACCAGGCGAGCGAACTTTTCTCCAAGAAAAAATTGAAGCCAACGTACTACAATGACCTCGAGGCCCTGAAAGCCAACTTGGAAAGTAAGAAGGAGCTGGACGTGCCATCGTTTTAGCCTTCAACCTGTACAGCCGCATTTCTGTGGCGTTCGCATCAGGTTTGCGCGGCCGGCCCTGACCCGGCTCGGCCGCAGCAAGCTAAACCACGTTCCCAGGGCTTCACCAGGCGCTATGCTGTATGTCCCGTTCGGACACGGCACGTTTTCAATGATGAAGCCCTGAAGGGGCGGCATCTCTTCAGCCCTGGGCAACGCCCAGGGGCCCGTTGCAGCTCGATCGTCCAAGCTCTGAAGGAGCGGAATAACACGATGCCACTCAATCACAGCCGTACCCTCCTCGGTCAGGGACGCGCCTTTGGGAGTTCGTTTCTCGAAAAAGTGCAGTAGGATTTATACATCGAACATGCCGCGAATCTGGAGGACATCATGAACTATCGCAGAGTATTGGTCTTTGGAGCACATCCGGACGATGAAATCGCCATGGCAGGCGCGATTGCAAAATTTGCGATGAAGAAAGCCAAAGTCACCATCCTGACTTTCACAGACGGCTGCGAGGGTTATCCCATGCCTGAGATGAAGGAAACAATCGTTACCGTGAGAAGGAAGGAGTCAAACGCCTCCGACAGGGTGCTTGGCGTCCACAGCCACATCCATCTCGAGATTCCGGACATGGCGCTGGTCAACAACAAGGAAACCATCCTCCGCTGCGTCCACGCCATCCGTAAGGTCCGCCCCGACGCCATCTTCACCCACGGGCCGGATGAGCACCACCGAGACCACATCGCCGCGCACGAGATTTCTATCGAAGCGAGCTGGCAAGCCGGTGAGCCGGTTGTAGCAGAACTCGGCCCTCCCTGGGAAACGCCGCACCTCTATTTTTACGCGGGAGTGCAGGGCATGAGGCCCCGTGTCACCTGTGACGTCAGCGAAACCGAGCACAAGCGTCTTCTCGCCCGGGCAAGGCACCTCTCACAGCACATTCTCTGGGGACGCTCAAAGGAAGACTTTGAACAAGAAGCGAAATGGATCAAACGATCCAAACGCAAATTCGTCGAGCAATTCTACCTCGCCGATGACTTCCTCCTCCGCGATTTCCCCCCGAGGTAGGAGCGCACAAGACCCCGCTGCCTGAGGTCCTCAAAACCCGACTGGCCCCTTCTGTGACTTTGGCTGCCACGGCCTGTACTTGCGCCATTCCTTCAGCTGCGCCTCACCGTCAGGAGTAAGCTGAAAGCCGCCCGATTCCGATCTGACAAGCTCCAGCTCCTCCACGGCCTTGACCTGCGCCTCAACATCGTCCGCCTCAGCCCAGATGTCGTCGGAATCCCTAAGCTCCTCGAAGCCAGGGGGTGCCTCCTTGTTAAGGTCCTTGGTCTCGATCTCGCCCAGGATCCGAAATCTGAGGAAATCGCGTCGCTTTCTCAGGACCTCAGTATCATCATGGACTGCGGGCACATTGCCCTGAAGGAAGTCATCAAATTCCCCCTTCGAAAGCAGCTTCCTCAGGTCCTTCTTTGGCGCCACGCAGCGCTGGCCCTCCGGCTTCTCGAGCTCGCGCATCAGGTAGCGCAGTGTGGCCTTCAGCGCAACCTCCTTCACTTGCCTTTCATTCACGCGGTTGGTGCGGGTCAGCGCCAGGACATCACCCATGTGGCAGAATACCTCAAGTTGTGCTAATGGCGGCGCGGACCCGTACCTACTGTCGGGCGCCGTTGGCTCGCGGTGTACGCACAGCCAGCACACAATGCCCTGACGATCACCGGGCCCGCTCCATGTCCCTGCCGAAATCGCGAACCTCTCTTCGCACAGACTTGTGTACCTCATCTGTCCTCCCTCCGCTATAGTTGTTGTCCCGCTCATCCTCCTCCTGCACGATTGCGCTTTGCCAAGTTAATAGAACACGCTCCAGTGGGGCGTGGATCACGCGAGGACATCGGCTGGGGAATTCCGGGTTTGTCTGTGCACGAGAGGGGGTACCCTTGGAGTGCGGGAGCACAGCTCCCGCCTTCAAAGGCTCAAGCCATGCTTGAGCACTCCAACGTGCCCGCGCGCCCACCTGAGGCATCGCATGCTGCCGTACGCAACCATGGGTCCCGTACTCCGGGGCACCGCCGGTCTCTTCCCCTTTCAACACAGTGACCAGGAATCCAGATAACCCACTTGACCTGCCAAAATGTTTCCCTGCCAACCATCCCGCCGGACGCCGCATGCCCTTTCAGAACACGACCTCGAGAGTGCCGCCCCTGCCAATCGTAGCCGGCGTTGCGAAGGTGATGATGATTTTGCCGTTGGCCACCTCACTTGTCAGATCCACGGGCTTGCCGTCGAGTTTTGCGGTGACGCGGCGAGGAGATTTTCCGTAGGAAGCGAGGGAGAGTGTCTTCAGGGTCTGCTCGCCACAGAGCACTTCGAGCTTGGCAAGGTGTCTTCTACCGATCTGCCGCTGGCTGAACGTGCCCCAGGCGGAACCGGTCGAGAAGAAGGATCGGAATCGGCCCGGCGTGATCCGAGGGGCAAAACCCAGGTGCTTCGTCACGCCGTCATATTCGCATCCGGAAAGCGCCAGCAGAACCGACCACGAAGCCATGGCGCGGGCGTAATGATGCCCACATTCGACTTCGTTCCACGGATTGCGTCGTAAGCCATCGTATCTGTCACGGATGCCCTTGACGACTGAAAGCCCTTCTTCCAGCCAGCCCTCGTAGATGAGATGGCCGGCGACATAATGCTCAATTCCCGTCCAGACTTCGTCGCTGTAAACGAAGGGGAGTGCCGGACGCTTGCCCTTTGGCCAGGAGCACAGCAGCAACCCCGCGTCATCGTTCAGGGCGTAAACCCTCTGAACGTTGTCAAACTCGCCGATGGGTCTCCGCCAGTTGTGGACGAAGATGGAATGGACCGCCTTCTTCGTGCGCTCTGGATCGAACAGGTGGCCAAGCCCCACGACATACGCAGCCCACTGCCCTAAGAGCTGGTCGGAAATGCAGCCCTCGCCGTATTGATATTTGGGAACGACATCGCCCTCGCTCAGGGCGGCTGCATTGCCTCCGGGAGATTCTTTGCACTCACAGGTCACAGGCTCAGGTGATCTAAGGTGTTCGGGAACCGTGACGCCTGGCATCACGTCAACCTTCTGGATGTACCATTCTCCATTCCAGAGTTCCTCGTCCATCCGTTTGCGCCCGCTTTCAAAGATAGCACGATACTCCTTCGCCTTTTCCTCCTCGCCGAGCGCGAGGGCCATCTCTTCTGCGGCGCGAAGCGCCGCGAGATACAGTGCACCCATCATGGTGTTAGGTCCGTAGAACTCAATGTCATACGTATTGTGCTGCTCGCCCTCCATGACACCGTCCTTATTCGGATCCCAGCCGTTCTCCTTCGTCCAGGCGTATTCGAGAGCTCGCTTGACGTTCGGCCAGATGGACCGCAGCCAGTCCGTATCGCCGGAGAACTTCCACTCCCGATAGGCACGAACAACGCAACCCATCTGCCCGTCAGCGGCCGGCTTGAACCCCCACAGGTAATCGCCGAGCGGAATCAGCGTGCGGAAGGCCATGCTTCCATCGGGCCGGGTGTTGTTATTGAAATCGGTCTCCCGCGCACTCCGCTCCAGTGCAGGAAACAGATGAGCGACCGACTGAGCGTAATCCCACACGTGCGTGCAGTTCATGGGGCAGCACCCTGTCTCATCGCCAGTGCCCTCGAACCCGAAAAACGAACCGTCAGCCAGCAGCATGCACGTGTTGGTCCGGACGATGGAGGCCTGACTGGAGACCGCGTCAAGGACATAGCCCGGAAGCGTGCTGTCGAAGAATGCGCGATGCCACAATTGCGTTTGTTCTTCCAGCCGCTGGAGGTTTCCAATAGTGTAAGCAGCAACATCCCAGGCGTCCTTGAACTGCTTGGCCACATAATTCTCCATCACCTTGCCGCGAACTTCCTCCTCGCCGTTCCAGTAGTTCTCCCGCTTCGGAAAATGCCAGGTGATGAAGAAGGGGAAGGTGACCGAGGCTCTGGGAGCGACCGTGGTGTGAAGGACCAGGTCGCCTACGTCACTGCGTCTATCCGGCGACGGCTGAGCGTCAGTCACAGGCTTGACCCTCCCGTCATCCGCGAAGTCATCCCAGAAAAGATGCGCATTGTCCCACCAGCCCCCACGATACCAGCGGGTCTGCACGTCCAGGTCCTTCCAGGTTGTTACCAACGCCATCGTCCCGAAGCGGACATCTTCCGTCTTGACCTTCTTCGAGGATAGGCGAAGCCCGCGGACGTCCTCGCCCTCGGCATATTCGTTGACATTCTTCCCCAGAATGCCCCCAAAGTCTTTGCCGTCCGTGCCGACCGGATTGAACATGGCAGCAGCCACGGACACGTCCACTGGTTTATCGCTCGGGTTTCGCACGGTCCACTCGAGGATGGCCACGGGGATGGAGCTGTCTGGTACGTTGAGCGGGATAAACGGATTCCAGGCGCGCAGGCTGACCCGAACCGGAAGGGAATTGTCTTTGAATCTGATCCAGGCAAATGGATACTCGCCACGGAAATGAGCTTCCTGAAGGCGGCTCACTCCCGTGAGTTGCTTCTGAGGTGTGCCAAACCCGCCGAGGTATGGAGGCATAAGCTCCCGCTCGAGGATTCGGGCAACCGGTTCTTCTCCTTCGCGTTTCGCCCAGATCGCGAAGAAGGTGAAAGGGAGGTCCTTCCCCTTGCCCGGGCGGTTGAAGATCTCCCAGTCTTTCAGATCGCCACGACCGCCCAGGGAGACGGTACCTGTGCCGATGCCGCCGATGGGAAAGGCAATCTGGCTCAGAGACGCACCGGAAAATGTTCTCACCTTCGATCCAGGGAAAAGCTCGGCCCGGCGATAGTGCCGCGCGGTCCCAGCAGCTTGAGCCGCGAACGCAAAAACAAACAGAACCATAGCAGTCTTGCCTAACATGTCCTTTCCTCCTGTTAGCTTGGGAGATCAATTCTCCCGGTTGTCTGCCTTGCTGCGAGCAAAGGCCATCCTTCCGTTTCTCATCGTGCATGCTTCAACTCGATGCCTTCGTTGACAACAGTCATTCGCTTCACCAGAACCCCCCAGGGCTTATCGTTGATGTCAACCAGTCCGTAATTGGAGTTCTCGCCGTCGAAGCGTCCCGAAGCGGGCTCGTCAGTGTACTCGAACCAATGATAGCCGACGATTGCCGGAATCTCCACAAGAGCTTCCACATACCGCTGGAAGCCGTCAGCTCGGTCTTTTTGTGTGGCCACAGCTCGGCCTGCTCCTTTCGTATTGGGCAACCCGGAATCCATCGCTTTGAAGGAAAATTCAGTGAGCATCACGGCACGACCGGTAATGCGATGAATCTCCTTGAGCTTCCGCACCGGCGGCATGGGGTCGTACCTGTTGAACGAGACAACGTCAACATGCGGGCCGCACGCCTCGATAACTTCGTCCGGCGCGTATCCCCCAAAGCGGCAGCCCAGGTTGAGATGATTCGGGTCCGCGAGGCGAATCGCCCGATTGCAAACGGAGAAGTATTTCTCCGCAATGACCTTCAGGAAATCTTTCCCATCAATGCGGAAGGCGGGCGTCTTGCTGAAAACTCGCTGAAGCTTTAACAGAGAGCCGCGGTCGGACGCAGAGACGCCCCAGGCCTCAGACACGTTTGTCGCGGTGCCATATCGCTCGATTAAGAAGTCAACCAGCGCAACCTTGCCGGGAGCATCCGCGGGAAGGGCGAGGAAATCTTCAAGTAGGCTTCTTCGAGATCGCCAATCGGGCCCCCAGCGCAGCTCATTGTCCGTAAAGTATCCAATGAGAAAGGGGTCGGAACTCCTTGAAGAGCAAAGCCTTCTGCCCCGAGCCTGAACCTTCTCTTCAAACTCCTGCGAAAAGACATCCGGGAATGAGCCCTTGAGCCAATCACCGCCAGCCGAAGCGCCAAGGTTCAGTATAACCGTGTAGGGCATCTGCTGCTCAAACGTCTCGCGGCTGGACCATGCGCCTACTGTATTAAACCCCCACTCGCGCAGCCGACCGACCGCCTCTTGGGCCCATTTCTCCGCCGTCCCGTATCTTTTTTCAGCCACACGCCCGTAAGGTGAATATCCCAGCTTGGGAGCGATGTCCCCCCTGAAACTGATGTGGTTTACGCCCTTAGACAAAAAGACATTGCCCAGCGGATCAATCAACCACCAGCGGCCCGAAATCTCCTGGGGGAAAAAGAAACCAGTGGGAGCATGCCGGATGCTTGTCCAGCCGCCGAACGAATCGCGCGGTGAGGAAGGTTTCGGAAAGAACACTTCTTCAATGTATTGGCGGCTCCGGGCTTCGTTTTCGAGAAGCGACCTGGTTTGAACGGTCTTTTGCTCGTAAGCCAGCTCAAGGATAAGCACCCCATTGAAGCCCGCCCGCTTGAGCGCCTGTGCTGCCCCTCTATGGTTAATATCCTTCCCTTCGCCCAGCCATTCGGTCCAGACACCGTCATTCCCGTTTCGGAGATGGACGCTCTCGATGCGACCCGAGGCCAGACGAATCATCTCGAAAGGATCCCGCCCGGCTCTCTTGACCCAATGGATGTCGAGACAGAAACCAACGAGCTTCGGATCGGTGAGAGAGACCATCGCTCGGAATTCTCGCGCGTCGTGCGCCATCTCCGGCGTGTGATTGTGAAGAACGAGCCGCATTCCCCGCTTCTGGAGCTCCCGCCCCAGACGATTCACGTTCTCAGCCTGGAGACGCAATGCCTCGTCGGATTTGTTTTCATCTGCCGCGCAGTTGAAGTTGATGAAAAGACCGGGAAAGTCCTTCGCGCGGTCAGCCCACTCCAGAACGGTTGCGATCGTCCGTTCGGCCGCGTCGGCCTCGTGCAGGTTCCCGCCGTGATAAACCGAAGCCAGCACGAGACCATTGCGCCACAGAAGCTCTCGAAATCGCATGGCTCGCTCGTCGGTCGAAAAGACGTTAAGCCAACCCTCGATCGCGCCGAACCCCGCCTTCCTTACCTCGGCAAGAGTCTGCGGCAGTTGTTTATCCGGGTTCTTCCCCTCCCTCGCCCACTCGACGTTCCAAGCATATATCTGCGTCGCAACCCTCAATCCTGTTGGTCGCTCCGAAGCAAGGCACGACGCAGGCAGGATCAATGCCAATTCAAGCACACAGAAAATCGCGGCAAGATTTCTCATGACGGTCCTCTCCGATTTGGACTCTTGACAAGTTTACCGGACAACCAAACCTGTGACGCTGCCCCGAATCAGCTAAGTCAACACTCTCTCCGTCTTCGGGTCGAACAGCATCATCTTCCTCTCCCGCCAGGAGCGGTTGGCAAGGCACAGGATCACCATCGCCCTGTATCCCATCTCCGCATTGTAGTGAGGTGGCTTGCGGGAGCGGATGCATTCAATCCAGTTCACATCGTGATCGCTTCGTGGTTGAGGTTCGACGCGGAGCTCTTTCTTGCCCTTAGCATATGGCCGTTCAGGCTCGACAACAACAGTATCGCCGTCAAAGGTCAGGCTCGCCTCCTGCCCGCGAACTTCGAACTCAACCCCGCGCTCCGTCGCCTGGGTGCAGAAGAGAGAAATGGTGTGATCAGCGGGAAAGTCCGCCATGACGTGGAAAGTGTCCGGTGTCTCGCGATCGTGGTGAGCGAAGATACCGCCGGAGGCCATGACGCGGGTCGGGAACTCAGCGCCGATCACGACCTGTAGCTCGGCAAGGATGTGGCTGAGCAAGTCGTGAGCGAGCCCACCGGAATAGTCCCAGTATTTTCGGTAACGAAAGAAGCGCTCGCGGTCAAAGGGGCGATCCGGCGCCGGACCGAGGAACCGCTTCCAGTCAAGGTTGGACGGGGTCGCATTGGGATCTATAGGATAATTCCAATCGCCGCCAGGGACGTTACGATACACTCCCCCCGTGGACCAGATCAGCTTTCCGAGTGCCCCGCGTTGGACGAGCTTTCGCGCCTGCCAGTACTGGTCTTCGGAGGCGCCTTCCGCG
>Ga0114930_10002530_pt1 | contig 16454 bp, 22 predicted proteins | sample AnhtaG_FD_87300 | JGI IMG/M metagenome (GOLD analysis project Ga0114930, IMG submission 87300) | Deep subsurface microbial communities from Anholt, Denmark to uncover new lineages of life (NeLLi) - Anholt_01485 metaG | ecosystem: Environmental > Aquatic > Marine > Oceanic > Sediment | place... | reverse complement strand
TAGGCCAGGGCCGCCCTGATTTTGATGCCCAGCAATTCAACACCTGCAACAGACACGGCGATATCCGCATTAATCACCAATCCCTTGTCCAGGATTTTGTCTATGACATCAGCTAATCCGCCGCCACTACCACCATCACGGGATGGTTCTAAAGCCATACTTATCCTCCTTTAAGATCCGCTTGAAGAAATAAAATTTCCTTTCTGCTTTCCTAAGGCTATGTTCTTGCTTACATTCATATTTACGATCTCTGCGCCTGCGGGGGGATAGCTACTGAAATTCAATAGCCTTTTTCCATTCCTCAAGGTTCCTGGCAAAAAAGTATAACACCCTTTTAACACTACCAGTCTTTTGGATAATCTGTAGTTGTTCCACCTTCTTTTTGGGAACCCAATCCCTTTGTACGATTGATATGTCTTCGAGCGAGTTCAACGATACCTCAAATAGCTTGTTTGCCCCTTGCATGAATATAAGGCGTTCTTTGGTCAGGTATAGATAACCGGGTTTCCAATTAGCCCTGGCCACCATGCCATCTTGATAGCTTGTCTGCCCGGCCTTGATGACCTCCTCTCCTTGAATATCAGAAGGCATCTCCATCTCCCGGTGCATCTCCAGGCCACTTCTTAACCTTAACTGTATCTGAGGATTAAAATGACCGTACCCTGTTACTTTCATCTCACCCATAGACCATCTCAGACAACTTTGTCAGCTCCTCCAGGCCTGTGATCTGATGTGGTAAAAGGGGCACCTGGACGATGTTGTATCCGGGATTCTTTTGGGACAGCTTCTGGATATATCTCTGCTCACCAGCCCTCTTGGAAGTACAAAAATTACAATGCGATAGAGGCGTGATCATATTGACAAATATATTGGTGCATGGGACACTTAATCTCTTTACCGATGCGAGGAGCCGGCTGGTCTCTTCCACGCCCATGGCCTCCGGGATGGTCACTGTAACCAGTTGACTGACATCGGGGTTTGTAAGTATCTCATGGATTTTATTTACCAGTTGGGTTGATTTCAAAATCCTGTTCCCCAGCTCCTTCAGGTTGGTCAGCGCTATCTGGACCTGGTACTTGACCAGGCTGCGATAAGCGCGGCTCAACCAGTCTCTTACCAGATTGGGAAACTCAAGGAGAATTAGGAGATGGCCGGTAGGGGCAGTGTCCAGGATGTACCAGTCAAAATTTTTCTCATTAATAAATTCAGTGAGCTTTTCCAGGGCGAAGACCTCGTTCATGCCCGGTGGGGCTGTGCGGGCAAACATGGCCATCACGTTGCGGTCAAAGCGCATCTCGGTGATAGTCTCTCGCATGCTCTCCCAGGAATCAAAGGCATCCCGGATAATGGCCCGGTAATTTTCGATGAAATCATGTAGAAGATGTTCCGAATCGACCTCCATGGCAAAGAGGTTGGTTGATACTTGATACTGGATACTGGATTCTGGATTCTGGATTCTGGATTCTGGATTTTCCTCTTTTTTGCTGACCGCTTTTTCATGAGGAATTGGTGTGAGTTTATCTCCTATTTCAATTCCAAAGCTATCCGCTAAAGAATGGGCCGGATCGACCGAATAGATGAGCACCTTTTGATCCGGGTGCTTTCGGGCCAGATGGACGGCCATAGCAGCCGCCATGGAGGTCTTGCCCACCCCACCCTTGCCCCCAAACATGATAAATTTTATCTCCGGGTCAATCCTGGGGCGATTTAGCGGCTGTACCTGAGAAATACCAGACTGGTTTACATTGGGCTCGATCTCTTTGGCTTGAATTTCGCCCATAAGGACATCTGCATATTTTTCCAGGCTTCTTATCCCCTGAACCTCATAAGGGAACAGGGGCGCCTTGACCAGGTTGTAGTGTTCAAAGGCTTTTTCAATCTCCTTTATAGATTCCGATTGATCCTGTGCCTTAGTGGCACAAAACGGGCAGGTCCCATTGCTGCTTATCACCCGGTTGAGCACAATGCTATTTACCCGGATCTGTTTATTTTTCAAGGCGCTGAGCAAATCTCCCGTCTCTTCAATGGCCATGACCTCGGGTATCAGCACAGGCACAAACTCGGTCTGTTCCCGATTGGTCAGCAGCTCCTTGACGGTCTTAAAGTCCTGGCGTATCTTTTCTACCATTTGATCCACACGATCCCCCTCGTGATATTCGCTCCCCGAGCCATAGAGCCGGGGATGGACCTTGTATTTCAAAAGAGCCTGATCCACCACGTCAATCCATTCGTCCATCATTCCGGGCATCTCCAGGAGACGGAGGGTATGGCCCGTGGGTGCGGTGTCCCATACGATGATATCTGCCTCCTGGGGCTGATACCAGGCATGCTTATACTTATCGGCAATATGGAGGAAAATCATCATCTCCTCCATGCCCGGAAGGGAAAAAGAAAGGAATTCCTTAATGTTTATCTGTCCGTAGAACCCGGCGCGCTGGATGATCTCGTTGATTTCCTTTTCGTGATTCTTTTTAAACACTTCGAGCAAGGGGGCGGGATCAATTTCCTGGGCTTCGAGATTTGGTACCCCGTCAACTCTCATCTTGTTTGCGCCAATGGCCAGCCCCAGGCTATCCCCCACTGAATGGGCCGGGTCGCTGGAAATAAGTAAAACTTTTTTGGAGGGATAGAACCAAGCCAGGCAGAGGGCCGCGGCCAATGCAGAAGTGGTTTTTCCCGTACCTCCTTTACCGCCAAAGATGATAAGCTTCAGATTCCTGTTATTTAAAAAGCTGGGCAACATATCTATCTTGCACCTCGATCCTACAAAAATTTTCGCTTTTCCAAGGTAGACAAGAAATAGGATTTATTTGGAGGTCTGCCCCGGGTGCATGTTTGTAACTATCTGATTTTTAAAACATTTCCAATCCGGTCCTCGCCAATCCCGATTCCTCTAAAACAGCAGATGAACTGGAGGTTCGTGCGGGCCTGGGTGTGGCCGGGATCTATTTCCAGGGCCTTTTTGTACGCATCAATCGCTTCCGAGTATAGGCCTTTCATGCTGAGCATCCTGCCTCGGTTAAACAACTCTTGGGCTTCGTTCGTCTGATCATCAGTCACGATAAATGCTACCAATCAAATTTAGCCGTCGATGTTCCAGGAACCACTTTTCCTCTTAGCGCTTGACGTAGCTCTTTACTTTCACCCGCCGGATTGCGGCCCTGTGCCGGCTACTACCTATCTCCTTTTTTCTCGACCACGTTCCTGCCCTTGAGTGTAAGTCTGATTTTACCTGACCTGAATACGTCCAAATAGTCAGCCTGTCCTAAGGACCTACACATGACACGTGTATAGTCTAAACTCATTTTTATATCCTTGGCCACAGCCGAAACAGTGGTTTCGCCGCTTCGCTTTTTTACAGCCTCCAGGACCTGCAATTCGGTGCCGCTTGGCACTACCTGCTCCTTAGTAAAGGTTAATTCAAGATGACTTCCAGGATTCCGCTGTTATATATTTTCCCGATTATACTCTCAGAAGCGCGAGGCAATTTAACGTTTTTGTAATAGTTTCGGTTCGCCCGGCTTGCAGATATGGTCAAAGTATCTTCATTTAAATCAAGCCTTATGTCCTCTTCATTAACGCCGGGTAACTCGGCAATTACACGCATCTCTTTCCCGTTCTCAAATATGTCTATGGGGGCGTCTGTTTGATCCTTATCTATTTGATTCTGATCTAGCATACAGGCCTCCTTACGAGTTCACGACTTTGTACCTACAATACATCCACTTCCCGGTACTTCTTATCACTTTCCAGAAACTTTATCCCTTTGGAGGTAATCTCGTATCTCCTCGGGGCAATGGTTATTAAAAAGCCGTTTTCCACCAGAGACCGTACCATCATCTCCACATAGGCCGGAGACATGCCCGTGTAATTGCTGACATTGAGATGCTTTTTTTGTCGCTTTGCCTCGTAGTAAACCTCCAGGACCTCTATCTCGCTGGCAGTGGGGCTTCTCTTTTGTTTTGCCGGTTGCACAAGAACCCTGTCCTTCTGGTCCATTTGAAACCTTACCTGGCGATAAAAGCCGACTTTGGGACGAAGAACCTCCTCCTTTTGGGGGATCTTTTTTGAGATCACCCCTTTCCCCCGGCACTCAAGACAAGGAAGCTTATTGTTAGGTTCGGCCCCGGTTCCCCGGCAGTGTCTACAGCCTTCTACCGGTTCTGTAACGCTCACAAAGCCTTTGCCGCGGCAAACCGTGCAGGTCACATTGCTTCGGGGCTTCTCCTCTCCTCTTCCCTTGCAATAAGCACACATGACGGCTGGTGGATCTACTGAGACCTTGCCTGCCCCCCTGCAAACCGGACAGAGGGTCCCTTTTGGTTTTTCCCCCTTTCCCTTGCAGAAAGCGCATTTATAGGTTGTTTCCGTAAGTAGTTTTCCAACCCGAAGTCCCCTTCCCGCTCCAGAAGAACGTTTTCCTGAACTATCTACTTTTGCAGTCGTCCAGGTCAATTCCTCCTGACCGGGCTTTTGAAAGCCAGGAGCGGCAGCAAAACCGGATCTCCCTGCCTTCGATACAAGCCCCCAGCCGGACTTTTCCTGGCCTAGTCTCTTAAACCGAACCCGTTGGTCCATTTCTTCTGCCTCCGCACCGGATGTCTTTCCCAGGGCCTTTTTGCCTTTGTAGGTGATCTTGTATAGGCCGGACTGTTTCAAATCAACATAATCCCTTCGAGCCAGGTTCATGCACAGAAGTCTTGCGTATCCTGAATCTATGCCCAGCTTGCGGCTCACCTTATGGCTCGTGGTCTCTCCGCCTGCTTCATGGACTATTTCTAAAGCCTTCTTTTCACTTCCGTTGACCATTGTTGCCTCCAAAAGATAGTAGGCAGTAAGGAGTAAGCAGTAAGGAATAAAGCCAGCCCTTAGTAATCTGCCACTATCCGCGTAAAGCCTTTCCCACTTTTTTTTGCCGGTTTTTCCTTCTCTTCCACAGGCTCAAAACTTGGGTCAGGTTGAGTTTCCGCCTCAATTGATTCACCGTCAAGCAACACTCCCGAAAAGTGCCTTAAAGCAGCGCCCCTGCCTGTGGAATACCTGACCCTGGATCTTCGTTTCTTCTTTTCATACTCATCCCATTCCATGGCCGTGGAATGTTTGCACTTTGTTCCTCTGCCTGTAGAATATTTCATGTGTTCACCTCGTAAGTCCAATGTCCAAGGTCCAAAGTCATTTTTCTAAACTTCCACGACCTTGGACATCGGACTTTGGTCATTCCGCAGTTCAATATTCAATTTTCATAACCTGCCATTTGCTTTTTCTCTTCAGGCCCATCTTATCCTGGAGGGTCGTCAACCTCTTTGGGCCATGGTTTCGGATGACCAAACGCGGGGCGCTTGCAGTCCCGGTTAGTTTGAACTCCAGGGAAAGACCGGGTTCGAAACGGGATTCGGCCATAACCTTATCGTCCAGCAGAATGCAGCTTTTAGCATCAATTCGGCACGGACACAGGTAAAAGATCGTTTCCAGAGCTGTGAAACGTGGTTCTTGCTCCAGTCTGTGGATAATTAGGTACGGTTTACGCCCGCTTCCGGTTATACGGACCACCTTCAGGCCCACCAAAGAGTCTGGCCCGAGGCCCATTTGGATCATGAAATTCCGCCCCAAAGCGATCTTTCCATCTTCATCTACCTGTCCGAAACTTCGTAGCAGAGTCATCTGGATGGACCTTTGATTTCCTCGAGCGTTCGGTCTATTTCCCCTGCTCGTTTCTTGAACTCTTCTTCAGTTATTTCCCCCATCTCCCGGCGCATTTGAAGCTCTAAAAGGGTCTCTTTCAGTTTTGCTTCCTGATCCATCTCCTCCTGGGCAATGGCGCCCACTCTTCTGGCCAGTTTGGCCACCGCAGTCAGGGGGCTCAGAGGAATGGTGACCGGGGCTCTCAGGATAGTACGAAGCAGTCCTTTTTCCACCGGCCTGATCCTTCTCCAGCGTTTTATGGTTTCACCCCACCCCCAGGAAGGCATCAACCCCCAGTAACGGGGCAAGGTAATCTGTGGGATTGCACTCACCAGAGATATATACTGGCTGACCGGCGCCGCATCCTTGCTGCTATTAGGTATCATGGGCTACCCTTCTACTCCTCGATATCTTCCGTATCGATACGCTTGCGCATCCTGGCCCGGTTGAATTCCAGCATATTGCCGTCAGGATCCAGTTTGCTTTGGTATGTGGCCAGGATATCCATGCCGTCCGGAAGCGAGTGCTTTTCGACAACCTCTATGCTCACCACCCACCCATCTTCATCTCTTGCCGCACTTACGGTCGAGGAAATCTCTAAACCGGTAAGCTTATGTAACTCAGACCGCGCCTTTTCGATCACTTCTCCAATACCTAATGCCATTTTCATTTACCTCCTTTATTTGAAAGTGCCTAAAGTTTAAAGTGCGCTAAAGTGCCTAAAGTTAAGGAAAATAGAGACAGCGAACCATTTTTTAACAAAAAAAGTCGCAGTTCCTATTTTCGCTCTCCTATTTTTCGGAAATTCGTTTCCCGCAATTGGGACAACATTTATACCCAAGTATATGGCGCCAGGTCTGCCCGCAATCCGGGCATTCCAGGGTCAATCTCTGCCCACATTCAGGGCAGTTCCTCATGGAGCCAGAAGTTATCTCACCGCACCTGGGGCACCGAAATGCGCCTTTTCCTTCTGCTATCATCGGCATAGCTATATTTCCTCCTCCTTCATTTTTCTGATGGCCTCTAACCGTTCCATCAACTTTGCTTCTTCTTTTTCATACGCCTCTTCGCTTACTTCACCTACCTCATACCGCATCTGAAGGTGCAAAAGCGCTTCATGTACACTGGACTCATCGGTCAACTCTGCATGAGAGGTCTCCGCGAGCTTTTTCCCTATCCAGACCGTAAACTTCAGAGGTGAAAGCAGTATGTCATCGATTATGAAAGCCATAACAATTGATTATTGACGATTGACGATTGAATATTGATTTATCACTGATCACTATCTTCACCATGTAACTACAATCTCCACGAAATTACACGGAGGCACAGGCCCCACATATTTGAATCTCATCCTACCGTCATGCTTTGCTGTCAGTTTACCCACGGCATCGTCGAATGTCTTTTCTTGATCCTTTTGGACCAGGAAGGCGCTGTTATTTACCATCTGGTCGCCCATAACGTCGTTTGCTTTGTGCTCCACCCAGAGACCTTTAAAAAACTTGAGGATAGCCTTTTCCTCCCGCCGTTTCTTAGCATCCAGGGCCTTTTTCACCATCTCGCCCAATCGGATCTGATCATCTCGTTGCGCCCTGAGCCCTCTTGAAATGAGCCGATCTCTCAAGAGCCTGATATCCTTGTTTTCGTCAACAATCTCCCGGAAGACAGCTTCTTTATTCGTCCAAAGCGCCTTAAGGCCAAGTTCTATCTTATCTTCCACATACCTTAACAGGTCCTTAAACTCGTCATGTCTTGTCTTTAAAACCTTTTCTTTGATAAGCTCAATACCCTCGCTAATGGTGCTGAATCTTACCGGCAGCATGGGATAATATTTCATGACCTCTTCCATGGCCTTCTGGTGTGCCATAGTATTAGCCCTGGTAACAGGATACTTAACAATGGGAGAAGGGCTGATAATGGCCCCAAGATCCTGATAGCAAACTGTATAGACCTCATCTTTTCGGTCGCCAATGCCTATTGGACCAAAGCCCTTCTCTTCATGAGTGGCCACAATGGCATATATGTATTGCCCTTCATTGGTCATTGGTCATTCGTCATTTGTCATTCGTCATTAGTCATTGCCTGCCCGCCATCGCTCTCGCTCAGGCGAGGCGGGCGGGGACTTTGGACCAAATACTCAGCCAATTGTTCAAACTTCCTTTCATCCCCTCCGGAGATAAGCACTTTAAAATAGCCCTTCACCTTTTCGCGATTTTTTACCTCTTTGACTTCAACATCCTTCACAAGATGAGGGAACACATCATGATAAGCCCCTATAAAAAGAACCCCAGTTTCTTCCTCTTTTAGGGTTTCATTGATTGTGGTTGCAATGAACTTATCTCTTTTCTCCATAAGACTATCTTTATGAAGTCTATACCCTATGTATGCCGTAGTTCTTTCCCAGAGCGATTTGGTCTGGGCAAGCTTGAGGATACGACCATATTCTTCCTTGAGGAGCGCTATGTCTTCTGTTTTTCTGATCTCTCCACCTCTTTTAATCAAATCAAGGACAATCCGGTAATTTCTGCTCCCCTTTTTAGCCCCTTCCATGATGATCTTTTGCCCTAATTCACCATCGGCCATTAATCCATCCTGATAGATCTTTAAATTCGTGGAATCCAGTTTTTTGAAATATTCCTCGATTTCATCCCAAAATATGGTCACGGTTTGTTTATGTTTCTCCCAACGTTTCCTTCCGCATATTTCAGCACTTCTTTTGTCGATTGCCGAAGCAATGCTTCCCAAATCAGATTCCACATGAATAACGGGCACATAGAGCAATTGCCTCATCAGGCATGAGCCTCCGGCTGTTCCAGTGGCTTAACCGCAATCCATTTGGTGATATCATCTTCATTAAAGGAGCGCCGCTCACCTTGACAGTAAACGGTGAGGATTTGATAGGCCTTGGTTATCTTCTCAAACCTTTTTTGCGCTTCCTGATCGCCCGGATATTTATCGGGATGAAACTTTTTGCTCAGCTCCCTGTAAACATCTTTGATTTCAACACTCGTGGCTTCTTCGCCCAAGCCCAGCATTCTTCTGGCCTCGTTTACCTCACCAAATTCCAATTTTTTTACCTCCAGGGTACAAAAACTATAAGGAGGAAGAGGGCCCACAATCCTAAAATTTACTCTGCCTTTGTATTGTTTATCCAGGTCATCAACCTTTGACTCAAAGATTTCTCTTTTATCCTTATTTATGAGAAAGGCCACGTTCATTATCATAGAATCATCCATAACAGGGTGGGAACAATGGTCTTCTGCTTCCTTCTTCAGGACATCCAATATCAGGGAGGCGCATTCTTCTCTCTTTTTATCTAAGAAAGTCTTTACCATTTTCCCTACGTTTATTTTGATTTCAAAAATCTGGTCAGGGGCTTTTAATGCTGCTTCTTCTTTGAGTCTTTTAATTCCCTCTTCCTCTCCTATTTCCTTTAAAACAGTCTCCAAATCGCTCCATAGTGCCGCTACATCAAGCTCTATTTTGTTCTCCATTTCCTTGAGGTTCGTTTTTATCTGCCCATAACCCTTTTCCAGGATTCTCTTTAGTTCTTCTTCCCCTTGAGCCACTGTCCCGAATTTCATAGAGATAATGTGGTTACTTTTCATCACCTTCTCGATGACAGATTGATAGACAGCCAGATTGTGAAGGAGAGTTTCTCTGGATAGGGAATCAAATTGTGTAAACGGCAAATCGCTAACCACAGCAGCGATATCCTGATAGGGAAGGGTGTAGACTTCTCCCTGTTCAATACCTATAGGACCTAAATATTTTAGTTTATTTGCGCTGATAAAGCCGTATATGTATTTTCCATTTTCTGCCATGGTTTATCCTCCATAAAAAACGATGTCCAAAGTCCAAGGTCCAAAGTCAAAGGTCTGAACAAGGAACGACGTTGGACTTTGGACATCGGACCTGCCTCATGTATCCTGTATCTTATTTCCTGTGTCCCGCACTTCCTGTAACGCCTGCTGAAAATGCCCATTCGAAATCGCAAAATCAGCGTAATCCTGACCTTCCTTCCCCGATCTGGGTTGAGGACAAGTTTCTATGAATTCTCGTATTGCCGCCATGGAGGCTTTCCTGCAAATGGATTCTATGTCTGCACCTACAAGGCCCTCCGTACCACCGGCCAGGGACTTGAGATCAACGTCGGGGGCCAGCGGCTTCCCTCTTGTGTGGACTTTAAATATTTCTAATCTCGTCTCTTCATCAGGCACAGGAAGCTCCAGAAGGAAATCGAATCTACCGGCCCTGAGCAAGGCCGGGTCAATAATGTCCAGTCTGTTGGTGGCGGCAAGAACCACGATTCCTTTAAGCTCCTCAATGCCATCCAGCTCGGTCAGGAATTGGCTGATTACCCGGTCAACAACATGAGATGCCGCCTCCGAACCCCGCCTGGGAACCACGCTATCTATTTCATCAAAAAAGATAATGCATGGAGAGGCCTGCTTGGCTTTCTTGAAAACCTCCCGGATTCCTTTTTCGCTCTCTCCAACCCACTTGGAGAGAAGCTCCGGGCCTTTGACCGAAATGAAATTCACCTCTGATTCCGAAGCCACTGCCTTGGCAAGCAAGGTTTTCCCCGTACCGGGCTGACCGTAGAGCAATATCCCCCTGGAAGGGGTGGTTTTTGCGTGCTTAAATAACTCGCCATGCTTCAGCGGCCACTCAATGGTTTCCTTTAACACCTTTTTTACGTCGTTAAGACCGCCAACATTACTCCACTTTACATCCGGAATCTCGGTAAACACCTCCCTTATGGCCGAAGGCTCAACTTCCTTTAGGGCCTCCATAAAATCGTCCATGGTGACATGAAGCTGCATCAAGGTCTCGTAAGGGATCTCTACCATCTGGAAGTCGATGCTGGGAAAGATCTTTCTCAGGGTGGTCATGGCTGCTTCCCGGGAAAGCGCTTCTAAATCAGCTCCAATAAAGCCATGGGTAATCTCTGATATGCGATCCAAATCCACATCCTCGGCCAGGGGCATGCCCCGGGTGTGAATATTGAGGATCTCCAGGCGACCATTTTTATCCGGTATACCAATCTCGATCTCACGGTCGAAACGCCCCGGTCTTCTCAAGGCCTGATCAAGGGTATTTGGGATGTTGGTGGCGCCGATGACGATGATCTGACCTCTTGAAGAGAGTCCATCCATCAAGGCCAGAAGCTGGGCTACAACCCGCTTTTCTACTTGTTTCTCGCCCCCCATCTCCTCTCGCTTGGGGGCAACGGCGTCAATCTCGTCCAGAAAGATAATGCTTGGAGCATGTGCAGTGGCCTCATCAAATATACGCCTGAGATGGGCTTCGCTTTCGCCATAGTACTTGTGCATAATTTCAGGGCCACTAATATGCCCGAAATAGGCATCGGTCTCATTGGCCACTGCGCGGGCGATGAGGGTCTTTCCGCATCCGGGGGGACCATGCAATAGCACCCCTTTAGGAGGGTCAATGCCGAGTCTTTCAAAGACCTGTGGATATTTCAGAGGGAGCTCAATCATCTCTCGGATCCGCCGGAGCTCCCTGTCCAATCCCCCGATATCTTCATAGGCTATCCTGGTCCTGGCCTCCCCAGGCTCCTTTTTCTCCTGGATCTTGATAACGGTCTTGGGGTTGATCATGACCACCCCCCCGGGCCTGGTGGAAACAACCTTAAAATCCTGGGTGCGAGTTCCAAAAAGCCTTGCCCTTACCGTATCTCCTTCTATCAGCGGTAACCCCTCTAAGAGGCTCCCGATGTAGCGGGCATCGTAGGAACGCATCAAGGTCAATGGGGCGACAACAATCATTTGGGCTGGACTGAAGTCAGACTTTGTGACGGTAATTTTTTCGTCAATACCGGTTTGGGCATTTTCGCGGATGATCCCATCCAGGCGAATCAAACGCTTGCCCCTGTCTTCCATATATGCGGGCAAGACCTTGGCCACGGTCTCCCTTTTTCCCATGATGGAGACCACATCTCCCACCTCGACACCGATTTTTTTGAAATCGGCGGGGTCAAAGCGGACAATGCCGCGCCCTACATCCTTGGAGCCGGCCTCTGTTACTTTAAGGGTGAGGGTTTTGCTCTCTTTGTCTTTTTTTTGTGCTTTCATATTTTTTGTCCGTCGTTACTGGTCATTGGGAAAGTTCAATCTTCAATTTTCAATTTTCAATTTTCAATCGTTTTGATCTTGATCTCAAGGATCCCATTCTTATATGTCCAGGTCATATCCTCGCTTTTGGCTTGTCGAGAGAGGAGGACCTCTTTTTGATATTTTCTGGTTTCTCCCTGGGCATTGATATTCAGGATATCCCCTTTGAGCTCCAGGTTGACGTCCTTCTCTTCAATACCCGGCATCTCCGCAACAATATGGAGTTCCTTTGGTTCATCAAACACGTCCACGATGGGCTCGCGTACTTCTTCCACTACCGGCCCTTTGGGTGTTTTTTTGATATTTCCAAAGGGCTGGACAGAAGGACTGCCATCGGCCATGGTACTAACCCTGACCCCATAAACGCCTTTCAGATCCTTAAGCCCTTTTATCTTATCAAGACCGCTGAACTTGATCTCACCTGTTCTGGAAATCTCCTCACCCTTTTCAGCCAGCTTGGTGGCAGTATCGATCAAATTCCCCAGTCCCTTGAAAAGACCCCCGAGACCGAAATCAATGCTGATGCCCCCTTCTTTCTCTTCCTTCTTCTTTTTTTCAGTCATTGCTGTGACCTCCTTTTACATGTCCATGTCCAAAGTCCAATGTCCAATGTCCAAAGTCTAATGTCTAATTTTCAATTTTCCCCGCTTCTGTTTCACAGAAGACGGGATCTCTGCTACGCTCCGACAATCATCAATCCTCTCACCACTTCACCACGATATTCACAAAATTAAAGGGTGGCGCTGGGCCGACATATTTAAAGTTGACCCGGTCTTTATATTTTTCCACCAGATCTTCCATCAGATAATCGAACTCTTTCTCGCGTGTTCTGTCTATGAGAAAGGCGGCGTTTAGGAACATATTGTCTCCAAACACATCATTTGTTCGCACATCAACGGCTGTCCGTTTGAACGTGCTCAGGATCTTCTCTGCTTCGCCTAGCTTTTTTGCCTCCAAAGCCCCCTTTACCGCCTTGCCCAGAGTGATCTTGAGTTTATTATCGGTCTTTCCCGATTTTTCCTCGGCCTTTTTCTTGAGCCTTCTAACTCCCTGGTTTCCCTCTGCTATCTCATGAAAGATCCGGTTCATGTCTTTCCAGAGTACCTTGAGGCCCATTTCTACTTTGTTGTCCATATCTTTGAGGAGGCCTTTAAATTCAGAATATCGCCTTCTGAGGAGAGTCTGCACCTCTTCAGCGCTGGCAGCAATGGTACAGAACCTGACCGGCAACACCGTATAATCCTTCATGACCTCCTCAATGACCTTTTCATGGGCCATCATGTTCTCTCTATTGATAACGTACTTTGTCATAGGGGAATTACTGATGACAGCGCTGAGATCACTATGTCCGATGGTAGAGACGATATCCCCGCACTGGCCGATACCGATTGGCCCGAAGTTACGGCCTACATTGCTTTCAATGATGCAATAAATGTATTTTCCTTCCCTGGTCAAAATATTTACCCCTTTATATTTTTAATATTCTCTGAAAATAGTAGCATTAACAGTAAAGGTTAATTGTATCTTTGATAATCTGTTTGACTTCATTTTCAGTCTCTTTATGTGTCTCATTTGTATTAAAATCGAGCACATCCAAACAGGCCTGTAAAAACTCGCTATTATCAGCCTCGGGCTTTGTAGATGTCTCGTTCAGTATCTTTGCTATCATAATGCTGGCCCGAATGCTGGGGTGAGAATTATTTCCCATTCTCTCTCTGAAGGAGCGAACAATATCCACCACTCTCCCTGCATCATCTATATTTAGCCCTGATTTGGCCTCCACAATGGAAACCTCTGTTTCCCGGCCATAATGGCCCAGCTTGATAGTAATCATGCGGTCTTTCAAGGCATCCTGGGCCTTATGCACTCCAGCATACTCCTCAGGGTTGCTGGTAAAGATGGCGTGAAAGTCCGGAGAGACACGCAGATAACCATTTTCCCCACGGGCAGCGGGCAGATCCAGTATTTTTTCCTCCAGTATGGACAGTAACACATTGTTGGCCTCTGGCCTGGAACGGGTAAACTCGTCGTAAATGAGTGTGAATCCATGTTTGCATGCCACGGTTATCCGGTTATCCACCCATTCGGGAGACACGTTTTCCTCTGATTTGAGGACAGAATGGATAAAATTATCCACCATCTTCTTGCGGCGGTAGCCGTACTGGCCGCCGATCAGGTCGGAGGTGCCAAACTCATCATCGCCGTGAACCAATATGACCGGCCTTCCAATCTGGGCGGCCAGAAACATGGCTATGGTAGTCTTCCCTGTGCCTGCCGGCCCACTGAGGTGGGTAGGAAATCCGACCCTGACATAGTTCATGGCCCGCTTTAGAATCCCTTTCACATGATCGGTCCGGACAAAGCCGGGCTGCTCCTTATCGATGATGATGGGTGTTATCTCTGAGACTTTTTCTTGATACATAACCTCTCCCTTTTCTGGATTTAAGCTTCGGAATTTCTACAACTTATTGAACTCAGAGGCCTTTTACTAACATTGCATTTGCGCCATCCAGTTCAGATTCTCTCGCAGGAGATACTGTTAAAGTCTTTATCTGCATTTATCACATAGGTCATAATAGGGGGGTGTCCTTTACGCTCTATATTTCGCCTTCGCATCTCCTCCCAGGGCTCAAAATTTATCTTCCCGCCTCCATTCATTTTAGTTGTCCGTATGATTCGCCCCCCCTCGGAAACGGCATTTTCAAAGGCATGGAAATCCTTTCGAGGCGATTTCCTGAAGCCTGAGAGGATGTTCTTCAAGATAAAATCGTTCTGGGTTTGCTGGAGTACCTGGGGGTCTTTGACCTTTTGAAATGAGCTGAGCATCAAATTATCATCGATTGTAGCCTGAAACACAGCAGGCAATGGTTCCCCTGCTTTATTCCTCAGCCTCCTTTCTTCCCAGGGCTCGATAAATATGTGGCATCCATCCGCGTGCCAGGTTATGCATATTGTGTCCCCAAACTCGCTCAAGGACTCTTCCAGAAGGGCCTCGGCTGCCTCCGGGGTGATAGGTTTAGGTACCTTTAGAAGATTCCGCCCCAAGGCCCAAAGGGCTGTTTCCATGGCTGCCCTTTGCTTATTGGCTCTCTGCCCCTCAATTTCTTTCATTTCTTTTTCTAACGCCTCTTTCTTTCTGTATTTTTCCGCGCCCCGTTCAATAGTAGCTTGCCCATTTTCAAGACCCATGCCGCGGCCCAATGCCATGGCCCATTCTCTTGCCATGATCTTACGGGCTAAACGCGCAATAGAGGCGGTATTCAGATCCTTGACCTTCTTTTTGCCCTCGCCTTGCTCCGATTGATATGGCTGCCAGTCAAAGCCTTCATTCGTTTCAGCGGCTTCACCAGCATCCTGAGATAGTTTGAACGCAGCCGTGTCAAAAGACATGCCCTCTCCGGCCAGAGCTTCTGTTTCAGCTTTTTCGGACTTGGCCCTCTTCTCCATCTCTTCTCGTTGTTGCCATTCATGAGCTTGGCGCTCAAAATCAGATATCTTCGGCCGCTTGATCTCCAGGCCCAGGGCCTTTGCCCGCTCCAGGGCTGCTAACTTGCGTACGGAAATACTCTTTTTATCCTTCATTTACCTCTCCTTAACGGTCACAACGCCCTTACCCCCACACATCATACAGGGAAGCTTGTTGTGAGGGTCGGCCCCCTTACCACCACACTTGGGGCAGTTCTCAAGCGGTTCCTTCACACTCACATAGCCCTTTCCCTTGCACACAATGCAGGTCAGGTTGCTTCTGGGCTTCTCTTCACCCCTCCCCTTGCAATAGGCACACTTTATAAAAGGTGATTGAATCGAAACCTTTCCGGTGCCCCCACATACAGAACACCTGGAGCCCCTTGGTTTCTCTCCCTTCCCCTTGCAAAAGGCGCAATCGAGTTCATCAATATTCTTGATTGCCACTGCGGGTTTGTCTGCTTCTACCTTTTCGCCCAATGACCACTTCAAATCCACAGCCTTCCTCCAATATTAATATTCAAATTTCATCACCTTCATGGGTTTCTTGGGGACCATTTTCTTGTATTGTGGTTCAGCCGTTTCTTTGGGCTCCCCCCCGGAAATCTCGCCCTCCAATTCGGAAATTTCCTCATCGATAGCCTTGAGCTCGACTGTTACGTGTGCATTTCTTTTCTCTACATTTGCCTTTTCTTTCTCCAATCGTGCCTTATTCTTCCCCAGGAGGAAGAGATCCAGGTACTCCGAACCCTTGGCCCTGGGCATGGATCGGATCTTGGATTTTTGAGACGTTTTAATGGACGTAATCCCTGGAATTTCTTGTTCCATTTGGAGCCTCCATATCAGGCGATAACAGCCTACCGTCTTTTGCTTTCTAATCTATCTGGGACTTTGCCGCTTGTGAATAACGATAAACTGGGCTTGATTCGGACCTGATACCTTGAGCTCAACCAACTGCCCCTCTTTTAGATCTACTTCCTTTCGAATGTTGCCGGGAATGGAAATCTTGCCTTCCTTATCCATCTTTGCAAAACCTCGCATTAAGGTCATTTGTTCACTCCTTTTTTAAATTTAGGTATTAAGGAATTTAGGTATTAAGGAATTCCTCAATCTCTCAATTCACAATTTTTACCCTGTGAAATCTTTTTTATTTTATTTCACCGGGGCCTG
>Ga0114930_10002529_pt1 | contig 16454 bp, 14 predicted proteins | sample AnhtaG_FD_87300 | JGI IMG/M metagenome (GOLD analysis project Ga0114930, IMG submission 87300) | Deep subsurface microbial communities from Anholt, Denmark to uncover new lineages of life (NeLLi) - Anholt_01485 metaG | ecosystem: Environmental > Aquatic > Marine > Oceanic > Sediment | place... | reverse complement strand
CAAATTGACGGGGCAGATCATACTCCCCAACGGATTGTGCACCTCACCGGAACCCGTTAGGCTATATTTTAGCCTAATCAGAAGGAGTCTACAGCCTAGAAGTAATATACATGACGGATTGTTTGATTATTGAGTTTAGAAATCGAAGCTATTTTGGTGGAGACTGGGGAGTCTCGATCTCCATCGCCCCAAAAAGTCTCAATTACACTCCAAAAGTCTTAAGAAAATCTACACCTAAGAAGAGCTCTAGCTGTAAGCATCATATCGTAATGTTTTAATAATACTTAACTACCAAGCTGATTTTTGGATTCTTTAACAAATGTACTTTTCAGCTCTTCTCCATTAGTTGTTGATAAGAATTCAGCGAACTCTATACATGGTCTAAATATCATGCCAACCTTTTCCTTTTTGGCATTCAGTGTCAGATTTTGCTTCAGTTGCGGATGGATAGATGGGGCAGAGAATATCCCGATTATTCGTTTATTTGGATTCAATTTTTTGAATTTTACTATATGGTCAGGAACCGAAGAAGCCTCGGCACTGCTCCATTGTGCTCGAATACCTCTGAATGTAGTCAGCTCCAAGACAAATACAGTATCATCTATCACAAAGACCACGTCTGGATTTCCCTCTTTACCGCCTGGAGCTGGTTCACAGATTCCATACTTCCCTGTATGTCCATACCAGAATACTTCATCAACAATATTTTGATTTTTCAACAGTTCCAATAACCTATAGAATAGGTATTCTAGCCTGCCTCCCTTCCTTCTATTGTCAAAATAGTTGGTACCGATTACTTTCTCGATTGTTCGTAGTTTGTCATGGTACTCTCTATCGAATCCGCCAAACTTACCCGTAAACATTTCTTTTATGCATTTGACTATCGTGTCCTTGTTTGCTGCTGCCTCATATTTTTTGCCCCGAACACTAAGCGAGATCTTTTTGTCAGTTTTAGCGAATGTTACTTCCTTGTTGTATATCTCATTCCCACTCTTCAGGTCATATACTATGAATCTATATTTTTCATCAGGAAATACAGGCATTGGGAAAGAAGTTTTCTCTATAGATAGTGAATCGCCTGTAATTATACGACCATCTTTGTTGTAGGCTATCGCGAGAACTTCTTCTTTGGCATTCGTCCTGACCGTTACATCATGAGGAGGATATAATCGATTTGGGTTTGAGAAGTAATCAATCCAAAGGAGTAAATCATCTTTGAAATCATATATTTCAGCATCCTCGAACTTCCGTACTACCTTTTTCGCCTTTGCGGAATTATTCAGCACAATCGCGGGTATTCGGGATTTCTGTGTTTTATTTACCTTCACCGTTGTTCTTCTGCATAAACCTGTAGAGGCGCATAGATACATATAATATCCAGAAGTTGGGGCCTTCACTAGGGTCAATTGCCCCTCGTCCGTTTTCCTGTAGGCATTGATTTCGGCTGTTCTCCTCTTTGGAGGCAAACCCCTGAAAGTTTTTATCTTTTCCAAAACAAGCGGATATTCATCTTCTGCCTTTGTGTGAAACAGTATGTAAGCCATTTCCTCTTGATCCAGATACTCCAATTCCAGAAGCAACCTCAAGGTCATTCGGAAGGGAAAAACGAGTATATTTTGACAATCTTTTCTAATTGATGGATTCGTTATGATTAACTTTGACAACTGTTTCTCAAAAACTTCTGAAGTCTCTATCAGATCTCCGCTTTCTTTATATTTTCCCAAATTACGGTGTTTTGGCACGTTCGCTACGTCGTGTTTCTTTATCAATTCATATCCAATATCAGTAACCATGATTCGAGATGGCTTTGAGGATTCGTCTATATAAACGAAGCCAAGATACTTGGGCAGAGCCAATAGAGTCCTAACAGATTGATGAGTTATTGTCCTTCCGTTTTTTGTCACTCCAGCTTTACCCATCTCACTGCCCATTGTTTCTTGCTTGCCACTTGACCAAGACTTAGCCAAGAACTTATCCCAGGTTAGGACATAGACCATAAAGACAGTCTGATGCACGCTGCCTCTTTTAGGAATATGCCATAATTCCTTGGTTCTCGTGAGTCTAGCCATCCGTTTTCACCAGATCGATTATCCAGTCTTTCTTTATCAGACCACCTCTTCCGGAGCGTGGTATTCGTAGATACCTGTTCTTTATTATGTAAGAGAAAACATTATCCAATTTAAGTCCGTTTTGTTCTGCAATATCAACCAGAATCTCGTGTGTAGGAATATTAACTCCTCTAATCTCACTATCACCCACCACAATAACGTAGTGGGAATTTGGTCTGAGGAGTTTGTTAACCGCCACTATGTTTTTGGTCATATCCTCGAAGAATTTTAGAACCACAAATGCTCTTTTTCTATCACTTTCTGAAATTGTATTTACAATCAAGTCAAGTTCTTTATTTCCTGTTTTCTTAATATCTTTCGAATAGAGGCTGGATGGAATGATTTCGGTTCCTACCTGTTTCCTCTTCATAGTCATAATGTTTGAATCGCCATAGTATCCCAACCATGCATTTTCCAGTCTAAGAGATCGGACGTAGTCGAAGGCATTTATATAGGGAGGTGAAGTTATTGCAAGTGAAACATAGCCTTCATATCTTGGTGTCCTAATGTCTCTGGCGTCCTGAGAAATTATTGTAGACCTACCTAGTTTGTGATTCTTGTATCTCTCTATGTTCTTGAGATAGGAGTTCAAAACTGACAAGAAAGCCTCTCTTACTGCTGCCGGTACTTTCTTAATCCTGGTTGAGACATACGGTTTAGGGGATGTATCGTCGGTATATGAGCATTTTCTAATGGTGGCAGCGAAGCAAACTAACAGAAAATTGTGTATCCTTCTATCATTGGTTTTGGCATAAATACTATCGATTCTTTGCTTAAGGGCTGCCAGTTGTAATACGTTTTCCGGTGGGAACCAGTGACTGACATTATGGAGGTCCGGTCTGAAGGGATAGCCTTGGGCTATCTCAGCGAACAAAGTTCCCTTAATTTCGGTCAGACGCTGAATCTGTCTGCTAGATAGATTCAGCGTCTTTGTCTTACATAGGAGCTGGCTCAATTTGTCAAATTCGGCACCTAATGCATTTCTTTGCAGAAGAACCGCCTCTACTAATGTAGTGCCTGAGCCCGCAAATGGATCCAGAACGAATTCCCCGGGTTGCGTATATTTGAGGATCGCCCATTTGGGAACAAGAGGAATGAATTTGCAGGGATATTTAAAAAAAGAGTGTGTGAAGTAACCGAGGTTATTTGATGTAATCTCCAAAGTGGAATTGAATTCTACATCAGTTGGTATTTCTTCTACTTGGATTATCTGTTCTTTCATTTTTGTAGTATCACGAGGCTTTCTCTTAGATACTCAGTATATTTCCCAAGCTTAGCATGCTGCTGCGAACTGGTTTCGTTAGTTCTAGCTGTAATTATTTCTTTCACACTAAACCCGGCCTTTTCTCCTATTTGAGCCAGTAGTATGTCAGTCGGTATCGCTAGTTTTCCATAAGCAGAGTTTCCAATTACTATGACACAGAAACCATTATTCTCTGTTCTACTATAGAGACTACTAAGCAAATCCAACATATCATGGAAATAGATGTCAAGCATTCGAGGAATCCGTTTATCCCACAGTTCCTCTCCGGAAAGGAAAGCCAGTAGCTCATCAAGTAATTCGGTTCTATGTGTCGTGCCAACTTCTCTCTTTAAATCTGCATTTAAGTTGGAAGCCAATGCCTTCCTCCTTTTTTCTCTAAGGCCATCATAGGATGAAACAAATTCACCAACCCAGAGTTCAATCTTATAGACTTCGAAGGGGTCAAAACAATTGGCATATGGCGGCGAAAAAATGGAAATATTTACGTTATCTACGTCGTGCTGCTCAATATTTAGACATGAGTCATTAATAACCACGGGTTCTATTCCGGGATGTCTGTTTACTAGATCATCGTAAATCTGCTCGATTTTTTTCTTGAATTCGATAAATGGATCCAGATCTCTGTTGACTCGTTTTCTCTTCAGACCATTTCCACCCTTTCTATAATTTGAAACATTTTCTAGAATAGATAGTAGAGCCATATAGAGAAGGTTACGAGTTTTTTCATTCTGGATACGTCTAATTTCTTGCTTTAGTGCTTCGATTTTCTCCAGTTTGTGCCTGTCGAATAGGTTTTCAATTATCTTTAGTTCATATTTCTCATATACGTTCTTTATCGGTCTGTGCGGGGGCATTTTGAACTTCTTCAGCTCGTTGATATCCTTATCAGAGTAATTAAGTGTCTTTGTTCTCGCAACAAAAGCACTAAATGGGTTTATTTCAAAACCAATGGACCTGTTACCTAGTTCTTTTGCTACCAATAACGTAGTCCCAGAGCCTACAAATGGGTCAAACACTAACGCCTTACTATTTACATTCAAGTGATTTAGCATTCTAGCAACCAAAGTCAAGGAATAGCCCTCTTGATAATACAACCATCTGTGGATGGGTGCATACTCTGTTCGTGAAAGATTGACTTGATATTCATACGAATTATCAGTGTAGGTACCATACCTAGCATCTAACTCTTTATATACCGTCCAAAATGATTCCTTGTCTGTCATTTTTTCAACCGTGTTTTTGGTCAATTCCATATTAATCTATTAGACAAGAGAGTTTAACTCCATATCTCTTACACCATTCAGAGTAGCCTAAGTTGCTCGCGTTCAAGCACATCTTTCAATAGCTCCTGTAGCTTCTCCATTGCTAGAGGTGATGGGGTCGTCTTACCCGATTCCCATCTTTGAACGGTATTCCACGAAACGCCAAGGTTCCTGGCAAGTTGCTCTTGTGTCCACCCCTTGATGTTCCGGCAGTGCTTTAGCTTATCCCTAAGCAATTCCATATTGCATATTATATATCATATGTCCTATCATCTGTCAATACCTGAATATGACTTTCTCTAGCTCTCAGGCACGAGGTTTATGCTACCTTATTTCCAGGGTCTGCTAAAATCCCTCTTTGGATTGCACGAAATAGCGGAATGTTGGCTTACACAAAACGACGAAGGGTTCAGCCCAAACGAGGTTATACGCTAAATGGGCGCCTGACAAAACGGCATGACCATCATTGAACTAAGTGACGAGCAATACTTCTTCTTGAAGGCACTTAAGCTTAGCGCAAGCGGTACGCACCGCAAAAGGTACACGGGTGAGAAACCAGTTAATTCCTCTTTTATGACGGAGTGTATCACAGTCTGCGGCTACGCCTTCCATATGAATAGACTCACCTTCATTACCTAATTTGTTGGGATTTGAAATCTGAGCAGGAACCATATTCACCAGTGCTGGATTTTCCCATCTGTGGTCATGGTGGATGAATTACGTTGCCTTACCTCGTTTAGGTAGTTATAAATAGTATATCTGGATGCATTAAGCACTGATGCCACGTAGAAGTGTGCTTTCTTGATTGCAAAGATGCCGGCTTCGTCTAATAATTCTACAGCTTTAAGCTTGTCTTGCTTATTCATAATGCTAACCGGCTTATCAAGCTTCTTCAGCACACTGGAGACGGTCGCTCTCAGAACCTCTCCCACGTCGCCAGGGAAACTTTCCTTCGCATCATCTTGCATTGCCTCATCACCTACCGCTAGACCCGTTGGAAAAGACAAATCAATAAATTCTCGCAAAACAGTCAAAGTGCTTAAGTCAAAGTTAATACAAACAAATGCAATGGGCTTACCTTTACTATCGCGCATAATAAGCGTTGATGACCTAAGATGCTTACCATCAGCAGTGGTAGACGAATAATTTATAACATGGGAAGCCGAGTCTCCCCCTCTTAGAACCCGGAGGCCGAGATCGGTTATTGGTGCTCCAACTCTCCGTCCCGTAACGTTTCCCGAGATAGCAATACAGGAGGAATCGAGAGTTCGTAGGTCGTGTAAAATGACTTCGCACGCTGGTCCTATGGCTTTCGCCAACTCGGTTACTAGCTGCTTAAGCGTATCAAGTCTGATATCAATTTCAGTAGATGATTTCATGTCTTGGTTACCTCCTAAAGTGAATTACCATTTAACTTCGTGTCATCCGCAACCGTGCAGGAATGACAAACGATATTTGCCAACGCTTCTACATATATTTTAAAAGGCATTCAAATATTTGTCAAAACTATTGACAAATTGTGTAATGTAGTGTTAAAATTTTGTAAGAAATTAGATGGCCGGCAGTTGGGTCTGGGGGGGGGTTAAATGAGGAATAGGGAGGCAAACGGTGGGGGAAAGCAGGGAGTGCTTGAATTACCAAGAACGAGGGTAGCCCCGATGATAAGAAAGGAGGTGAGATAGTCGCAATAGTTAGCATTAGTGCGAAGTGTGTGAGGATGTAGTTTGAAGTTTTTGGAAACTTGTAGGAAAGGAGACTATGAAAAGGAAAGCAATTTCTTCTAAAAATGGACCAGCACCTTTGGGGCCCTATTCACAAGCGGTGAAGGTAGGAGATTTTATATTTGTTTCCGGGCAAAATGGGATGGTCTCGTTAGGCAAAGTGTCGGGCACCATTGAAGATGAAGCAAGACAAGCACTGGAAAACGTAAAGAGAATTTTAGAAGGGGGAGGTTCCTCTTTAGGTGAAGTAGTAAAGACTACAGTTTTTCTTACGGATATTAATGATTTTGCAAAAATGAATGCAGTCTACAGCCAGTATTTCACTGAATGTCCCCCAGCACGTACTACTGTAGAAGTAAGCCGGATTCCAGGAGGTGGAAAAATAGAAATCGATGCAGTTGCGATGAGCAGGAGAGCCTAGTTAGGCATCACCTAAGGAAAAAAGGTTAAGGAGTATTGCAAATGAACAAGTGGTCATATAGATATGAAATGTATAAACACCTTGAAACTAATCTGGCTAAATTTTATGAGGATGTTAGAAAGGTACCTGATGAGATTGGTATGCCCAAAGATTTGAGAGGTAATATTGGATTAACTGGAGCTGTGTCAAGCAACCATGGTTTATTGACCAGGGAGATAATCGAGGCCATCGCAAAAGGTTCGCGGAAAGTCGTGGGAAATAAGGCTCTAGATGATGAGGTGAGGAGAATAGTCAAGGACGTCTATGGTGACGAATATGATGCAGCGGCTATAAATACTTGTGAGGCAGCCCTTTGGGTAACATTTGATGTCTTGGCTTCGCCACCTTTTACTGGACGAGGGGATAACTATAGAGCCCGATATATTGCACCTTATGAAAGGCATATGCATCATCAAGCTGGCTACGGTAGACCCTTCCCTCCAAAATACAAGGACCTCTATGCCGATAGAGGCGCTACAGCCGGAGAATTTGGATTTTATGGAAAAAGGCTTAATAATCTAGAAACCGTGATAGTTCCTTTGGTAGGGGCTAAATATGAAGTGCATGGCATTAAAAGCCACCCTTGCCCACTATTGATGAGTGTAGACCCAGAAGCTTCCATAGAAAGAATGGCTAAGGTTGCTGAACAACAAGTTGCATCACTATCAGCCTTTACCTCTTTGGGGTATGACACACCGGGCTATGGCTATGGAGTTAAAGATAATGATGGCACACCTACACTTCAAAGACTGATCGGCGAGTTAGCCCAGAAATACAATGTACCTTACATAAATGACAATGCTTGGGCGGTACCTTTTATAGGCGTTGATCCTCGCAAGGTTAAAGCTGAGATAATGATGTACAGCATGGACAAGGCCAGCGGTGCGCCAACGAGCGGCCTAATCATTGGGAAGGAAGAGGTGATGGTTCAGATTAGACGCGCTCTAGGGATCCAAGGCGAGAGATGGGGCACAACATCCTCCCATGGTAAATCAGCATATGTAACTCAGGACCCGGGCAAGGAAGCCCTATTAGGTTTGATTGCCACCCTAGAAATCTTAAGAGACCAGCCGGAGAAGATAACCAAGCCCGTAGATGAAATGTATGAGATTGTAAAGCAAGAGTTTGATCGGATTAATCCCCAGCTTAAAGACGGCTTGTCAATTTTCAAGTCATATAATTGCTCGTCTATAGAGGTGAACTACGAAAACACCTGGAAAGACGGCAAGATGGGGATTCCGATTTTCCCTATTGAAGACATGTATGCTGGTACTGCCTTGACACAGTCAGGAATGTCTGCAATGGGGATAGTCCCAACACTGGCTTATGACGGGAATATCCTTTTATCTCCTGGACTGGGCACCACTGATGAGGAGGGTCGGTTATTAGAGGAGCCTACCAGATACATCGTTAGGGCTCTTGTTAGGTTGGTAGAGATCTTGTGCAAGTATGCAAGAGTAATAGAATAATCTGCGTTAAGAGGTTTAGAATGACAGTACCTGATAACCGACAAAGCTTTCAGAGACCGCATACAGCAGACAACCTCGCCAGTAAGCGTGTAATAGATCTGACGTTCCCTATGGACGAACGGTTGCAGGGAGCGGCGTTTGAGTGGATACCCGGTCTAAGCCTTACGCCAACTGCCACCCTCGAGACTTTGGGACGTTCAGTGTACCAAGTGGTCATGTCTACCCACTGTGGCACCCATATCGATGCGCCGTCTCATTTCATCAAAAATGGTGCTACTATCGATCAGGTGCCTTTCAGCCAAGTGATTGGAGAAGCGATTCTGTTAGATCTGACTAGCAAAGGAGCTGATGAGATAATCACTGCCGACGATCTAGAGCAGGTCGGGGCTGATGTTGGGACGGGAGATATTGTTTTATTGCACACCAATTGGGATCGATGGTGGGGAACAAGGGACTACTTCTGGCGCGCACCCTATGTTGCCCTAGATGCGGCTGAATGGCTAGTCGAGCGCAAGATTGCCACTCTGGGATTAGACTTACCCTGCCCTGACAACATGCGCGATATCAAGCCCAAGAGTCAACTGCCAATTCACACGTTGCTACTTGCTAACAACATTATCATCATAGAGATGATGGCCAATCTGGGCTTGGTTGACCGATCGCGCTTCACTTTCATAGCACTGCCATTGAGATTCAAAGGAGTCGATGGGTCACCGGTACGGGCTGTGGCGCTCTTGCCATGATGAAGAGGTAGATAGCTTAGAATGGGTTGCTTGATTGTAAGAAAGCCCGAGGGAAGGTGGTCAGATATGGGGTAGTTAGATTGTGTACCCGGCAGACTAAGTCTTAGAGGAGATTTAAAAGAGGAAACCCTGTTAGTCATTTACCTATGTAACAGTTGGCGACTGTTACCTTTGTGATGGGGAATTGGCAATGGAAAAACCAGCAGAAGTAATTATCATCGGCCATGGGGTTATTGGAACTAGCATTGCTTACCACTTGGCAAAATTAGGTTGCCGTGACGTTATCGTCTTAGAAAAAGAGGATACTATTGGCTCCGGCAGCACGGCGAAAGCTGCTGGTGGTGTAAGGCAGCAGTTCTGCAATGAGGTTAATATTAGGCTCTCCATAGAGAGCGTTAAGTCCTTTGAACACTTTGAGGAGGAAATAGGATACCCCGTTGACTTTCGCCAATGTGGTTACCTGAGGCTGGTTTCCACCGAGGAGGAGTTGGCGTGGCTTCATCAGAGTCTAGCTTTGCAGCAGAAGCTTGGGGTTGGCGCTTACTTCATCTCACCCGAGGAGGCGAAGAAAATTGTCCCCGCACTTAATATCGATGATGTCCTGGGAGCGACCTACTGTCCTACTGATGGAAGGCTTGACCCGTATTCAGTGGTTCGAGGCTATGCTTTGGCGGCTAAAAGGCTTGGGGCGAGGATATATACGGGAATAGAGGCCGTTGGCATCAAGATGACCAAGGATCACCAAGTGCAAGGGGTAGTAACCAATGAAGGAGAAATAGAGACACCGGTTGTGGTAAATGCTGCCGGTCCCTATGCTGGTCGGTTAGGAAAAACTGTGGGTTTAGATATATCGGTTCACCCATACAAGCAGCATACATTCTTCACCGCTCCTTCAGATGAAATCCAAAAAGATGCCCCCATTGTGCAGGACTTACACGGGGACTTCCATGTTCGGAGAGAAGGCCCTGGTATAGCCTTCAGCGGGGCCAACCCTGACCAACCTGAAGGCCTTGATATTACTGTAGACTGGAGCTGGCTTCCAAGGATTGCAGAGCGTGTGGTGACTCGTCTCCCATTCCTGGCAGACGTGGGCATCATGAGAGCGGACGCTGGACTGCGTCCTGATACCTTGGATAGGAGTGCTATTCTAGGAAGTGTATCTGAGCTAGGAGGGCTCTACCTTGCCTGCGGTTTGAACTCACAGGGGGTCATGCATTCGCCAGCGGTAGGAAGGCTTATGGCAGAATACATCCTGGGGATAAGCAGTGACCCGGCTATTTCACTCTTATGTTTGAGCCGATTCAAAGATGGAGTTCTTCAGAAAGAAGGGTTCCTCTCGGAGGTAACAAAGTGCTCCAGCCATTTTCAGGTCTCGCTAAGTACCAATTCTATAAGTGGAGGTGGAGAAATGAAACGTTGATAGGTCAATGAGATAAGATTAGACAAACAAAAGGAGGTTTTGGTGAAAAACAAAAGGTTATTAACACTACTTAGTAGTATCTGCCTTATCTTGGTATTGGCAGTACTACCCTTTATGGCGGCCTGTGCTAAGCCGGCACCAGCTCCAGCGCCTGCGCCAGAAGAAGTACATATCATGGTTGGAGGGTCTGGGCCAGGGGGTGCTTTCTATCCACTAGCTTGTGGTGTAATGACAGTAATCAATGAGCATGTGCCTGGTGTAATGGCGACTGCTATAGGGAGTGGGGCTACAGAGAACTTTCGCATGGTGCTCAGGGGTGAAATGTTTATGTGTCTTTGGAGCAACTCTGGGGCTGCTGATGTTTATTCGGGGCCGACTGAATTGATCCCAGAGGCACATCCAGACCTGAGATGGATGTTCCCCACACATGGTACTTGGAGTTTCCTAATAACCCTAGACCCAAAGGTTAAAAGTGTGCGCGACCTAAAAGGGAAGAGGGTGGCTATAGGTGGACCAGGGACCACCGATCCTATTTATGGTGAGTCATTCCTAAGTGCCGCAGGACAACTTGAGAAGGATGTTGATTACAAGGCAATTCTCTTGGATGGATTTGAGGCCGTTGAGGCTATGATGGATGGCAGAGTGGACGCAGTCTATACCTCCGGTGGCGCAATGACATCCGCTGTCGCCGAAGTTGATGCAGTCAAGGACGTTAACTTTATCCGATACACAGATGAAGAACTAGACGACATAATAGCTGCGTTGGAAGAGAGAGGATTTAAGGATATACGTGGGATGGTATCAAAGGACATCTATAAGGGTCTAGAGGATGACTACGAAACACTTGTTCATCTGTGTGGCTTCTTCGCACTCGAAAGTGCAGATGAGGAAATCGTCTACAAGATAACGAAGGCTGTGTGGGAGAATACTGACATACTAGCACTTGTTCATTCAGCAGGTGCTGAGATGGATCTTGAGAATGTCAAAAAGGGAATGGGTCTTCCATGCCATCCGGGTGCTCTAAGGTATTATAAGGAGATTGGGGTTCTCACCGAAGACCCCTTCAAGGGGTAATGTGTGGGGTATGTGTTAGAGAGGGTACATATGTACCCTCTCTAACACATCGTAAGTTGAAAGTGTAATGAAAGGACTTCACAGGTAGGCTTCAATGCTAAGCAGAGAAAAGATTATCTTCTTAGTAAAAGTACTCTTTCCTCTGCTTATTGCATATAATGTCTTTTTTAGACCGTGGCTTGTCCACCCCGAGAGGGCATTTTTTCTTGGCTGGATACTTGTATTAGCCATTTTCCTTGTCCCATTAAAAAGTAAGGGTGTGGTGCGTGGAAAGGTCTACTTCGTTATTGACTTGATTTTGATAGCTGCAGCTATAGCCTGTGCTGCAAACACATTTTTTACCTGGGAATATATTGTGGCTAACTTGGGTATGGAGCCAAGGGTTATCGATACTGTCCTTGGGGTTATGGCAGTTGTGGTAACTCTGGAAGCTACTAGAAGATCGATGTTTCCTTTGGTTCCCGTTTGCTTAGTATTCTTAATATATGCATTATACGGACATTATATACCTGGTGCAATGCAGGCTCCACCACTTAGTCTAGGCAGACTCATTACACAGTTGTACCTCTCCTGTGAGGGCCTCTATGGGCTAGCCCTTCATGTAACTCTTAGCTATGTTATACCATTCCTAGTTTTTGGTGGTTTGTTGAAAGCAATGGGAGCTATGGACGTATTGAACGACCTCGTAAATAGGCTAGTGGGGAGAACTATAGGAGGACCAGCTAAGATTTCATGTGTTACCAGTGCCATGTTTGGGACAATGTCCGGCAGTGCGGTTGCCAATGTAGCCTTTACTGGCACTTTCACTATCCCCCTTATGAAGAAGTACGGGTATAGCCCCGAGTTCGCTGGTGGCGTTGAGGCTGCTTCATCGACCGGAGGGCAGCTGATGCCTCCTATTATGGGTGCGGCTGCCTTTTTGATGGCAGACTACACAGGTATACCTTACCTGAGCATTTGCTTAGCTGCCCTGCTACCAGCACTGCTGTACTTTACGGGCATATTTCTCAATATACACTACCGTGCTAAACGCGAAGGTTTACACAGGCCGCCGGCAGATATCGTAGGCAGGATAGCGAGTTTCCGGGAACTCGTTCCAAGGTTAATTCCAGTAGTTATAATTTTCTCCATTTTAATGACGGGCCTGCTTTTATGGACTCCAACGAAAGCAGCCATAGTTGCAGCAGCAGCCACCATACCCATAAGTTTTATGAGACGCGAGACACGATTGACACCTCGTAGAATAATAGATGGATTAATGGATGCCACTAATGGCTTCGTACCTGTTGCTGGTGCCGTTATCGCTATGGGTATTCTTATTGCTACAACAGCGATTAGTGGGCTCGGACTAAAGTTTTCTACGGCTATGCTCACCATTTCCGGTGAAAATATGTTCCTGCTGCTACTAGTGACGGCGGTTGCCTGCATCATTATGGGTATGGGCGTAGGAGGTATTGCCGTTTATGTCTTTGCAGCTGTTATGATAGCACCAGCTTTGGTTAGGTGTGGCGTACCCATAATGCAGGCCCACCTTTTCATTTTCTACTTTGCCCAAATACAATCTATTACACCACCCGTCTGTCTGGCGTCCTACACTGCTGCCAGCATAGCGAAAGCAGACCCATTGAAGACTGCTATTGCAGGTATTTTAGTAGGCCTATTTGGTTGGGTGGTACCCTTTGTTTTTGTTGCACACCCAGAACTGAATTGTGAAGGAAGCCTAGTATCAATCGTGGTACTGACCGTACTCATGATTGTTGGGCTTGCAGCTCTTGTCTTTGGAATTGGAGGCTATGCGACTCGACAACTTAGTCCCTGGGAGCGAGTTGCATTTCTTGCAGCGGCAGGGGCAATATTTGTTTATTGGCACATTGCTCTTACCATAGTAGCAACAGCATTGGTTGTGACACTGTACTTAGCTCCTATTATAAAAAAGAGAGTGCAGTTATTAAGGTAGAAATAGTCATAAGGAGGAAGTAATGATGATTCCACAATCAGGGAAGGTTCAGACCGTGCTGGGCATAGTTGAACCAGAAAGTCTAGGAATAACACTACCACATGAACATATATTACTGGACAACTCTAATTGGGTTACTGAGCCTGTAGCAGCTACCGAGAGGCATCTGGCACGTCAACCACTCATGTTGCAGAACCTTGGGTGGATATTAATGAATTACGACAAGAGTTTAGATAATTCAAGGCTTACAGATGAAGAAACGGCTATTGATGAAATTATGCTTTTCAAACGAAATGGCGGGCTTACAATTGCTGATGTTACCCCTAGAGGCTTGGGTAACGACCCTTTGGGGCTTGTTCGAGTAGCCAGGGCTACAGGGGTCAATATAGTCATGGGCACAGCATATTATGAGGCGTCGACACATCCCTCGGGAGTAGAAGAAATGACGGAGCAACAGATTGCTACGGAGTTTGTAAACGACATTCAAATGGGCATTGGGGAAACGGGGGTGCGTGCGGGGCTTATTGGTGAGATTGGTTGTTCCTGGCCACTAGCTAGGAGCGAACTGAAGGTGCTGCGAGCTGCTGCAATGGCACAGCGAGAGACAGGAGCACTGTTGATGATACACCCTGGGCGCAATGAAAGTGCCCCACTCGAGATCATTGAGGTGCTAGTCAATGCTGGCGCAGACATAACTCATACTGTCATTTGTCATATATCGCGCACCATGTTTGACTCTGCAAGTCGTCTCGAACTAGCTGGGGCCGGTTGCTATCTTGAGTATGACCTATTCTCACATTCCTGGCATTACTTCGCGGGTGCAGCAGGACCGACGTGTATGCCCAGTGACCCAGAGCGTGTGGACCAGATATGTGAACTTATTGCCGCGGGGTACGAGAGGCAAATTCTGGTATCTCACGACATTTGCTGGAAGATGTACCTTTCACGCTATGGTGGTCACGGTTATAGCTACATCTTAAAGTACGGTGTGCCACTGATGCGGTGGAAAGGTATGTCCGAGGACCAGATCCATACCATCCTTGTTGACAACACTCACAGGGCACTACAGTTTCTTTAGAACAGAAAGATTATTGAGGATTATGGAGGTAGTAATCTGATGATTGCAAAAGGTGGTCGGAATGTCTATGGTCAGGCAATTGGGATACTGATGCTGGAGACGAAGTTCCCTCGTATTCCTGGTGACATGGGAAATGCAACTACTTGGGACTTCCCAGTTGTGTATAGAATTGTAAAAGGAGCGACGCCGGTTAGGGTGATAAAAGAGGCTGATCCTACACTGTTAGAGCCCTTTATTGAAGCTGCTAAAGACTTGGAGAATGTAGGTGTACGTGCAATTACAACTGTTTGTGGATTTCTGGCAATCTTTCAAGAGGAAATAGCCAACGCTGTGAATATCCCAGTATTTACTTCCAGTCTAATGCAAATACCGCTGGTTTATAGGATGCTCAGGAACGATCAGAAGGTAGGTTTAATTACTGGTGACCCGGCATCATTAACTAAAGAGCACTTAGCTGCTGTTGGGGCAGATTCAGTTCCTATGGTAGCGGTTGGAATCAAGGATAAGGAATTAAGTAGAGTTGTTATGAATGATGAACTTACTCTGGATGTAGATAAAGTAAGAAGTGATCTAGTAATGGCGGCCCATAGTCTAGTTAGCCAGCATCCTGAGGTTGGTGCAATAGTAATGGAATGTGCCAATTTCCCGCCTTACGCTAGAGCTATTCAAAAAGAGATAGGCCTGCCTATTTTCGATATTTACACGTTGACCAATATGGTTTACTCTGCATTAGTAAGGAACGACTTTGTTGGATCTATGTAAGAAGTACGGAGGAAAATATGTCAATTCATACCACGCAGACTGTAGCTGATTTCTGCTCCACCTTTGACTTAAGGACTCTACCTGAGCCAGTGGTTGAGCATGCCAAGGTGATCATTCTGGATACACTAGGCGCGATGCTAGCGGCTTCGGCATCAAAATATAGCGGTAGTCGTACTATGGTTGAGTTTGCTAGAGCACAGGGTGGGGTACCGGAAGCAACTATTATTGGCAGGGATTTTAGTACATCCTGTGTTAATGCTGCTCTAGTCAATGGTACCTTGGCCTACTACTGTGATGTCGAGCCACATAGCACAGAAGCCGTACTGCACCCTGCAGCTATCGCTATACCTAGTGCTTTGGCTGCCGGTGAAAAGGAGAACTGTGACGGTTGGACTTTTCTATCTGCAGTGGTTCTGGGTATAGATATCGCCTGCCGGGTTAGTATCGCTCTCAGCCCTGTTACACTGTATGAGCGTGTATTTCACCCCAGTTCAGTGGCTGGTTGCTTTGGGGCCGCAGCTGCAGCTGGCAATATCATGAAACTTAACAGCAGTCAGTTTGTGAATGCTATAGGGTTAGCTGGCAATCAAGCTTCAGGGCTGCTCACTTGGGCTAGTGATAAAACCGAGAATTCACGCCCCCTTAACATTGGTATTGCTGATCGCAATGGTGTTACCGCAGCTCTACTAGCCAGAATGGGTTTTGGTGGACCGTTGGGGGTATTTGATAAGAGTGAGAAGTACAATCTCTTTCGGGCTTTCTCACAAAATGGCGACCCAGGTGTGCTGACCGACCAGCTCGGCCAGCACTTCTATATCAATGAACTAGCCGTCAAGCTCTATTCCTGCTGTAGCTTCCTACACCCTGGCTTAGATGGATTGCTAGATATTATGGAGAAGCATGGCCTTGCTGTTGAGGACATTGTCGGAATAACTCTTCGTTTTCCTAAGTCAGGGGGAGCTATGATTGACAACAATCCTCTGAGGTCCCATTGCGCCCAATACATATTGCCTGTAGCAGCAGTGAATAAGCAAGTGGTTATAGATGACATCTTACTGGATCGGCGGACTGAGCCAACTATTGCCCGCCTCTGCCAGCAGACTAGGCTGCTGTACGATGAGGAGCTGGATAAGGGT